>ERZ773254.687-NODE-687-length-17600-cov-28.864805_pt1 | contig 17600 bp, 14 predicted proteins | sample MGYA00580516_ERZ773254 | MGnify/ENA primary metagenome ERZ773254 (study PRJEB29015, sample SAMEA2738158) | human oral metagenome | biome: human oral; feature: human-associated habitat; material: saliva | place: China | collected 2192 ...
ATGGCGCTCATCAAGCGTTCTTCCACCTCGGGCACGGCAATTTCGGCCACGATCTCGTTGAAGAAGCCCAGCACCACCAGGCGGCGGGCCTCAATCTCGGGAATACCGCGAGCGCGCAGGTAGAACAGCTGCTCGTCGTCGAAACGGCCGGTGGCGCTGGCGTGACCGGCGCCTTCGATCTGGCCGTTTTCAATTTCCAGGTTGGGTACTGAGTCAGCCTTGGCCCCGGTGGTTAGCACCAGGTTGCGGTTGAGTTCGTAGGTGTCGGTGCCACGGGCGCGACGGCCGATGAGGCAGTCGCCTACCCACACGGCGTGAGCGTCTTTACCCTGCAGGGCGCCCTTGTAGGTGACGCGCGAGTAGCAGTGGGGCTCGGTGTGGGCCACGTAGGGGCGGTGTTCTTGGTGCTGTCCGGCGTCGGTGAAGTACACGCCGTAGGCGTCGATGTGTCCGCCTTCGCCGCTAAAGCCCAGTTCGGGGCTGATACGCACGTCGCCGCCCAGGGAGACCACTACGTGTTTGAGGGTGGCGTTGGCGCCTACCTCGACGCGGTGTTGGCTGGCGTGTAGGGCGTGGTCGTCCCATTCCTGGTTGGTGACCAGGGTTAGCTCAGCGTCGGGGGCTACGCTAACTTCGACGCCCTGGGTGTAGTAGGCCATGCCTTTGTGGGAGAGCACCACGGTGGCTTTGGAGCCAGTTTCAGCGATGATGCGTAGGTGTCCGGCGCTGGGGTGAGCGGCGGCGTCGTCGGCGTCTTTAGCCTGGCCGGTAATTTCCACTACCAGGGCCTGTGTTGCCTGAACGCCGGCGCCAATGGTCACCACGGTGGCTTGGTTGAAACCGTTCCAGGCTACTGCGGAGGCGCGGTCGCCGGGCTGGCCTACCTGGCCTAGGCGCTCATCGGTGCGCTCAACGTTTTGCACGCTGATGCCTTCAACCTGGTTGGCAGTTACCTTTACCTGGTCTTTGGCGGCGCTGACGGCCTCTAGGTCAAATAGCGGGGCAAAACGCTTGCGCGGGGTGAAGCGCCATTCTTCTTCCTTGGTGGGGATCGGGAAATCCGCTAGGTCGAAGGAGGTTTTGCGGTCTGCGCGGCTGGAGACGTAACGCGGGCCGCCGTGTGAGTGGGCCCCGACGAGCTTGGCTTGGGAATGGTCGGTTGCTAGGTTTTGACTCATTTTCTTCTCCTCGCGGTCAGCCGACCGAGTTTTCCATCTGTAGCTCGATTAGACGGTTGAGTTCCAGGGCGTATTCCATGGGTAGCTCACGGGCAATGGGCTCGACGAAGCCACGCACGATGGTGGCCATGGCTTCGGTTTCGGTTAGCCCGCGCTGCATCAGGTAGAACAGCTGGTCTGCGCTTACCTTGGAGACGGTGGCTTCGTGGCCCATTTCTACCTCGTCGTTGCGTACATCAACGTAGGGGTAGGTGTCTGAGCGGCTGATTTCGTCGATTAGTAGCGCGTCACAGAGCACGTTGGACTTGGAGTGATGCGCGTTGGGCATGATTTTTACTAGGCCACGGTAGGCGCTGCGTCCACCGTTACGGGAGATGGATTTAGAGACAATGTGGCTGGAGGTGTAGGGCGCCATGTGTACCATCTTGGCGCCGGTGTCTTGGTGCTGGTCTTCGCCGGCGAAGGCGATGGAGAGGGCTTCACCGCGCGCGTGGGGGCCGAGCAGGAATACTGCCGGGTACTTCATGTTGCGCTTGGAGCCGATGTTGCCGTCTACCCATTCCATGGTGGCGCCTTCTTCGCAGGTGGCGCGCTGGGTGACTAGGTTGTAGACGTTGTTAGACCAGTTTTGGATGGTGGTGTAGCGAACGCGGGCGTTCTTCTTGACCACGATTTCCACGATGGCTGAGTGCAGCGAGTCGGTGGAGTAGATGGGGGCGGTGCAGCCTTCTACGTAGTGCACGTATGAGCCCTCGTCGGCGATGATTAGGGTGCGCTCGAACTGGCCCATGTTTTCGGTGTTGATACGGAAGTAGGCCTGCAAAGGGATTTCTACATGTACGCCCGGGGGCACGTAGATGAAGGAGCCACCTGACCATACGGCGGTGTTTAGGGCGGCGAACTTGTTGTCGCCGGCGGGAACTACGGTGCCGAAGTATTCCTTGAACAGCTCGGGGTACTTCTTGAGGGCGGTGTCGGTGTCGACGAAGATAACGCCCTGTTCTTCTAGGTCGCCACGGATCTGGTTGTAAACCACTTCAGATTCGTACTGCGCGGCCACACCGGCCACCAGACGCTCGTGTTCGGCCTGGGGGATGCCTAGACGGTCGTAGGTGTTTTTGATGTCTTCGGGTAGGTCGTCCCAGCTGTTGGTGGGACGCTCCGTGGAGCGCACGTAGTACTTGACCTGGTCCATGTCTAGCTGGGATAGGTCGATACCCCAGGTGGGCATGGGTTTGCGTTCAAAAATTTCGTATGCCTTCAGGCGGCGTTCGAGCATCCATTGCGGTTCTTGTTTGATGGCCGAGATGTCTCGTACCACCTGCTCGTCCAGTCCACGCTTGGCACTTTGGCCGGCGGCGTCTGAGTCATGCCACCCGTAGTCGTAGGACGTGGAGATAGACGCAATGATCTCCTCGTCGCTACGTTGTGCCTCATTCGTGGTACTTGTCATCGTTGTCCTTCCTTTTGCCTGCGTAAGTTTGCAGGCTCCTGTGGGTGCCTGATGGCCCTGGCGCGCACGGTAGGCATCGCTAGTGGCACATGGGTGGTGCACACATGTTCTCCGCCCGCTAGGGTGGCCAGTCTTTGTACCGGCACTCCTAGTAGCCTGGAGAACGCAGCGGTCTCCGCGTCGCATAATTCATTAAATTTGCCGGCTACCTCGCGTACTGGGCAGTGGCCTTGGCACAGTTGGACCGCAAAGGTACCGTCCCCGATTTCACGAACGGTGGCTGCGTATCCGTCAGCGCTAAGTGCGTCCGCTAGGGCGCGTGCGCGTGCTGCCGGGTCTTTGCCTACGCTCTCGACGACGCCGCTGTAGCGCCGCTCTAACTCTCGCCCGCGAGCTGCGGCAAAGGAATCTACCGCATCTTCGCCAGCGATTTGGGAGAGGTAGGAAAGGGCCCGACTAGCAAGTTCTGAGTAACCTTCTTGGAGGTTGGTGCGGGCGGCTGCGGTGGCTACATAGTGGCGTGCGGGGCGCCCGCGTCCGCGTCTACCTGCCGCTAGACGGTCATGGACTTCAATCTGACCGGTGTTTTCTAGGGCGGTGATATGACGCCTAATTGCGGCTGGGGTTAGCGAAAGTACGCGCGCGAGCTGGGCGGCTGTAATAGGCCCCTTCTCAACAATGAGATCAAGGACTTTAGCCCTAGTGCCGGCGTCGTCGCCGTAGTTCATTGGTCCTCCTTTACGCATCGCCCGCAACTAACTTAGGGATGCCATATATCCTGGTCGCTTCCAGCATACCTGGCACCCACAACAATAGCGAAGATTAGGCTTGCATAAATACTAAAACCGCTTTGTTGAGAGCGGAAACACGCCAACTTTGCTCAACCTAACTTAGGTTTACCTGCACAATTTCACGCTTTAGCCACTCCCCTAAGCCCACCCAAACCCAAGTTGAACACTTGGCCACATTTGGCCAGCAGCGAGCGTAGCAGATAAGGACCTATGTCCTTAAATAAGTAGGGCTTACGCCACCACCTGCCGGCAGGTGACGTAAGCCCAAAGAGCGGTTAATTAGACCGCACAAATTAGTGTTTGGAAGGCAATAGCTCAATCGCAGGGCACGGAGCCGCCATGGCATTAATAGGCGCCTGCGGATCGCGATAGCCCAAAGCAAAACCAGTAATCAGCTTGTAATGCTCAGGAATCTCAAACTCAGCCTCCACCGGGGAACGCCAAGTAGACAAAATCCCAATCGCACACGAATCAATCCCACGCGACTTAGCCGACAAGAACAAAGTCTGCAACATCAAACCCGCATCCATAGCCGACCAAGGCAGCATCTTTTCGTGAACAAACACAAAACCCATCACCGGCGCATCAAACGCAGTCACATTACGCCTATTAGCGGCGTCGCGCCCAGCATGATCAGAGCGCTCCACCCCATAAGCCCCATACAGCAGCTTAGCCACCTCAATCTGGGCCGGGCGCAGCTCGCTGGGGTAAGGCTTCCACACCGGGAAATCCCCATCAGGCAAATCCCCACGCAGCGCCGCCTTAGCGCCAGCCATAGCTTTGTGATGCTGAATATCTAGAGTCTTATCGAAACGCTCCACATAATCCTTACGCAGGCGCTGGGCCTGCTCCCCCTGCGCAATAGCCACCCGGAAAGCACGCGTATTAGACCAGCTGGGGGCACTAGCGGCGTCGTCGAGAATAGCACGTAAATCCTCAGCGCTAACCGGCTTATCCAAATAAGCCCGCACAGAACGGCGCGAGGCTGCCAAAGCAGAAAAATCATTCATACTTTCCACCCTAGCAACCCCGCCCCAGTTACAGCGCCAAACAGCTAGCTAACAGCTTAAAGCTCAGGCTCAACCTCAAAGCCATAAGGAGCCCGTAGCCACGGCGCATCCGCGCCACGCAGCCCCTGCCAGCCCTTTGCACGCATCCGCTCCGTAGCCAGCAAGCCAGCCACCGCCGCCGCATTATGAATCTGGCCAGCTAACGCCGCCTCCACCGCCTGCGCCAAAGGCACCCAGGTGGGACGCAAATCAGCTTCCTCATCTTCACGCACAAAATCGTTACGCTCCACGCGGCGCAAATCCCGCGCCAGCAGCACCCGCAGCGACTCAGTCAAACAGCCAGCCGAAGAAAACACATCCACCAAGGTGTGCCAAGTGCGCGCCTCCATGTCAGTCTCCTCGCGCAGCTCACGCTCAGCCGCCACCAAAGCAGACTCACCCGCATGATCCATCAAACCCGCCGGCAACTCCCATAGGTTAGCGCGCACCGGGTGACGATACTGGCGGATCATAAGCACCTCAGGGGCGCCGTCGATCTGAGAAGAATCCTCACCCTCACGCAAAGCCACCACCGCCACAGCCCCATGATGCGCCAAATACTGGCGCCCAATCGGATCCACACCCGGCTCTAGACGCAACGTGTCCGCATCCAAAGCAAACACCGGCCCAGACCACATACGCTGGTGACTTACCAGCTCCCGACTAAGATCGCGCTCATCACGCAACTGCATCAGCGTTCCTCTCCATTTTTAGCTGCGGCCGCCTCACGCGCCTGCAAGCTAGCCTCACGCGGCAGTGAGTGAGCCTTAGGCGAAGCAAAAACCTCACTACGCCGAGCCAAAGCCGCCTTAACCAAGCCCGCAAACAACGGGTGAGCCTTAGTGGGGCGAGACTTAAACTCAGGGTGAGCCTGCGTGGCCACATAGTAGGGGTGAAGCTTAGAATCCAGCTCCACGAACTCCACCAAACTACCATCCGGCGAGGTACCACACACGTGCAAGCCCACAGATTCTAGGCGCTCGCGGTAGTCATTGTTGACCTCGTAGCGGTGACGGTGACGCTCGCTAACCTCACAGGTGCCATAGGCTTGGGCCACCACTGAGCCGGCGGTGAGCTTAGCCGGGTAAGCCCCCAGGCGCATAGTGCCACCCAGGTCGCCTTCACCTTCCACAAATTCACGCTGCGAGTTCATGGTGGTAACCACTGGGTCAGGGGTTTCGCTTTCCATCTCAGTGGAGGCGGCAGCTTTTAGCCCCAGCAAGTTACGGGCGGCTTCAATCACCATGCACTGTAGACCCAGGCAGATACCCAAGGTGGGCACGCCGTGTTCACGGGCCCAACGCAGCGCCCCCAGCTTGCCTTCAATGCCGCGCACCCCAAAGCCGCCGGGCACTACAATGGCGTCTACCCCGGCCAGGGCCAGCTGCGCGCCGTTGGGGGTTTCGCACTGGTCAGAGGCCACCCAGCGGATATCTACATGGGCGTTGTTGGCAAAACCGCCGTGCTTAATAGCTTCAGAGACAGACAGGTAGGCGTCGTGCAGGTCCACGTACTTACCAACCAGCGCCACCTCAACGCGGTACTTAGGTGAGTGCACCCGCTCTAGCAGCGCATTCCATTCGCGCCAGTCCACGTCACGGAAGGTTAGCCCTAGGCGCTGCACCAGGAAGGCATCTAGGCCTTCACGGTGCAAGGTGGGGGGAACTTCGTAAATGGAGGCGGCGTCTTTGCATTCAATTACGGCTTCGCGCTCTACGTCGCACATGAGCGCTACCTTGCCTTTAATGCCTTCAGGCAGGGGCCGGTCAGTGCGTAGCACCAGCGCATCTGGCTGGATACCAATGTTGCGCAGGGCGGCCACCGAGTGCTGGGTGGGCTTGGTTTTGAGCTCGCCGGCGGCGGGCAGGAAGGGGATCAGCGATACGTGCACAAAAGCCACGTTGGCGCGGCCAATGTCGGCGCGCACCTGCCGGGCGGCTTCTAGGAAGGGCTGGGATTCAATGTCACCAACGGTTCCACCGATTTCGGTGATGATTACGTCAGGGGCGTTGCCGTCGCTGTCAGGCTCAGCCTGGGCGCGCATCACGCGCTTGATTTCGTCGGTGATATGCGGGATGACCTGCACCGTGTCGCCTAGGTATTCACCGCGACGTTCTTTAGCAATTACGTTTGAGTAGACCTGCCCGGTGGTGGCGTTGGCTTTACCCGATAGGTTTACATCCAAGAAGCGCTCATAGTGACCAATGTCTAGGTCGGTTTCGGCGCCGTCTTCAGTTACGAACACCTCGCCGTGCTGGAAGGGGTTCATGGTGCCCGGGTCTACGTTGATGTAGGGGTCTAGTTTTTGCATGGCCACGCTTAGTCCGCGTGAGCGTAGCAGTCGCCCCAGACTGGAGGCGGTTAGCCCTTTACCGAGGGAGGAAACTACGCCTCCGGTTACGAAAATGTGTCGGGTTACGTGGCCGTGGTTTCCGTATGCATCTATCACGGACTTCCAGCTTACTCCCCCTACAGCGGTCACTAAAGCGCCAGGACCCGGTCTAGTTGCTCACGTAGCTGTGTTTCCCCAGGGATTTTGGCGACGGCGGCGCGCGAGGCTGCTTCTAGGGTTTCGCGCCGCTTAGGGTCGCTGATTACGGCGACGACGGCGTCGGCTAGCGGACCTGCCTGGGGCTCTACCAGCTGGCCACAGCCGGCCAAAGTGTAGGCGCTGCCGCCAACATCGGTGGCCACAATAGCGCGGCCCGCTTGCATGGCTTCACGCAGAGTTAGGGGCTGACCTTCCCAGTAAGAGGTTTGCACCACCACATCAGCTTGGGACAGCAGAGCGCCAATGTCTTCACGGCGCCCCAGCAGCTTAACGGGTAGGGCGGCGTCGTCAATTTGCTGGTTTAGTTGCGCTTTAAGGGGGCCGTCTCCCGCCACTAGCCAGGTGAAGTCAATGCCGCGTTGTTTGATTAGAGTGGCTGCTTCTAGCAGCAGGTCTAAGCCTTTTTGGGGAGCCAGGCGGGCAATGGTAAGCACGCGCGGCGCAGCGTCGCAGTCAGTGTCAGAACTGGCGCCATAACCAGAGCCGGAGTCAACACCAGAGCCAGAGCCGATACCAGGACCAGAGCCAGCTCCAGGGCCAGAGGCGGGGTCTAAGCTGGCAGTAGTTCCAAAGTCGGTTTCTGAGCTGGCCGTGCCGTCGCAGTCCGAGAGACTACGCGCCGGGGCGGGCACAACCGCGATTTCCCCTGCCTCTAGACCTAGCTGTTTAGCTTTTTCGAGTAGATCTGGGCTTACGGTGAGCACATAGTCAGCGCCTTTAACCACCACTAGGTGCAGGGCCTTGCCTACCAGGCGGGTGGAGGCTGAGCCTACCGGCAAATTGTGTAAGGTCACCACTACGCGCGGGCGCTTGGCGGCAGGTAGACGCTTAGCGGCCAGCACCGCTAAAGCTCCGGCGCGCAGGCCGTGGGCGTGAATTACCTCTACGGTGGCGGCCAGCTGTTTTAGTTGACGCAGCGCCTTTAAGTCAGCGCCTGAGGGGCGGGCGCCAATATCGATTTGGTAAGTGCGCAGGCAAGCCCCACCCACAACGCCGGGGGCCGGCGAGATGACGTTACTAGGGCCTGCCAGCAAAACTTGATGACCGTCTTTGGCTAGCAGCTGGGATACCTGGCGGATGTGTGCACGCACTCCCCCAGCAGCCTGGGCGCTTAACTCTAAAACGCGCGTCATGCTCACTCCTGCTCAGTTTTAGCCAGCGCTTTACGTGAGCGCAGCACTTTAATGCTTTGGGGCACCGCATAGGCTCCGCCTAGGGCTATAGCGCCAGCTACGGCTAAAGCCAAAGCTAACAGGCCCACCACCCCTAACGCACTAGTGGGGTCAAGTAGCTGCGCTAGTGCTAATGCCGGCGCGCTCACTACCAGATACAAAGCCACTATTTTCAAGCTGGGCACCAAAGCCCTAGCCCCTACCCGGCGCGCCAATACCAGCGCTAAAGCCACCCCAGCCAGGCTCATACCAGCTGAGGAGGCAGCGCCTAGATATACCAGCACCGCTGCGCCTTTAGCGTTAGCACTAAACACCCAGCTGGCGCCGGCCACCACCAACCAACCCAGGCAAGTAGCCAGGGCGGCGCTACGGGCGGCGTCGAGCACATAAAGCACCCGGGTGAGCTGATAAATCAGGGCGTAACCCACCAGGCCCGGGGCGAAAGCCACCAGCGCGGCCCCCATATAGTCCACCGTGGTGATCAGCCCAAATACCTGCTGGGCCACCGGCGCTCCCAGCATTAGAGCTCCCGCACCAACGCAGGCCGCCAAAGTAACCAAAGCTGTGGAGTTAGCGATTAGATCCTTTGTCTCACGTGAAACATGCTTAGCCGCTAAACGGGCCGCCAACTGCGGATATACCACCGTGGCCAGGGGCACTGCGAGAACCGCATAGGGCAAAACGTAGATAGCCTGGGTGTACTGGTAGATAGCGATCGTGCCGGCGCTGCCGTAGCGACGCGCAACCGCCACCACCGTGAGCACGCTTATCTGCTGGGCAATCAGGGCTGCAATCCCCGCCCCGGCCAGTGAGCGCAGCTGGGTGAAAGTACCCGCAGGCAGACGCAGGCGTGCACGCAGCCCCAGCCCCAGGCGATGCACCGGCCACAGCAGCGGCAAGCTCAGCGCGGCCACGCCCGCAGTTGTACCCCACCCCAGGGTAAGCACCGCCTGAGCGTAGTGACCTGCATCTATAAGCGCGCCATAGATGCCATAGGTAAGCATCACTACCAGACTGGAAAAAATCGGTGCCAGCGCCGGCCAGGTGAAACGGTTGTAAGCCTGCAGCACGCCAGTGAGCACCACACCCAAGCCATAAAGCGGGATTTGCAGGGCAAACATGCGCAAAAACGCCACCACTAGCTGGTGGCTGCCACCCCAGTAGGTGATTGCGGCCTTATCGCCGCCCATGCGAGTGTCGCTGGTGACCAACAGCTGCGCCAAAGGCTCAGCAAATAACGCCATCAACACTGCCAGGGGTAGCAGCACCGCCAGGGTTAAACCCAGCAGGCCACTAGCAGTCTCACGCACCTTTTCACGTTGACCGTGGGCAATAGCGCCGGCCAGCAGGGGCACTACTGTGCCAGCCAGGGCTCCCCCCACCACCACCTCGTAAAACACGTTGGGGATCTGGTTGGCGGAGCTGTAGGCCCCCGCCATGGCGCCAGAGCCAACCGTGGCTGCCTGCACTACCCAGCGCAAAAATCCCAGCAGTCGCGAGGCCAGGGTGAAGGTGCCTACCTGGCCTGCTTTAGCCCCCAGGGAGGCGCCGGTCTTAGCGCCTTGAGTAGCTGAAATCTCGCCCTGCTGGGCGCCGTGAGATTTTACAGCGGGCGACGCCATAGCTGGTCAAGCCAGTTCAGGGCCGGGTTGGCGGCAATCACCTTAGAAAACGAGACTTTCTCAGAAGCCAAAATCAAGCCCACCACGCCCAGGGCGGTCCCCAGACGCAATTTCCAGGAGTCATTGGCTGCCAGGGAGGTACCCAGTAGGGCGCCGGCAGCGTTGGCGCCGGTGTCTCCCAGCATGGTGGTTTCTTGTAGGTCTTCCACCAGGGCAGTGATAGCGGCGGCGTTAAGCCCGCTAGCCAGCAAACGCTGGGCGCTAGCCGGCGAGGCCGGGGTTTTTGCAGCCGCGCAGCTGAAGTAGCTTAGCGGCGCTGCCACCAGCACCGTGGCCTTAAGCGCCCGCCCTGGACGCAGATCCAACAGGTTCGCCAGGTTAGCGGTGCCCGCAATCAGCACCGTATTTAGCGCCAGGTCCGCTACTTTCCCGCCCACGCTGGTGGCTTTAGAACCCACCAGGGCACTTGCCGCGAGCGCGCTAGCGCCAATTCCAGCAATTTTGATTACGCCGGTGGTTACCTGCCCGTGGGCTAGGGCGCCTAGGTGGCCCTTGAGGCCTTTAGCTACCTTGCCGCCGTCGTGGGCGCCTTGATCGACGTCGTCGATATAGCCGGCCAGGCCCCCACCCAAGGAAGCTACTACCCCACCCAGGGCGGCACGGGGCTGGTCGCTGAGCGCGCTGGCCACGGCGGCACTAGCCACGCTGGCACCGGCCATGGCCACGCCTCCGCGTAGGCTCACAGTTACGCCGTGGAAATTAGTGCGTTCCCATTGGCTGGCTTTAATGCGCTTGCGGCGCAGCACATAGCCAAGGCCGGCGCATACCCCGATGCCGGCGCCCACTACGGGCAGCTGCCGGGGGCTGATACTAAGGCGCATAGGGTTAGCTCCTGTTTATTTGCTCCTGTTTACTTGGCTGCTACTTGGCCACGCCGGGCATGAGGCCGTCGGCGTTAGCGGCGAAACCGTAGGCGGCCTTGGTGGCAGCCTTGGCGTTGGCCAGGGCCAGGGCGGAGGTAACTGCGGCGGGGGCTGAGCCCACACTGTCCACAGTGGTTAGGGTGGTGCCGGCGCTGCGGGCGGCTGAAACTAGGTCTGTGTCGCTGCTAGCGGCGCCCTCTAGCACGGTGGGGGCCACGGAGCTGACTCCACGCAGAGCAGTGAGCCAGTTGGTGTTTTGGGCTGAAGCCTCGGTGGAGTTGACGCTCTTGGGGTCAACTGAACGCGGGCCTACTACCACAATGCGCCCGGCGACGCCGTCCTTGCTTTCCACCTTGATCAGGGGGTTTTCGGAGGCGGTGAGTAGATCCTGCAAGTTTGAGCCCTGGGATTCGGGGCTGGTTAGGGCTACGGCTAGGCCCTGGCCCAGTAGTTCGTTGCCGCTGGCGGCCTTAACGGTGCCGGGCAGGTAGCTGGCGAACTGGGCGGCGTAGGTGGAGCGGAAAGTTTCGCGGCTCTTGCTCACCCAGGCGTCGGTTAGGCTCACGCGGGCGCTGATGGTGGCGCCGGCGTTGGTAAGGGCGCTTACGGTAGCGTCGACGTCGTCGCTATTGGCTCCCGGCAGGCTCACCACAGCTACTCGCTGACCGGACAAAGACCCTGCCAGTAGGGTCTTGGAGCTGGCGCTAATGTAGCTGTCGCGGTCGTTGACGGCTTTCTGGGTGGTTTCCAGGTTACGCGAGAGGCTGTTGCGGTCTGCACGTAGCTGGGTGACCTGGTCAGATAGTGCGCTGCCAAGCGTGCCCTGCAAGGGGCCGGCCCCCAACACCACGCCGACAGCTAGCGCCATGAACACCGCGATCAAAGAAACTAGGTGGTAGCGAAAGTCAATCATGGCAGTAGTCCTTAAATATTGGGGGTGGTGGGGCGTAGGCCAACCCATGAGCGCACGGTATCAACCATGTCATCAATACCGGCCGCCAACAGCCCTAATAGGGTCTGACCAGCAGGTGTAGCGTATAGCGCCGCAAAGATGGCTAGTAGTCCAGCTAGCGCCAGCAACATAATTTGCCAGTTAGAGACGCGGGTGTGGTAGATCTGCGAAACGCCCTTGGCGTCAATTAGTTTGGAGCCTACCTTAAGGCGGGTTAGGAAGGTGGAGCTCATACCTTCACGGCCCTTGTCTAAAAATTCCAGCAAGGTTACGTGGGTGCCCACCGCCACGATCAGCTGGGCGCCGCCAGAATCGGCGATCAGCATGGCGATGTCTTCACTGGTGCCGGTGGCGGCAAAGACAGTGTGCTCTACCCCTAGTTCTTCTACCCGAGATAGCCCTGGGGCGCGCCCGTCACGGTAGGCGTGCACAATAATCTCGGCGCCGCTCTTTAGGGCTTTGTCGGAAACTGAGTCCATATCCCCAACTACCAGGTCGGGTTTGAAACCGATTTCCATAACCGCGTCAGCGCCGCCGTCTACACCAATGATGATGGGGCGATATTCGCGAATGTAGGAGCGTAGCGCCTTTAGGTCTTCTTTGTAGCTGTAGCCACGCACCACTACCAGCACATGTTTGCCAGAGAAGTTGGTGCGTAGCTCAGGCATACCCACGTCGTTTAGCAGCAGGTCACGTTCCTGCTTCATATAGTCCATGGTGTTGGCGGCGAAAGCTTCCAACTGGTGCGATAAGCCCTGGCGGGCTTGGTCCATCAGCTGGGCTACGCTTTCCTTGGTTTGTAGCGTGCCCTGGGCGATTAGCTTGCCGGATTTGGAGAAAACCTGGCCGTCTTCCTCAATGCGTATTTGGCTGCCCTCATGCAGGGTCATGATGTCTGGGCCTAGGCCGTCAATTAGCACAATGCCGTTGTCTAGCAGCACGTCTGGGCCTAGGTTGGGGTAACGCCCTGACACCGACGGCGAGGCGTTAAGAACTGCCCGCACCTGGCATTCCACCAGGGCTTCGGCGGCTACCCGGTCTAGGTCGCCGTGGTCGATGACGGCAATTTCGCCTGGTTGTAGGCGTTTGGTTAGATTCTTGGTACGCGTATCTACCCGCACTCGACCCTGTGATAGGTCTGCGGTGGAGGCTGCATTTTTACGGAAGGGTAGCTTCACAGTTTCGATTGTGCCATGTTCGCTTGTTCAAGTAACTCCTCGGCGTGGCGTAAAGCCGTTTGTGAGTCACTTTGTCCTGATAGCATTCGCGCCAGTTCCCGCACTCGCTCAGGTCCGCTTACGGTCTCGACGGCGGTGGTTGTGGCTTCATTACTGGCTTGTCCCACCTGTTTGACTACAACCAGTTGGGTTTGGGCCCAGGCGGCTACTTGCGCTAGGTGCGTAACCACAATCACCTGATGGTGACGGGCCAGGGCAGCTAAGCGACGGCCGATTTCTACGGCGGCGCGCCCACCAACACCGGCGTCAATTTCGTCAAAGACGAAAGTGTGGCGTTTGGTGGCGGTGTGCTGTGCCAGAACTACTTCCAAGGCCAGCATGATACGGCTTAGTTCACCGCCACTGGCGCCTTTTTCTAGCGGTAGCGCCGCCGCGCCAGGGTGGGCGCGTAACAGCAGCTCTACTTCTTCCATGCCGGTAGGGCCGGGCTGCTCTAACGGGTTAAGCCGTACTTGCAGCTTGGCCCCACGCATCATTAAACCCTCCAGCTCGGCGCTGACCTGCTGGCTTAGTAGCTTGGCGAGTTTGGTGCGGGCTTGGCTTAGGCGTTTGGCGACAGTTTTTAGTTCTTTGCCGGTGCACTCAACTTCAGCTGCTAGCTCTGCTTCGCGATCTAGCGGCCCATCCAGTTGAGCTAGGCGGGCGGCGCAGTGCTGGCCAAAAGCTAGTAGCTCATCGACATTGGCAAATACTTGGCCCAAGCCACCAATTTCTAGGCAACCGCGCCGTAGCTGTTCGCGCCGCTCATGCACCCAGGCCAGGCGGTCAGGGTCGGCATCGAGGTCAGCCAGGTAGTCGGTTAGCTCCATGGCTAGGTCACTGGTCAGTGCTGCCACTTCGTTAAGCCGGGGCATTAGGGAGGCTAGGCGCGAGTCGTGGTCGGCAACGTTTTCTAGTGAGCGGCGGGCCACGGAAACTAGCGCGATAACGTTAGCGACGTCGTCGTTAAGCTCATCGCCGCTAATGGCGTTGGCGGCCTGGGCGGCCCCACTACGCAGCAGGTCTAGGTTTTCTAGGCGGGAGGCTTCTTCAGCTAGGGCCTGGTCCTCCCCCGGCTTGGGGTCTAGGGCTTCTAGCTGTTCGAGGGCGTGGCGCAGGCCAGCAATTTCGCCTTCACGAGCCAGGGCCTGTTCACGCCAGGTTTCTAGGTCTTGACGGGCCTGGTTCCAGGCGCGGTAGCAGCTGCTGTATTGGCGGCACAGCTGTTCATGCTCGCTACCTCCGACGGCGTCCAGGGCGCGGCGTTGTGCGGCGGCGGTACGCAGGCGCAGCTGGTCAGCTTGCCCATGGATAGACACTAAGCGACTACCTACCTGGCCAAGTACCGAGGCAGGTACGGCGCGGCCCCCTAGGTGTGCACGCGAGCGACCAGTTGCAGGTACCACCCGGGAGGCTAGCAGCAGGTCATCTTCAATTTCGCAGCCGGCTTCCTGAGCGATTTGGATGCACTTGGCGTCTTCTTCTAAAGCAAAGGCCCCCTCAACCACGCAGCGCTGGGTGCCCGCGCGCACAATCGCCGGGTCAGCTTTGCTTCCCAACAGCAGTTTCAAGGAGGTGAGCACCATGGTTTTACCGGCACCAGTTTCACCGGTTAGGGCGGTTAGTCCCGGGCCTAACGGCAGCTCAGCTTGGGCGATAACACCAAGGTTTTCTATGGAAATAGTTTCAATCATTAACGACTCTTAGATTCACGCCAGCCGCGCACGGGCAGCTCGAATTTAGCTACCAGACGTGCCGAGAAAGGCATCTGGCCAATACGGATCAGTTTCACTGGGCGCTGCGCCACGCTCACACTCACTGTTGAGCCAGCCGGAGCCGGTATGGAACGGCGTCCGTCGCACCAGATTTCACAAGGATAATCGCCGCACCACTGTACCTGCACTTCCAGGCGTGAATGCGGACCAATTACTAGGGGCCTGGTGAACAGGGCGTGGGCGGCCACCGGCACCACCAGCATGGCTTGGGTGTCTGGCCACATCACCGGCCCGCCACAGCTAAAAGCGTAGGCGGTTGAGCCGGTAGGGGTGGCGGTAATCAGGCCGTCACAGCCAAATGAGGAGACAGCGTGGCCATCAATACCTAAAGAAATTTCGGCCATATGCGCCCGGTCGCGCCGCTCCAAGGCTGCCTCGTTAAGGGCCCAGCCGTGGCTGATGTCCCCGTTGGGTTGGCGCACAGATACCGCCAGGGTCATGCGTGGCTCTACCGTGTAGTCACCTTCAGATAGAGATTCAATGGCGTCAAGCATTTCAGCAGGCTCAGCTTGAGCCAAGAAACCTACGTGACCCGTGTTAATACCCAGCAGTGGAATGTCGTATTCGCGCGCAATCTCGGCGGCAGACAAGATAGTGCCGTCGCCTCCCAGCACCACAATGGCTTGTGCCTGTTTAGCTTGGCTGCGTTTGCGCAGCACCTGCACCCCATGTTTAACCAAAGCCTTAGAGACAGTGTCTAGCTGCGAGCTAGAGGGTTCACGCGGGCTGCGGATAGTTGATGGAGGTAGGGCTCGATTCATTTCGAGCACCAAAACTCTACGCGGTGAGGTTGTGCGCGCAGCGGCCAAAATCTTCCTCCCCTATCTTGGCTTAGCGGCGAAGTTTAGCCTTCGCGCCTTTTCCAGCCGGACCTGAAATTATGGCTGCTTCTATCTCAGCTTGTAAGTCATCGGCGGTCAAGGAGTTTTCAGCGCCAGCATGCATATACAGGAAGTACTCTACGTTTCCGGCCGGCCCGGGCAGTGGTGAGGGAGCCACGGCCTCAATGCTTAAACCTAGCTCTAACGCACAGGTGGCCACCTTGGTGATGGCCTGGGCGTGTAGGCGCACGTCCCGCACTACCCCGCCGTGTCCGATAAGTTCTTTACCTACCTCAAACTGGGGCTTAACCATTAGCAGGAAGTCAGCGGCGGCGTCGGCCACTGCCACCAGCGCCGGTAGCACCAGGGTCAGGGAGATAAAAGACAGATCCGAAACCACCAGGGTGGGGGCAGGGGTGATGTCCCCGGCCGCCAGGGTGCGCACATTAGTGCGGTCCATGACGTTTACGCGCGGATCGCTTTGTAGCGACCAGGCCAGCTGCCCATAGCCCACGTCAGCGGCGGTAACCCGGGCCGCCCCACGCCGCAGCAAAACGTCGGTAAATCCCCCGGTGGAGGCGCCGGCGTCGAGGCATTGACGCCCGGCAACCGTAGCCTCAATCCCGCGCTGGGCCAGGATGTCTAGGGCGCCAGCTAGTTTGTGGGCGCCGCGTGAAACATAGTTAGGCCCCTGGTCTTGGCTTACCAAAATGGCTTGTGCCGGGTTGACCTGCCGGGCGGGTTTGGTAACTACCTGACCGTCAACTTTCACTTTGCCGTCGCTGATAAGCGCGGCAGCCTGGTTACGTGAAGGTGCTAGCTGGCGGCGTACCAGCTCAGTGTCTAAGCGGGTCAGCCTAGCCATTAACGCGCTTCTGCAACCGTGATATCTGGCAGGTTGCTTAGGGTTTGGCCCTGATCAGCCAGGTCCCAGGCAGCCACGGCGGCGGCCCGGTAGGCGTTTAGGCTCAAAGTTACGCTCTGGCCGCCCAGCTCAACGTTTTTACCGTCAAAGCTTAGGGTTACGGCGCCGTTTTCTACCTTGGCGACGGCGTCACCCACCTGCCAGCCTGCAGCAGTGCGTTGGGGCTGGGGTTGGGGCTCAAGCAAACCGCGCAGGTCGGTGTGCAGGAAGGTGGGCCGGTACTGGGGCGGGGCTAGCAGCACGTCACGCGCGCTGGCCACACCGGTAAGTACGTGCAGCGAGGGCAGCGAGGATTGGCGTGCCCCGGCATGGTCGGTGTTTAGCCGGTCACCTACCGCGATGGCTTTGCCGCCGCCGGAGCGGGCGATGGCGCGCGTGTAGATACCGGCAAAAGGCTTACCGGCAGCTAGCGGCTGGCGTTCGGTGGCGTGCACTACTGCGGCCACCAGCGAGCCGTTACCTAGCGCAAAGCCGCGCTCGGTAGGCAAGGTGGAGTCCAGGTTGGTGGCCACATGCAGGGCCCCGTTGGTGATGGCGTAGGCGGCTTCACTCATGGCCGCCCAGTCAACACTGGGGTCATAGCCCTGTACCACTGCGGCCGGGTTGTCTAGGGCGCTGCGGGTAGTGGTGTATCCAGCCTCGGTTAGGGCCTGCTCCACCCCGGCGCCGCCAACTACTAGCACGGTTGCTGGGGCCGGCACATGCTCCGCTAGTAGCGCCACCGCGTCCATGGCGGCGGTGTAGATCTGCTGCTCATCTGCCTCAATGCCAAAGCCGGCAAGTTTAGCTACCACCTGGGCGGGGGTGCGTGAGGCGTTGTTGGTGACAAAACAGGTGCGTAGCCCCTGGCCTTTGGCCGCCATGACTGAGTCGGTGGCGTGCACAACCGGGTCTGCGCCGGAGTAGCACACCCCATCTAGGTCCAGCAGGGCAAGTTCAAATTCTTCAACTAGCGGCTTGGTGGTGCCCAGCAGGGTGGCGCTCATTTGCTGCGTCCTTCGATTACGTCCTCTACCTCGGCGGCAATGGGGTCGAGGCCGTCGTCAGCGCTGTCGGCTGCTTCAGTTGCCTCAGTCTCGCTCTCTTCAGCGACCACCTCGGGCTCTTCTTCATCAGTCGCTGCGGCGTCCTCATCCGCAGCGTCCTTGACAGCGTCTACGACGTCGTCGGT
>ERZ773254.694-NODE-694-length-17494-cov-31.977464_pt1 | contig 17494 bp, 11 predicted proteins | sample MGYA00580516_ERZ773254 | MGnify/ENA primary metagenome ERZ773254 (study PRJEB29015, sample SAMEA2738158) | human oral metagenome | biome: human oral; feature: human-associated habitat; material: saliva | place: China | collected 2192 ...
GTGGCCGCGATGGGTACTGCCTTCTCCAGTGGCCTGAAGGACAACCTGAGCGAGAAGATGCGCGCCTTGCTGGCTAACGCTGACCCGGCCACGCTTAAGCAGATGGCGGCTTTCTCTAACGTTGGTGGCGGCAAGGGTACTTCTGGCCTCACCCCCGCCATTGTTAAGACATTGCCGACGCCGTTGCGTAACGTGGTGGTGGAATCTTACGCCGACGCTTTGATTCCGATCTTCGCCTATTTGGTGCCCACCATGCTACTGGCCGCCGTGTTGGGCGCGCTCTTCCGCAAGAAGGAGCTGGGCATTAAGGCCGCCTTGCAGCTGCTGGAAGAAGAGGAGGCCGCCGCATCTAAGGATGGCGCCGCTGGTGAGGTTGCGTCTGCTGGTGACGCTGCGCCTGCCGCTTCGGTATCTGCCGACGACGCCGTTGCGGCTAGCCCGGTTGTGAGCGCTAGCAGCTAGCGCAGGGCGGGCCTTGGTACCCCCAGCCGGCTTAGCCGGCCCGCCCACTGCGCAGAACTGCACTCAAAACTGCGTCACCACCTGGTGGCGCAGTTTTTGTAGTTTTACCGCCCCAGCGTCACTTAACCCGCTCCACTCACTACTTAACCCACTCCCCTTGGCCGTGACACAATACGCATATGGAGTTCCGCTCAGTTTATGATCAAGGCTTTGCCCGTATCGCAGCCGTAACCGCCCCCGTAGCGCCCGCTAATCCAGCCAAAAATGCGCAAACCACTATCGATTTGCTCCAGGAAGCTCAGGCTCAGGGCGTAGCCGTGGCCGTGTTCCCGGAACTCAACCTCACCGGTTACGCCATCGATGATCTTTTCCTGCAGGAAGTACTGCTAGAGCAGACTCTGGCCGCGATTGAGTCGGTGCGTCAGGCCAGCGCCGAGCTAACTGTCATGGCAGTGGTGGGCGCCCCGCTACGCCAGGGCAACCGCCTATACAACTGCGCGCTAGCCATCCAGGGTGGTCGCGTTTACGCCGTCGCCCCCAAGACTTTCCTGCCCAACTACCGCGAGTTTTACGAAAAGCGCCACTTCGCTTTGGGTGCTAATGCCAGCGCCACCTCTATCACCCTGCCTGGGGTAGGTGACGGCCCCGTAGCCAGCCCGGACTCCCCCGCAGCTGCCCAGGTGAGCCCGAGCGGCGCCGTCGTGCCTTTTGGTAACAAGCTGCTCCTAGACTTCCCCCACATCCCGGGCATGGTGTTGCACATGGAGGTGTGTGAGGACCTGTGGGTACCGGTGGCGCCCTCCGCCCAGGCTGCCCTGGCGGGTGCCAATGTGCTGGTGAACCTGTCGGGCTCGCCCATTACTGTGGGCCGCGCCGACGACCGTGAGCTGCTGGCCCGCTCAGCCTCCCTGCGCTGCAACGCCGCCTACGTGTACGCCGCCGCCGGTGAGGGCGAGTCCTCCACGGACCTGTCGTGGGATGGGCAAACCATGATCTATGAGCTGGGTGAGAAACTGGCTGAAACTGAGCGTTTCCCGCAGGGCCCGCGTATGGCGGTGGCCGACGTCGATATCCGCACCCTGGCCTCAGAGCGACTACGCCAGGGCAGCTTTGACGACAACCGCGTTGAGCAGCAGGGTACTGCCAGCGACTACCGCACCATTTCGGTGCCGCTAGTGCCCACCCGCGCCGACATTGGTTTGCGCCGCCCACTAGATCGCTTCCCGTTCGTGCCAGACGACCCGGCACGCCTAGCACAGGACTGCTACGAGGCCTACTCGATCCAGGTGGCCGGGCTGGAGCAGCGCCTGCGCGCTATCGGCAACCCCAAGCTAGTGATCGGGGTTTCTGGCGGCCTGGACTCCACCCACGCATTGATTGTGGCCGCGCGCGCCATGGACCGCCTGGGCCGCCCACGCAGCGACATAATCGCCATCACCATGCCCGGTTTTGCCACCACCGCCGGCACTAAACGCAACGCTATCGACCTAGCCACCCGCCTGGGTTGCACCTTTGAAGAAATCGACATTCGCCCCGTGGCCACGCAAATGCTTAAAGACATGGGGCACCCCTTCGGGCGCGGCGAGGAGGTCTACGACGTCACCTTCGAAAACGTCCAGGCCGGCCTGCGCACTGACTTCCTGTTCCGTATTGCCAATGAGCGCGGCGGGATTGTGCTTGGCACCGGTGACCTAAGCGAATTAGCGCTGGGTTGGTGCACTTTCGGCGTGGGCGACCAGATGGCCCACTATGGCGTCAACGCGGGCATCCCCAAGACCCTGATTCAGCACCTGATTCGCTGGGTGGTGGCGGAAAAGATTTTCGACGACGCCGTGGGTGCCACTTTGCTTTCAGTGCTAGACACTGAGATCAGCCCTGAACTGGTTCCCAGCAAGGATGGTGAGCCGATCCAGTCCACCCAGGCTAAGATTGGCCCCTACCCGCTACAGGACTTCACCCTGTTCCAGGTGCTGCGACGTGGGGCGCGCCCCAGCCGCATTGCGTTCCTGGCTGAGAAGGCCTGGCATGACGCCTCCACAGGCCACTGGCCAGTGGGGATTCCCGAAAATGAGCAGGTGGCTTACCAGCTGCCCGAGATTCGCAAGTGGCTGGAGCTGTTCATTAAGCGTTTCTTCGCTAACCAGTTCAAGCGCTCCACCCTGCCTAACGGACCCAAGGTGGTAGCTGGCGGTACTCTCTCGCCGCGCGGCGACTGGCGTATGCCTTCTGATGCTTCCGGGGCGGCTTGGCTATCCGAGCTAGAGCGCAACGTCCCCAAGGAGTAAGCACCAGCCAGGGCCTTAGCCCAGGCCGGCTGCTAAGCGGCTGAGCCCGCCCAGACCGGGCAGGTTCAGCCGCGTTTTGTTTAAAGTTTTGGAGGTTTTGGTGCAGTTACTGGCTACTGATTTGGATGGCACTTTATTTAGCGCCCCTAACACTGTGGGGGAGCAAAACGCTGCGGCCTGCGTGCGTTGGCGGGCAGCTGGCAACGTGTTGGTGCCCGCCAGTGGGCGCAGTTTGAGCCTGGTTTCGCGCCCGCTGGGGATACAGCAGCTGGTTTATGACTACACCATTTGCGCTTCTGGCTGCGTGGTTGCCGACGGCGAGGCTAACGTGCTCTATAACCGCACTATTGCGCCAGCTCAGCTGGAGGCGGTACTGCGGCCATTGTTGGAGCGTGAAGATTGCAGCTTCTACTGCACCACGCCGCAGGCGGACTACATTGTTCACGACGCCACCGGTCACCTGGCTAAATTCAGCACTGACCGGCCCGAAAACGGTTTTGTGTGGTCCACCCTGGATGAGGTGTTGGAGCGAGGCTTAGAGGTTTCCTCAGTACCGGTTTATATCCCCAACCCGCACACTGCCGACGCCCTATCTGCCCAAATCAGCCAGGAGTTCGCGGGGCAGCTAGATGCCCCGCGTTCCACCAACTACCTTGATGTGGTCCCACATGGGGTCACTAAAGCCACTGCTTTGCAGTGGCTGGTGCAATACCTGGCCGCCGCAGGCAGGCCGGTGGCCCGCACTGCGGCGGTGGGTGATTCTTGGAATGACTTACAGCTACTAGCTAGCGCCGATATGGCTGCCGCCATGGAAAACTCTGTGGATGGCCTGCGTGAAGCGGCCGGTGGTCACAGCGTGCCTAGCGTGGCAGCCTATATCGATCAGTTGCTGGCGTAGCGGTAAACGTTGGTTTCGCGCAGCTCGAAGCCGCAGCGTCGGTAGAGACGGTTGGCGGCTTCACGGCTGGGGCGGCTGGTTAGGTCCACGGTGCGCGCGCCAATCTTCTGGGCGTGTGCCACGGCGGCCTCAACCAGCTGCTGGCCTGCACCCATGCCGCGTGTGCCGGCGTCGACCACCACATCCTCAACCCAGGCACGCACGCCGGTGGGGATGGCGAAGGTGGCCAGGGAGAGCATACCTAGGATGGTGCCGGCCTCAACCTCGTTGCCGTCGGCAGCGATGACAGGCTTGTCCGTGCGGAAAACGAACAGGTAGACACTGTCCTGGTCTACCAGGGCCTGGGTCTGCTCGGCGGTGAGGGGCTTAGCGCTGCGGCTCAGCTGCGGGATCAGACGCTCCATGGCAGCTACCAGCTCAGGGGAAGACTGCTCGATCAGTTCGACGCTCATAATTGCCTTTCAAATTTACTTTGGCTGGCTTTAAGCCTAACGCCTGGCGTAACTAGCGCACTACCCCACGCCGCCACAACACACTTTTGCAGGCCCAGGGCAGCTTGCAGGCCCAGGGCAACTTACAAAGCCAAGGCAGCTTACAGGCCCAGGGCGGCGCGTTCTTCGCTACCCACCCAGTAGCGGGTGTTCTCCAGGGCACGGAACCAGCGGGCCAGCGCCGGCCAGAAGCTGATTGAAGGCGAGCCTAGCCCCTCACGGGTGGAGTACTCGTAAGACTGGATCTGGGTGAACAGCAAGATGTCAGCAGCGGTGGGATTATTGCCGCACAGGTACTGGCCCACGGCGGTCACAGCAGCCAGGTAGGGCATCTCAGAGAAGGTCATGACGTCCTCGCGGGCAGCCTCCATGCCGGTGGCACGCGCCAACAGAGTGTCAATCACGTCAAAAGCGGTGAATAGGGTCAGCACCCCGGCGTCAACTAGTTCAGTGTCGCCGTCGGCGTGAATAATCTTGCCCTGAGGGGCGGCCACATGCTCATCTAGCCAGCGCTGCCAGGCGTCAATGGCCAGGCGGTAGGGCTCAGGGTAGAGATCGGGGGCACTGGCAATATGGAACGGCTTCCAGGCCGTAGCCAGGTCAAAGAGCAGGTCAGCAGAGGAGTCCATAACCACTTCCCCACTGGCCAGTTCAACCAGGGCGGGAATGGTAGGCGGCGGGGTGTAGCCGGGAGTGCTGGCGTAAACCTCAGCCACTGAGGTGGCGTGTAGTACCGGGTCCTCGCCGGGTAGACCAGAGCCATCAGTTAGCTGCCAGTAACCGTCCTCGCCACGACCGTAGCTCCAGGCCACACGCAGAGCGTTGGTTAGGCCTAGTAGTCGACGGGCAATTAGTACGCGGCGGCAGTAAGGGCAGGCGCCGCTAGCAACCAGTCGGTATCGCCCCGGTCCAGGTGCAAGTTCAGAACCAAAACGTTTATGGGTACTAATCGCCATCCCATTCTCCTTATCCCAAAGGTCAACTTGACCTGACCCAACAGCCATACAGCGCAAGAACGTGGCGCTGCCCACTAAATTAATGTTACGGTGGCAGACCTGTTGTGACTAGGGGTTGTGACTAGGGTTTAGGCGGCTCGTAAAGCAGTCGCGCGCTTAGCGCGGCGCTGAGCCTGAATAATTGGGTCAGGAACTGGTACAGCAGCCACCAGCGCCTGAGTGTAAGGATCACTGGGGGCGGAGAGTACCTTGGTGGTTTTGCCGGCTTCCACCACCTGGCCTTGACGCAGCACCACCACCTGGGAGGCGACCTGCTCCACCACGGCTAGGTCGTGGGAGACAAACAGGCAGGCAAAGCCAAGTTCGTGCTGCAAGCTAGCTAGCAGCTCTAGCACTACAGCCTGCACTGATACGTCCAGGGCACTAGTGGGTTCATCGGCGATCAGTAGCTGCGGCTGCAGCGCCAGGGCACGCGCAATAGCCACCCGTTGACGCTGTCCACCACTCATTTCATGGGGGTAGCGCTGAGCCATCGACGCCGGCAGGCGCACTGCCTCAAGCAGCTCATTTACCCGCTGGCGCCGCTGGGCGTTAGTCAGATTGGTGTGTAACTGTAGCGGCTGGCCAATGGAGGCCCCCACTGAGCGGCGCGGGTTTAGCGAGGAGGCTGGGTTTTGGAACACGATGCCGGTTTGGCTGCGCACTCCCCGCAACTTGCGCCCACTAGCCCCAGCTACTTCCAGGCCATCTACCTGCACTGAGCCGGAGTGGATAGGCACCAGGCCGGTGAGTGTGCCAGCAATGGTGGATTTGCCTGAACCAGATTCACCCACCAGGCCTAGAACTTGGCCACGCGCAATATCGAAGCTAACCCCGCGCACCGCGTGCACCTGGCGACGCCCATTGCGGTAGACAACGTCTAGATTTTCGATATGCACCAGTGGTTGGGCACTATCGCCCACCCGGAAAGCAACGCCATCGCCCTCACTAGCGGCGTCGCCCGCGCCGCCACGCAAGCTATTTAGACGCGGCACCGCAGCCAACAGCTGACGGGTGTAGTCATGGCTAGGAGAAGCAAAAATAGTGCGCACATCGCCGCGCTCAATGATTCGCCCATGACGCATTACCGCCACCGCGTCGGCCACATCGGCCACCACCCCCATGTCGTGGGTGATTAGCAGTACCGCCACGCCTTCGCTGGCCAGTTGGCGCAGCAGATCCAAAATCTCGGCCTGCACGGTTACATCCAGGGCGGTGGTGGGCTCGTCAGCAATCAGCACACTAGGGTTATTGGCGGTGGCCAGAGCGATGCAGGCGCGCTGCAACTGACCACCGGAAAGCTGGTGCGGGTAGGAGTCAGCGATCCGCTCAGTTTCACGCTGATCCCCGCCCAGCCCAGCGCGGCTAAGGGCGTTAAGCACCTGGGTGCGCACAGCGCGACGCTGACGCAAAGTGGTGCGCTTGCGTTTGCCCTCGCCGTGGATGGCGATGGCTTCGGCGATCTGATCGCCAATGGTAAACAGCGGGTCCAGGGCGGTGGTGGGTTCTTGGAAGATTACGCCCACGTGTTCGCCGCGCACCTGATCCAAAATTTCGCGCGCCGCACCCACCAGTTCCTGGTTTTGGTGGCAGCAATCCAGTACGGCACTGCCACTAACTAACGCGTTAGCAGAAAGTAGTCCCAACGCCCCCATGGCGGTCACGGATTTGCCCGAGCCAGACTCACCCACCAGCGCCAACACTTGGCCCTTAATTAGGTCCAGGTTGATCTGCTGGCTGGCGACGACGTCCTCGCCGCCTTGGGCGGGGAAGGTTACGCCAAATTCGCGCAGGCAAAACACCGCTCCAGGCGCAGGCTTTTCAAAGCCGGCAGCGTCCACCTGAGTGGTAGCCTCCTGAACGCCGTCGTAGACAGTGTCTACAACCGCCCCCTGAGCGTCAGCAGCCTGGCCGCCAGCCTCGCCGCCGGGCAGCAGCTCGGCGTCTGCGCCCGCGCCACTAGGGCGCTGGGAACTACTTTCGATGCTCATCTCTATTCGACCCCTAGTACCAGGTAGTTCGGGTATGCCGGGTAAGGCTCCACGTAGAAGCCGGTAACCTTCGAGCCGCGCAGGAAGGAGTTGCGGCGGTAGGCCAACGGCACTGCGGGGGCGTGCTGGGCAATCTGCTTGTCGACGGCGGCCCAGGCAACCTTGGCCTTGGCCGGGTCCAGCTCAGCTGAGGCCGCGTCAATAGCCTTGTCGACGGCGTCATCCTTAAAGCGCGAGGCGTTAATGCCACCGTTACCGATCTCGCTGGAGGCAAACAGCGGCTGCAGGTTAGCGGCCGGGCTGGGGTAGTCCGGGTTCCAAGACATTAGCGTCAGGTCGTAGGAGGAACCGTCAGAGTTAGTGGAGCGCTCACTGGCAGTGTCGGTCTCAACCGGGTCAATGCGCACCTTGAAACCGGCCTTGGTTAGCGACTGCTGCACCGCCTCAGCCACGGCCACCTGGGCCTGGCCGTTGGGGGTGAGCAGCACCAGCTCGGGCACGTTCTTGCCGGCGATCAGCTGCTTGGCCTTGTTCACGTTGTAGGGGTACAGGTCGTATTCCTTACGTCCCTCAATGCCGGGGGTGATGTAGGTGGTGGCCTTGAGACCACCTAGCTGACCACCCAGAGCCTGCACCACGGCGTCCTTGTTGACCGCGTAGTTGATGGCCTGACGCACAGCCAGGTCCTTTACGCGCTCAGTGTTGATGGCCAGGTACAGCAGCGGGCCGGCACTGGAGGTAGCCAGGCGGGCCTTAGCCTTGGGGTTGGCGGTGATTTCCGCTAGCTGGGCGGCGGCCACGCGCGAGGAGCTCATGGAGGTGGCAGCCTCACCGGCGTCAGCAATGATGGACTTGTTAGCTACCGATTCATCCTGACCCAGCTTGAACACCACCTTGTCGGGCAGGGCGCTACGCAGCGGATCACTCTTGGCCTCCCACTTGGGGTTGCGCTCCAGGGTCACCGAGACGCCCTGCTTGTAGTCCGCCACCTGGTAGGGGCCGGAAGCTACCGGCTTACGAGTGTAGGTGGACGGGTCGTCACCGGTGGGCACGGGCGAGAAGGTGGGGGTGGACACTACCCACGGCCAGTCACCGTAGGGGCGCACTAGCTTGAAGGTAATGGTGTAGTCGTCGGGGGTGCCGATCGAGTCCAGGTGCTTGCCGTTGTAGGGGCCCTGGTAGTTCTTACCACCCTCTAGCAGAGTCTTGTGGTAGCCCAGACCACCAGAAAGCGAAGGGGCAAAGGAGCGCTCAATGCCGTACTTGATCAGCTTGGTGGTGATCTCCTGGCCGTTTTGCATCTTCAGGCCCTTCTTAATGGTGAAGGTCCAGGTCAGGCCATCTTCAGAGACCTTACCGGTGTCGTTGGCTAGATCACCAACAAGTTCAACCGGCTTACCCTCAACCAGGCGCAGGCCCACTAGGCGACGGTGTACCAGCGGCAGGGAGGTCACGGGCAGGGACTGGCTCTTGGCCGGGTCCCAGTTAATGTCGGTGGAGGAGCTGAGTACCGTCAGGGTGCCGCCCTTCTTAGCGTTGGCCGACGCCGCAGCCCCCACCTTTTCGGAATTGGCGCCACATGCGGCTAGCACCAAACCCATAGCGCCCATACCGGATGCGCTTAGCAGACCACGACGAGAAATATTGGCTTTAACCCAAGCCGGAGCCGATAGGTTCTGGGACATTTCGAGTCCTTTCTTATGGTGCTTAAACCTGTAGTTGTTTCTACTAGGTTCTACTCGCTCAGGCGAGAAATCTGTGTGTTACGGAAAGTAGACGGTAGCTGTAGCTGCGCGCCGGTTTGTGAAAGTAAGTTCCAGGTTCAGATACGCGGATCAACTAAAGTAGCGACGGCGTCGGCAATTAAGTTCGCGACCACCACGAATGCCGCTGCTACTAGGGTAACTCCCATGATGACCGGGATATCTGTGGTGCCCACAGCATCCATTAGTAAGGCTCCTAGTCCCTGCATGGAAAATACGCGTTCGGTGATTACCGCACCACCCAACATAGACCCAAAGTCCAGGGCGAAGAAGGTAATGATGGGCAGGGCAATGTTGCGCATGACGTGGCGGCCAATCACTACCCGTTCAGGTAGTCCCTGGGCGCGTAGGGTACGCACATAGTCTTCCTGGAGGTTGTCTAGCATGTCTGAGCGCACCAGGCGCGCATACATGGCTGCGGAGATAATCGCCAGCACGGTCCAAGGCAGTACCAGGTGCCACAGCCAATCCACGAAGTCTTCAGTTAGCGGCACATACCCGGCCACCGGCACCATATCTAGGGTGAAACCAAAGATTAAGATGCCCAGCAAACCAATCAGGTAGGTGGGGGCGCTAACCCCAAAAACTGTTCCGGCCATGATGAAACGGTCAGTGCGTGAGCCTCGGCGTAGCGCGGAAATAATTCCGGCGCCTACCCCAACTACCAGCCAGAGCACGGCAGCACCTACCGCAATAGACACTGTCACCGGCAGGCGACTAGTGATTAGTTCGCTCACTTGGGCGTTGAGGCGGAAGGAGTAACCCAAGCAGGGGGCGTTGCAAACAATCATGTCTGCCCCGTTACCGAAAGTGCGGCCGGTGAAGATCCCGGACAGGTACTGCCAAAACTGGACATACCAGGGCTCGTCTAGACCCATATAGGCCTGGGCGCGGGCTAGGTTCTCAGCAGTACAGGGCTTGCCACAAACCAGCAGGGCTGGGTTTGAGGGCCACAGTGAGAAAATTGCGAAAGTAATTAGGGTGACGATTACCAGCACCAAGATGGATTGGAAGGTGCGGGAAATTAAGAACCGAGTCCGTCCCATCACTGCTCTCCCGTCTTGGGGTCCAGTGCGTCGCGTAGCGCGTCACCAAACATGTTGAAACCCAGCGTTACCAGGAACAGGGCGGCGCCCGGCCATAGCAGATACCAGGGGTCAGTGTTTACCCAGGCCACTGCCGAGCCGATAGTGCGTCCCCATGACGGCGTCGGCGGACTAACCCCTACCCCCAGGAAGGACAGGGCGGCCTCCGCACCAATCTTGCCGGGGATAGAAATGGTGGTGAAAACAATCAGGGTGGAGACCAGGTTAGGCATGATCTCGCGGCTAAGGATGCGCCAGTTGCTGGCCCCCATGGCCCGGGCCGCTTGCACGAAGGTGCGGTTGCGCAGGCTCAGGGCGTGTGAGCGCAGTACGCGGGCGGTGGAGGTCCACCCCAGGATGCCGATGATGGCGATCATTACGGGCACGCGCGGCACATTGGAGGGGATCAGGGCGGAAACCGCAATCATGAACACCAGGTGCGGAAAGCCCATGGTGACGTCGGTCAGGCGTGAGATGAGCCCATCCCACCAGCCGCCTAGGTAACCGGCGCTAACTCCCAAGATAATGGCGATCAGTACGGAAACAATGGTGGCGCCCAGGCCAATGGTGTAGGAGGTGCGCGTCCCTTCCACCACAATGGCTAGCAGGTCGCGCCCAGTTTGGGGCTCAACTCCTAGCGGGTGGGCCAGGCTGACACCGCCCATGAACCCCTTGGGCACGCCAGAATCATCCAGCAGCTGCAGGTGGTATTCGGTGGCGGAAATGCCTAGGGCTTTGGTGATCCATGTGGCCGTCAGGGTTACTAGCGTGGCGACGACGACGATCAGCCCGCCAAATAGGCCCCATTTGTCGCGTTTAAGTCCGCTCCAGACATAGCTGGCACCAAATTGACGTTGTGGTCGGACGGCTTCTTCTGTGTGCACTTGGCACCTCACTTAAAGGTTTTAGGGTTGGAAAATTGACTGTGGCCATCAACGGCAACAGCACATACACATCCCGCAAACCTGGGTCACTAGACCGTCTCCTTTAAGTGTTTAGTCATTAAAATCTGACTAAGTTGTTGAACTGTGAATAACGTTAGCCTGTGCTAAAACATGCTGACAACCCATCTATCGCTTTTAGTGCCGCTATTCACAGATTAAACCCGGTAGTTTACCGGTAAAAATGTGCCCCGCAGGGCTTGCCTGCGGGGCACAACTAGGTTTTAGAAACCGCTTTATTCTGGGCCAAACTCGCTGTCTAGCCGGGCGCTTTGCTCATCGCAAAACTCTAGCGCCGGGTGGTCTCGATATTTGGGACTGTCCAGCATGGCGCGGATCTTGGCGATAGCGGCGCGAGCCTGCTCTACCTGACCTAGCGCCATGTGGCAGCGCACTACCATGGCCATGGCGCGCGGGGCCTGGTACAGATCCTCGTCGCTCATAAAGCTCTCATAGGAAGCCTGGGCGTGTTCTAGACACTGGCTAATTTCCTCGCAGTTCCAGCAGATCACCGCGAAGTCGTAATGCCACGAACCCATTTCGTATTCGGGCAGGTAACGCGGGCTGGCCGGCTGGGCCTGGGCTAGCTTACGGGCGCGCTCCATCAGCTCAGCGGCCCGGTCAAAGTTAGCGCGGCGCTGGGGCAGGGTGGGGCTTTGCACCAGGTCGCCGGCGGCGCGGCGTAAGGTGCGTTCACAGTCAATGCACTCGTCAGGGGTTTTTAGCTCATAGCCGTCAACCAGGCGCATCAAAATCCCAAAGGCGCGCGTAAACTCGTTGTTTTCTTCGCAGCAGCTGGCCGCATACTCCAAAGCGCTCTCCCAGGCTTTGGTGTTGCCTTGGGCAGCTTCAAACTCGGCGGTTTTTTCGAAGTTGTCGGCAGCCTCCCCCAGCTCACCCATAGCCATCTGCACCTGGGCTAGAGTGCGCACAAAGTGGTGGCGGATAGCTGGTAGGTCACGCGAGTCCAGTAGGTTCAGGCCAGACTCAATGATTTCAGCGCTCTCTAGGTAGCGCCCGTCTTGGCCTAGGGCCTGGGCCAGGAACAGTAAGGAGGTCAGTGCCCGGTCCATCTGCCCAAGCGTCAGGCACACGTTAACCATTTCGCGGCACTGGCGCACAGCTTCTTGGTATTCACCCATAGACACACTGGCCCGGGCAATTACCAAGCGGGCGTTTAACACAATGCGTGGCGGGCAGGGGTCATAGCGGCGCATTAGCTCATCGGCTAGAGCGCAGGCGTCATATACCTTACCGATGGCGCGCTGATATTCAGCCAGATCAATATCCAAAATGTCTTTGATCTGCATGACTGACTGGCCCTGCCCCGCCTCCAGGTTTAGTGGGCGCTGGGCAATGGTGCGTCGTAGCTCTAGGCACTTTGCGGCTAGGTCTTTGTCTTCTAGCTGCAGGGATGTGCCAATCAGGCTGCCGGCAATGGAAAACAGGAAACTGTCAAAGTCCTTTTGCCGCTCGCGCTCTTCACAGCCTCGCTCAAGCATGTCAGCGGTGAGCTGGTAGAGGCTTTCAAGTTTCTGTTGGCGTTTGGTGCGCTTGTCAACATTGGAGTCTTCATCTCCGCTCATCTGCTCTAGGCTCAGCTCAGAGTCAATGTCGGAGATTTCAAAGGCCACCAGGTAGGACTCGTCAAAAGCTACTCGGCCGGCGCGCTTGTTTTTGAGCTTGGCTAGCAGGCCCCGGCTAGCTTCCTGGGAGTTCAACCGCTCTAGTACTGCTTCACGCGCCCGCGCCCGCCAGGTAATGGCTCCTTGGGGATCCAGCAGGGCACTGTGAATACCGGCTAAGGACACGTATTTAACCACTGGATCAATGTCCATGGCTTCAATGGCTTCAGCGTAACCAGGGGTGATTAGCTGGTCCATTAGGTATTCAAATTCCAGGTCGGTGCCGATATCAAAGAACTGGGTGATGTAGCGCTCCATGGCCTGGTTGACGTCGGTTACCGGCTTGGGTCGGCTCAGGTCTACCGCCGGGTAGGGAGCTAGTTCGTCATCTTTGAGGGGGCTGAGTTTTTGGTTGGGGCGTGCGGGGGCCTCAATGGTTTCCAGTCCGCCTTTTTCACCAAGGGCGACGCCGTCTGGCAGTTCTTCGCCGATCTCTAGCAGGTCTACGCCTAGGGAGGCGAAGCTGTCGTCGGCGTCGCCTAGGTTTTTGAAGGTTTCGCGCTCTAGGCGAGTGCGGGTGGTATCGGTGAAGAAGCTGTTCTGGTTGCGGGCGTCGAATTTTGCGGCTAGATCGTAGGCCCACTGGGTGAGGCCTTCGTATAGCTGGGCCATGGTGGTTTGGGAGGTAATTTCCATCCCTGGGCACCACATGTTTTTGGTGTCGACGTCGATACTAACTAGCCCCTGCCCCTGCCCGGCCGCCACTGACTCGCGGGCTACCAAAGCTGCGCCAACTAGTAGCTCCCACAGGGCGTAGGCACTGTCTACCGCCTTGATTAGGGGCAGGGTTTCACGCAGGGCCCGCAGGCCCCTAGCGAGGTGCCCAGATAGGGCCAGGTATTGCAGGTGCAAACCTAGTTTGACGGCGTTGCCGGGGTCGCGGCGCGATACCCGGTAGGAGCGTAGGTGTGCATCCCAGGCATCCTTGGGCCGGTTGGTGTAAAGCATGGGTAGCAGGGCGCGCGCCTGGGTGGCTTGAGGCTGGTCAGCGCACCCGAGGGCGCCGCCTAGCATCGGGATGGTGGCGCTAAGGGCCAGCTGCCAGTCTTCGACGGCGGTAGCGTAGTCCACCTGAATTTGCAGGTCGCAGGCGGGGCAGTCAGAAAACTCGTCGGTGGGGGTGGCGCGCCAAGAGGTTAGCTGCTCATAGGCCAGGTCTAGTTCACCTAGGCTCTGGTACATCCACACCCCGATGCCATACACCGTGTGGGAACTAAGGCCCTGCTCATGGTAGAAGTCGCTAAATTGCTTAAATAGCGCTTCTATCTGGGAGCGTTTAATATCGGGGTTTTTACACACCATTTCAATGATCCACTTGTACTGCCAGCGCAGCGTGTCCAAGCGTTCTTCATCGAAATATTCGGGGTGGTTTTTGTACAGCGCCAGGCACCAGGAGAAAGGTGCCATGGCTTTCCAGCGTTCACTACCTTGCACATAGGCTTCAACTAGCAGCTGGTGGGCTTCTAGCTGAAGGGCAGTGTCATCAATGCCCAGTGAGGCACTGGCAGCCTCAGCTGCCGCAGTGATGCGGGCCCGGCCGTAAGCCAGGGCGTAGACATAGTCAAGTTGCTGACGAACGTCGTCGGCAGTAGTCATGATGTTCCTTCCCAGCCTGCTAGTTGGTGTTAGCCCTGCAACGCCATATCTAGCAAAGCTCCCAGGGCTTGCGCCGCCCAGGCACGTTCTTTGGGTCCTAGCGGTTGGCGCCCAGCTAGCAGGCACTGCACATATAGGCCGCGCAGTACTTGGCTAGCAATTTTCTCGTTAGAGCCCACCGCCACTAGGCGCGCCACCAAAGAGTTGGCGCGGTTAAGCACTAGTCGCGGGGGGCGTGAATTAGCAAATGGGTCAGTTACGCCCAGTAGTTCTTGCCAGATACTGTCAGCGTTTTCGCGCGCAGTTTTAGCTACCTGGCGTTCAGCCAGATCCGGGTCTGGCAGGTACAGGGCCGGCATGGTGGCCGGCTCAAAGCGGCGCAGCACCACTTCGCAGTCTGCCGGGTTGATAGCCCGAGCAGCTACCAGCATCAGGTCTAAAGCTTCAGCTTCTTCTGCCGGGGAGGCATTCTGGAAGGCATCTAGCAGGTCACCGGGGTCTACCAGGGAGATGTTCACACTATTACCAGACACTGTCTGGTTGCGCATAAAGGCGCCCAGCACCTCATCCTCATAGGCGTAGCCAGCGTTTACCAGCACCAGTTCCTGGCTAGCGGCTACATCCGCCAGCGCCCGGTACTGATCCACACTGCGGGTGTAGCGCACCGGCTTATCCATTTCGGCTAGCTCCACCAGCGTGCGCGGGCCCAGCGTGGTCTGGTAGGGCACGTACTTAGACACTAGGTCCAGCATGTAGTCGTCAGTTAGGGCCACTGAGCGCAGGCCTACCGCGTGACTGGCCACGAACTCGTTAAACGTCCCCGGGGCGTGCTTAGCTAGGCGCTCTAGCCAGGTGCGAATACCGGTACCTACCGCATTGGCGGTGTCGTGCAGTAGGTCGTCGTCGGCTAGCTGCTCACGTGAGGCAGTTAGCCGCAGGTAATCGGCGTCGGCCACCACCCGCGCAAAGTAAGCCCACTTGGGGGCCAGTCCCTGAGCGGAGCGCGAAACCAGCATCCGCTTGACGTAGACGGTGTGGCGCGAGTCGTTGGTGCTCACCCCATCAGGGTTAATAGCCACCAGTCCGTGCAGCCCCGAGCCGGGAATCTCAATTTCGAGAATCTCGGAAGGGTTAAAGCCTAGGTTTTCACGGCACCAGCGCACCTGCTGCTCACGCGGCAGTTCCCAGGGGGCCTTGGCGTTGCCGTGGTGGGTGGTGCGCCCCTGGGAGCGCACTTCAATCTCTACCGGCAGTAGTGAGCCAAACTCGTCGATCAGCGAGCGCACTGTGTCTGGCTCCATCCACACTTCGCCGGGCAGGGCGTGCAGGGTGATTACGGTGCCGCTTTGGCGCAGCACCCCCGGGTCGACGGCGTCGAGCACGTCTACGCTGTAGGTGCCGTCAGTGTGTCCCTGCCAGTGCACGGTGGGGGCGTTAGGGTCTTTGGCTGAGCGTGAGCGCACATCAATTTCGGGGCTGACCATAAAGCAGGACAGCAGCCCGATACCGAATTGACCCAAAAAGTCTGAGCGGGCCAGGCCCAGCTCGTCGCGTTTAGAGGAGGCGCCAATGGTGGACAGGAGCGTGCCCGCCTCCTGCTCGGTTAAGCCAATGCCGGTGTCGGCGCAGGTAAGGGTGTTGCCTTCAATGGTGAAAGAGATGCGGGCGGGAGCCTGCGGGTCTAGTTCGCGGCGTGCAGAGATAGCATCCACGCAGTTTTGTAGCAGTTCGCGCACATACACGCGCGGACCGGAGTAGAGGTTGCGCGAAAGCAGATCTACCATGCCGCGCAGGTCTACTTGGAATGTGGACATCAGTCAGCTTCCTGGTTGGGTTCCAACCCTAGGTCGAGGCGGGCTGTGCGCAGGGCGTCTAGGGTGGCGTCGAGCATGGTGTAGATGTAGCTGCTGAGCTGTTTGCCGTTGGCACCACGCCCCACGGGAATTACAAAGTCTGAGCGTATTTGTAGCCCGGTATCGTCAGCCTCACTGTAAAGGGTGGGAAACAGGGCGTTTTCGTTGTAGCAGCAGCACACGGAGTCTAGGCGTGAGCGGTTTTCTTCGCTAACGCTCATGTCGACGTCGTACAGGCCATGCACGCGCAGCAGTCCAGCACGGGTGATCTCCATAATCACGCCAAAGCCACCGAAACCACTAACCACATACTGGCGTTCGTCGTCGCCGTCTACGCCGTATTTGTAGCCTTGCTGCTCATACCATTCGGTGAGGCGTTCTATCGTTACCGGCGGGGTGTCTTGGTCTTCAGGATGTTGCCACCAAGCCATTATTCACTCTCCCCCATCAGGTCTGGATGCTCCATACTTAATTCGCGCAAAGCACCTTCTGTGGCGGCAATTGCCAGGTCCATGAATTCATCCAGCTGCGCGTCACTCATGCCTTCCATGATGATTCCGGCTACTGCCGCCCGCAGCACTGGGGTGTCGGTGTTGCGCCCGTAAATACCCAGCTGCGGCATGAAACGCTTGGCGTTTAGTTCGTTTACATAGGTTTGCAGCAGCGCGGCGTCGGTGCGGGTTAAGTTAGCTTTCCAAACCGCACGCACCCAGATGAAATTATCGTGTTGTAACCCGATCACTACGGTACACACGGCAAAGTTAACTGAAATAATTCCCGCACTGTCTACGGTGTATTCCAGGCCCGCATTTTCCAGCCAGGTCCTCACTCGCTCCTGGTTGACCTGCGGCTGTGCACTCATGGCCTACCCTCCAAAATCTATTGATGTCCATCTTTTCATACTGGGGGCGTTGGCGCGAATTTTTTCGTTATTGGCGCTCACAAATCCCCATGAACAAGCCCCCTCATAAAGCATCAGGGAGATACCCGCAGGTACCTCCCTGATTGCTAGCCACCTGGACTTTAGAACGCCGGAATGTAGATCTCTACGCGGCGGTTGGCTTGACGTCCGGCTGGGTTGTCGGAGCCGTCAGCGTTGGTGTTGTCAGCTACCGGCTGGGTTTTGCCGTAACCGTGGGTTTGCAGGTTGGCGGTGACGCCGTCGGCTTTGAGCTGGGTGGCGACGGCGGAGGCGCGCTTTTCGCTCAGGTCCTGGTTGAAGGCGTCGTCACCAATGGAGTCGGTGTGCCCATTAATCTGTGCGGCGGGCACCTTAGCCTGGTTAAGCACAGTGGCCAGCTTAGCCAAAGTGGCTTTAGCTTCGGGGCGCAGATCATATTTACCGAAGTCAAACAGCACGCCGTCTTGCAGGGTGATTACCGTGCCGCAGCTCTTGACGGGCTTGAGGCTTTCAACCTTGGGGAATTTACCTACCTTGGCTACCGGGGG
>ERZ773254.698-NODE-698-length-17388-cov-3.101021_pt1 | contig 17388 bp, 22 predicted proteins | sample MGYA00580516_ERZ773254 | MGnify/ENA primary metagenome ERZ773254 (study PRJEB29015, sample SAMEA2738158) | human oral metagenome | biome: human oral; feature: human-associated habitat; material: saliva | place: China | collected 2192 ...
CGAGAGATTTTCTGACCTAATTCGCGCCCTTCTTTTTGTTCTTTGATCTGATGATCGCTGCGCCGACAGCCACACGAAAGAGATCTTCCGCTTTTTAATATATTATGTTTTATGACTCTTTCCGCGCCGCAAATACAACGACAGCGGAATTTATCACCGTCATTATTAATAATTGTCCAGTAGCCTATTTTATCCTCCGGCTTCAAATCGTATTCTTTCCGGCTGTGACCCCGCTGACACCCGCACGATTTTGATTTGCCGAGTCGTAGTGCCGAGCAATTTACCCATTTTTCTTTGCCGCAAATACAGCGGCATAAAACATGGTATCGATGTTCCGGAGGTGCATCAGTGCTGATTACTGTCCAGCAGTTAATCTTATCGCCGATTTTCATTTTTTATTTCTCAATGTTAGCAGATATGCTTTGACTTTTTTATACTCACCATCCGTCATCCTGATGGACCGTGTCCTGGCACCAGTCGGTAAAATCTTCTTTGCACCTGCCCCTTCTCTCTTTCCTCCCCAGTTCGCACCGATTTTTTTATTTTCCGCCATTAGCCCCAATCCTCCTCTCCGTGATCGCCTATTAATTCGTCTCGGCGTGCAGATTCTTTTTCTATCATGCCGATTATCTCCGCAGGCGTGTTTTCCGGAAGTCCTACCGCGGGTAAACGAGTTTCCCTGTCGTCCAGATTAAACGATTGTACATTGAGAAACATATGATCGCTGCTCGGTGAAGTGTCTTCTGCAGCTATAACTCCGAGTATAAGATATCGTTTCTCTCCTACATTTAATACGTAATCGCCAGGATTTCCGATGTATGTTTTTTCGTGCCAGTTTGATTTGAGTTCAACTCTTTCTTTTAGAGTTTCGAATGTCGTAACCGATCTGCGGTTAACCTCTTCTTTCACATCTTTCCATTTTTCATAAGCGCTTATGTATTCATTTATTCTTTTCCGGAAGCTGGTATAAAACTTATCTGTCAGTTCTACATACTCACAATTAAATTTTTCAGCAAGTTCTTTTACCGTTGAATATTCAATTCTGATGAATTTAACCGGTATATTTTCACGACCGCAAAGTTCCGGCACCGTATCTTCCTTTGCATAAGTATCGAGCCACCCCTTTGGAACGTTTACGTAGTCCCAGTTTTTCTCATCGAAAAATCTCATAGTTAATCCGCGAGTGTTGTACATTCCGTCTTCTTCTTTTTTTACAACCTGATCTAACTCCATTTGCCACCCGCTGTAACGTTCATACCTTTCCAGCGGTAATGGTTTGTATCCTTCCGGGAGCTCGACCAGTATACAGTCGAACGCCCCGCTAATCGGGCGGAAGAATGTGAATATCATTCTTCCGTTAAAGTTCCCATGATGATCACTCTCATATGGGAATTTATCATAGTTTCTATACATTCTTACTTTCATTTTTCTTTCTCCTCTCTTAATATAATTCATCTGTGGCCATTGCCCACAAATCTTCATTTTCTGTCTCTTCATCGGCATTTACTATGCCGCACCTATAGTACGTGTTTCTCTTTAACTCATACATCTCGTACCCCTGATCGTGTCTATCAAATCTTATTGTCCTTTTCCCGTCGGTCAGAAGTCTGCTTCCCAATTCAACCCCTTTTATTTTCCCGAGATCTTTAATCATTTTGTTTTCCTCCTTGTTTTGCTTAAATTTATATTTTTTCTGCATCGCTTACGAAGACATCAACATCCGGAAGAATTACATTTCCGGCATCATCAATCTCATAATCTATATCAGCATTACTCCCGTCTGCATAAGATTGTGCGTAATCAATTAGATAATAGATGTCGTCGACAATATAAGCTTCAAGAGCTTCATTGTATTTCAGTCCTCCTACTTCAAAATTGACACCGCTATTTCTATCTACCATTCTGACTTCAATAAGTTCTTTCCCGTCGTAAAATTTAGCCATTTCATTTTCCTCCTGTGGGTTTAAACAATCTGTAGGACCTCTCGTCCTTTCTTGATTATAGTATATCTTATTCAACTTGATTTGTCAATACATTTTCAAGATGTTTTATTATAAATTGTCTTTATATAGTGCAACAGAAAAAGAGCAAGGATTTCTCCCTGCTCCTTTTCCTTTTTTAGATTATTTAAACCCACAGAGGTTTCCCTCTGACGATTAAATCATAGCACAATAAATTAATTTATGCAATAAAAAAGAGGGCGCTTTCCCGCCCTGTTTCGTAGATACCGGATCACCTCCGGGAGATTGCCGCTCCCACGGCTAATGCTGTTGTCATTATCCACAGATTTCTTTGTCGTGTTTTAATTTTTATCTTCCGCTCCGCCTCGCGCTCGTACTCTTTCAAGAATTGATCGGCCCTCTCTAATGAGTTCTGCGTCTGTTCGTTCAATTCTTGAGATTTCTTCAACTGTTCGTTGACTATTTTCAACTGCTCCTGCGCTTCGTTCAGTTGCTTCGCTTGCTCGCCTAAGAGTATCTGCTTCTGCTCGCTGTGATTCTGTAGCGTTGTTAAGTTCTGTTCTAACTGCGTCAGCTTCGTTTCGGAGATCGTGTATACTCGTTCTGCCCGCACAGGCGAACCAGATAACAATGGCGACAACCACAGCGACAGCAAGACTGCCGATAAAATAAGTCCTTTTCTGATTATCCACATTATCAGTCCTCCACATTTTTTACACAAACATTTTCCCACTTTTTATATGCATCAAGATATGTTTCTTTTTTGTCACCATTGTATGTGACTTCGTAGTACATTCCATCGGATATTGTCGTGCTTATCAACGCTTTCCAGTTCTGCAATGTTTTACTAAACCATACGATAAAAACTTCACTTTCTGTCATTTTTTTATTGTCCGTTTTTTCTACATGTTCATTGTAGTAATCGATAACAATCTGTTTTGCTTTTTCCTGATAGTTCATTTTTCATACCCCGTTCTCTAAATACCACTGCGCTTTTCCGCGGAGAATATCTCCGCCGGTCCCTATTTCGTCCTGATCGCAGAGCTGCTCTAAATCCCAGCGGCAATCAGGCTCTCCGCTGTACAGCCCGTAGCCATCGTCATTCGCCGCCTCGCCGTGTGTCATAAAATGTTCGCGATCAATCGGATTGTCAAAAACCTCGGCAATGACCGCAAACATCTTCGCAAGAGTCTCGATTTGCGCCGCAGTCGGCGGGTACTCACCTAAGTCATTCGGGCGTGCATTGTAGCAGCAGCATAGAGCAATAGCGATACTGCCGGTGTTCCTGTGCCAAGTTGCCCGCGGTACTTCATCGAGCGGTCTTGTGTAGATGATTTCACCATCGCCGTCAACGTTAAAATGGTAATCATTAAACGTCGTAAAATATCTCCCTGCCGACCAGTGTCCGTAAGTTGTCGCCGGCCACGGAGATTGATAAAAATAGCTTCTCTTATCAATAAGCTCTTGTTTAAATTCGGCTATTGTCATAACTACCTCCACTTAAAAAACCGCCAGGGGCGGTTATTTCTTGAGTTTCGCGAATATATTGTTGTCAAGCAATGTGATTAGCTTGTCTATATGATGATTCCCGGCGTCTCGTAAATTTTCGCATATTGATAAAATTTCGTTGTAGCAGATGTAGCCAAACATAAACTTGAGTACCGGCCACGAAAGCGGGATCTCAATTGCTGATAAGATCGTATCGATTTGCGATGCCGTAAAAACCAAAATTGTAAAAAGTATGAATTTTGTCAGAAAGCCCCATAGCATAATCTTAGACTTTAAGCGTTTCGCGCTGAACGCGAGAACAATGCCGTATAGCTTCTCTCGTGTCGTCAAATAGTTCGGATCCATTCCTTTATCAACAAGATACTGATATCCGATGGCCAGCCAACGTGTAGATATGTCAATGATAATCAGCCAGAAATAAGCATTAAGCACCACGCCGTAAGGAGTATTGATAAATGACAAAACCCACATCAGCGCAACGCTTACAATCGTTTTGTACTCCCATTTATCTAAGAGATTGAGACATGTCCGGCAGAAGTATTCCGCGAAGTTTACACAGTCCATAATAGCTGCCACTGTTACGAAACCGCCCCACAAATACGGTGGTTTGCTGTATCTGCGAATTTTTCTTTTGAGTTTTTGAAAAAATGTCATAATGTCCACCTAAAATCATAAATCACGGGTATTTAATCGAAAAATTAAGCGGTTTCCCGATGTTCTCTTTCAACTTCGCAAAATCAGCCTTCGTGCTTCCGCCCAAAAGACTATTTGTGCCGTCGCGATTCGTGTCGAATGTTACATCTCCTATTTTGACTTTGATAATCGTCGTAGCATAAATCCCGGGTTTATTATAAAAATCACTAATTCCGTCTACTGTAAGGCTGATAAACACGCCGCCGTTAACTACTACAGCACCAATTTCAATTACAGAATATTTCGGTGTATTGTTAGTTATTACCCCCGCCCCTTCTTGCGGTATTGCGTAAACGCCATCGGTCCCTCCAAACCTCTGATACATAGCGCTCGGCATTTGCGCAAGCGTAACTGTGCCAGATACGTTAAGCGTCGGAGAATCGCCAGATTGCGGATTCTCTACATTTCCTATTTCCTTTTTAATGTAGTATTTTTTACCGTCGACACCGTTAAATGTGTACATGTGCGTGTCAACAACATCTCCGACTTTTGCGTAATGCGGCACGCCGCCGATATCCAGTTTCAAGTAATTGTTTCCGACTAATGATTTATCCGTTGTCAATTCGGCGATTTCTTCTTCTCCGTTCGGTCTGATAATTTTAAGCTTGTCCATTATTCCACTCCTATCTTTGCCCCATTAGGCAATTTAATCATGTTCCCATCAAAAATTTCTGTCTTTTTCACATATTGCGATAGATCCGCTGCGGGACCCGGCGGACCCTGTATCCCCATATTTCCCTTTTCCCCTTTCTCGCCTTTCGGGATTGAAAAATTAAACACTGCCGCGTTGGCTGTTCCGGTATTTGTGATCTTAGCATTTGTTCCCGGCGCCGTTGTTGTTACTGTTCCGATTTTGATTGTTGCAGCGACTCCGTCTTTTCCGTCTGCGCCCTTTTGCCCCGGTTCCCCTCTGGGCCCCGGATCTCCTTTGGGGCCTTGAATACCCTGTCCGCCGCCACCAGACACTGGGATTACAAAATCAAATACGGCGTTTGTACTGTTTCCGGAATTTGTCACAGAAGCAGATGTGCCTGTCGTCACTTTTCCGACTTTTATCGTTGCCGCTGCCCCGTCTTGTCCGTTCTTCCCGTCGGCACCTTTCGGACCTGGGTCTCCCTTCGGACCTGGATCTCCTTTCGGACCCGCTCCGCCACCGCCGCTGCCTCTATTCTCATACAGATACTCAAGGTCGTTTGCGATATAGTCTAAGATTCCGTCGTTGTTTTTTGTGCAGAACGGTGTGTTTTTCCCGAACGCCCCGGGCTTTATGATATTGTCGTTTTCATCTCTGATTTCTGGATGCTGGAATGTCTGCGGTTTCATTCGGATACCTCGGCTTTTTTTATCTCCAGCGTGACCGTGTCTCCGTAGTTCAGTTCATCGGTTTCTTCTTGCGACGTTGTCTGTATTGTCATCATTTCTCCTGTTTCCGGATTGTGAAAGCTGAACGTCGTTAAAACTCCGTCGTTCTGCGAATATGACACTTTACCGTTAACCTTGCATGTTCTTTTCATGATTTCTCTCCTTTTTTAATAACCTGTGACATTTGCATCAATCCAAATCGGCATTACACCGTGGTATTCATCTATATCTACATCGTCGTCAATACCACCACTTTGTACTTCGTCCCATTTTCCCCATACTGATTGCGTGCCCGCTCCAAGCCACAAATAGAAACAGTAAAAGCGAAACATGAATCCCGGGTCCGCAATAAAATGGTTTGCTTGAGCGGGAACACACACGGCGTGCTTCATGCCCGGTTGTAAAGAGATCGTTCCTGCTTCATCATAGCCGTTATTAATATCTTTGGTTGGGTGTATTAACCGTACTACATTCAAATATTTACGATTAGAATCAAAAATACAGGTACCATCGTTATTGTAAACATGCAAGCCAGTGCTGCCTGTCGGAGTGTTATTCCCTTTTCCGAACACGAAGAATTCTAAGAAGTCCGGCTTTCTACCTGAACTTGTTTCTACATAAACATTGCGTGACATCCGATTTTCTTTCAGTGACGCTACTACATAGAAAACCCCTACATTGTCCGCACTCGGATTATGCACGCATAATAAAGACGGATACTCTGGCATGGTGATATCTGCATTCCACGATCTCCCTAATTTTCCCCAGTTCGAGATTTGAAACTTTTTAAGTAGTACTAAATTTTCAAACGAGTCGTTAATTTGTATGGTATTATTATCGTTTCTTATTTCTACATAACCGGACATATTACGCCACCCCCACAAAAAGATAGCTGCCAATATGTGCATTTTCAACCGACAGCTTTACGACAGATGAATCTTGATATTCTATGTACACGTTGGGAGCGTGCGCAGAAAAAGCGTAACTCTCCTCTTTTGGCTTTGTGTCAGTTGGCGGAGCATACGACCACCACACCTCTACGCCCTTCGGGATATGATAAGTTCTTTCAAACTCTTCCTGTTCTATGTGTATAGTGTCTATTATCCTTGTAAGTCTTGCTGTAATATCCATCACACATACCCCATTTTCATCAAAAACTTGTAACCCCTGCGGCATATACTTAATTGTCACCTCTTTCTTTACTCCGTCTTTAACTATGTATCCTTTACTCTCTGTCGGTACCTTTACCGTAGTTTCCGTGTGATTTTCGCTATCATCAGGCTTTTCCTTCTGCGGCTTTTCTGTGTCGCCTCGTTTCTTCTTTTTCAAGCACGCATATACGACAATGCCGATAACTGCAACTACAATTAATGCATAGTACATTTCAGCACACTCCTATTCTTACTCTCAATCCACCTTCGCGATCATAAACTTCAATGCTTTCACTTGTTTTCACAATCTTCATTTTTACCAGACCCCCATTCTTACTCTTAGCCGATTATTGCTGTCGTACACTTCAATCAGATTATCTTTGATTTCTGTTCTCGCTCCGCTTGTTTTCGTTCGCAACAGCCCAATATTCGCCGTTATTGCCGATAAACTTGTTACTGCCAACTTGTCCGCCGTAATAGCTTTTGCCGCAAGCATTCTTGACACAATAACGTTGTTGTCTATAACTGTTTCGGCACCAACGTGTAGATATCTACTTGCAATCGTCGTAGTCGTCGGTGACAAGTTAATCTGATTAATCACATCACCTTTCTGCACTCTTAGATTAATTGCGTCTGTCATTTGAGCAATCGCGCTGTAGTTCGCTTTGGCAAGCATGAGGTTTCCGAGATTTGACACTATCGTAGTAACATCTTGTTTTGCGATTGCGCCGTCGTTGAGCTTTTGCTTAACTAACGCATCTACTTTCGCGATACTGACAGCTTCATCTTCAAGCATGTCCTTACTGATTGATACCTTGACGACCACACGGCTTTCTCCAGATTTTTCACCTTCGCCAAATAGGTCATAATAAGCAATGGAGACATCATAGATTCCTGCGCCGCAAGTATAGCTGTAGCTGTTGTTTTCGGTCTTGATTGTCTTCTCTCCGTCGGTACCGCTAATGTAGATGTTCATGCCGGCACAATCCGCAGGGATTGATTCTGCGGTCAGCCCAAACCCTCCGATTGTACTTGTGAGCACAGGCGGATTCGGTTTCTTCGGTACCGGTTTGTTATACTGCAGTATTGCCGGTGTTGAGTATTTGCCGATCGCTGATTTTGCGTACAGATACAACGTTCCGCTTCGTTCTGTCAGCGGCAGCATAGCGGACAAGTTATTCGTTCGTGCTAACAGTCCTGCTGTTTCAGCACCGGCATTATCGTCCGTCCGGACTTCGTAAAACGCAATGTCGGTATTCGTGACTTCTTTCCAGCTGGCAGTACAGACAGACCCGAAGTCTATTCCGAATCCGTCGGGCGTGTTCGGGATTTCTGTTTTGAGAGCGACAAGGATCTTTAGTTGCGGCGACGTATCCGGGCTTGTTGATTCGCCCCATTCGTCTTTTGTGCAGACCGCGATTAAGTAGGTATCTCCAACGATAGCCTGCGGAATGACGACTTGATCTTTTCCGCTGCCACCAAATGTCCATTCACCGTCGAATCCGAGTTCAGAGCCTTTCGTACCTTCTTTTATGACGAGATCTTTTGCCTGCCCATTGCTTGTCTTATACCATACGTCGCCCTGCAGGTAACTCTGCAGCGTGGGCGGTGTCCAGCTGACAACGATATCATAGCGAGACACGCCGTCGGCAAGCTGCCTGTAACGGTTATATGCTGTGATATTTGTCACAGGCGGTATGTAATACGGCGTGAGTGTGTACTCGTAAGCTTTGACTTCGGACAGATCCTGCTGACCTGCGCCGAAGATGTTGTATGAGCAGAATTTAATGTAGATTTTTTTGCCGACGTCGTCTTTCGCAAACGGTACTTTAAACACAGAATTGTCAAGACGGACAAAATCTGTATTTTTAGCGTGCATTCTGACAGCCGTATTACACTGTCCGCGGTACAATCCTGATAGCAGCCACGCGCCGTTCGATTGCAGATTGGCGTTGACGTAGCTCATGCACTCGCCGTCAATCCAGCATAATGTATTCTTGCGCTGCGCGTCCTGCGGCGTACCGCTAAGCAGCTGATCATTGCACGTCACAAATACTTGATTACCAGACGGATGATTCAGTATCGGCGACAACGGCTGCATTAATTTACCGCACCGTGCGGATCCTGCAATTTGCCCTGCGATCCTGTAGTTCGTGTTGTCATCAGAGACGTACACTGTACATCCGCCCCAACCGTCTTCTTTACCTTTTGCAGCTATCCAGAGTTCCAAACCATCAGAGGTTAAATCTGCGGGCGGCTGAAAGATAATCGGCAGCGTATCCGGGGCGAATTTGTTGTAGTCAATGTAAGGCCTGTCGTTAGCATGCACGTTGTACTTTGCCGCAGGATAGTCTCCCGGCGCTCTCGATATTGCCGTTACGGTTAAGCACCCATCGGTACCTTCTGTGATGCCGTTAATAACTGCGACCTGCTCATAGATACCCGAATTTTCATCGGTCAGCCGCACTAAATCCCCAACTTCTAAGCGGCATAAGCTCCAGTCGAGTTTAAACGTATACTGCGTTCTTTCGTACTTGTTGTTTCTTGCTAATTGTTCAGCGATTTTTACCGCCCGCTCTTTTGTATAAATATAATGAGCGTTCGTTACGCTTGCGGCTCTTACGCCGTAGTTTTTGATATCTTCCGTAAATTCGTAGCTGACGGATTCTTTTTCGTAGCCATTTGCGCGGTTGATAAACTCTACAGGGAACTGATTATAGATTGCAGAGCTGTCTTTTCTCTTGTACGTTACAAGAGCTCCGCCGGACTGCGGCAGGAAATCATCCGCCGTTAGGTCTATAATGCCTGTTTTATCCGGTGCCCAGCTGCCGACCGGTCTATCGGCCAGCGGTACGATCTTCAGCTTGTCATTGCTCCAAAACACATACGCATTCGTCAATTTAGCAATTTCGTTTACAACTTCCCGAGCGGCTTTCGCGTCTTCATCCGGCGGTGATGAAATAAGCAGGTCGGCTTCTTTGCAGTATTTTCTGTAGTTATCCAGCCCGATAATCTGCATGTCTTTTTTGCCGCTTTTATCAAGTACGTATCGGATGTAGTCTGCCGGATTGACATCAACGCCATCTCCGGTCTCTAATAGTCTGCCTTTCACCTCAAAGTTATATGATGGCATAGAGCCGGAATCACCAAGATCTATCACGCCCGCCATGTAGGCAAGTCCCGGATACGGCAAGGCTTTGTCCGGGTGCTTTCCTTGCGTGTACGCCCACGGCTTCTGATTCTCTTTGCCGTCAAACAGCGTCAGTTGAATGTCGTCCGCCGGATAATTGTGTACATTTTTACCGATCCACACTTTTCCGATCCCAAAAATAGGACCCTCACAAAGTCCTAAAATGACCGCTACCGTGTAGGTGTAGGTAATGCTGACCTGCTTCGACCTGCCGCCTTTCCCCGCTTTGTGCGTTTCACGGTGTTCGTGGGCAGTGAAATCGTCATAATAGATTACGTTTCCCGCTGTGCGCACTGTACCGATGATTTCCGGTACGACGGCTCCGTATTCCGCGGTATTGACTGTAAATTCACTTATTTTATTTGCCCGTGTCGTTGTCGTGCGTCCACGAAAAAAGCTCATCGTCTCACCTTCTTTTTGTTAAATCGGTAAATTCCGCGCAGGCGGCTCCTGCCTTTTGCGTCAAAAAACATCACGTCGGAAAGGTCTGTCATGACCACGCCGCGGTCTATATAAGCATGTATAACACGTCCTTTGTCGACATAGACAGCACCGTGTGAAATGCACCGTCCGAACTGATACAGCAAGAAATCTCCGGGCTGCATGGCCTCTACTTCGTCACAGTATTTTTGCACATAACTCAAAAACCATTCTTCGCTGTGGTGCAAGTGCCATTCATTGCTGTACGGTTCGATCGGGATACTGTCTTTTTTCAGCAGTCCCGCATCTTCTACGCAGCCCACCAGGAGCATGCCGCAGTCTACTCCTCGGCCTTTTACTTTCGCACCGTTGATATGCGGCGTGCCCAGCCATTCTGCAGCTGCTTTTGCTATCTTTTCCCCGTCTGTCATAAGAGTACCTCTCTTCTCGGCACGAACGGCGCAATCAGCGTCGCAGCATCGGTTTCTTTACTGTAAATAACGCCGTCTTCATTCGTCGTGTAGCTTCCTTGCGGATAATATCGACGGACCGGAAACTCCATATTGAGCCCCTGCGTTTCTGCTTTGACAGACAGTTCAATTTTGATGCCGCCTGCGGATTTGACCTCGACGTTTCCGCCGAATAGGTCGATAGCACCGACAACCGACTGATTGCGGAAGAAGCATCTCCGGAGATACAGCTTAGCTCTGTCAAGCACTCCGTTGTGCGCCGCTTGTAAGAATGGCAGTCCTTCCAGTTTGTCGTTAATATCCGCCTGGACGGTAACGGTCATTGTATCAACTACAACACAGTCGTGGATCTTGACTTGCTGCCGTTTAATCAACAATGCATCATGTAAGTACGTATGCCCGTTAAACGCTATGTCTATATCGGTATCGGCGTAGTAGTACTTATTACCGTTGTCTAAGACAAGCTCGTATAGATCGCAAGAAGTAATCTTCTTTTCTGTCTCAAGATAAGTCTCAAGAGATTTATTCACTGTTTTCATCGGACTACCTCCAATTTAAATGTTTTAGACTTGTTGATGTTAAGATACTGCCGTTCAATATCTATTCCGTCGTCTGCAAACATAACTTTCCAGTAATATGTATAGTCCGCTGTAACTTTTGCCGTACTTACTGGTGCAGTTTTGAGTTTCACCGTCCCGCCGGTAACTGTGTATGCACTGCTTGCTTGTTTCACGCCGTCAATATATACAGTTACTTTTTCAATGTACTCTACCGGCTCTACATAGTCGCCCATTTTCATAATGGCTTGATAGGCTCCGTTCGTGATCAGCGGCAGCTGTATTCCTTTTTCTTCATAGTCTTCCGGATCAAGCCACAAAAAAGGGATATGCGCGCCTTTTAACAGCGCTACAAATCCCAATAGCTTTCTATATTGTTCATCTGTCAATATCTGGAATTTCGTTTCTATCGTCCAGTTCGGCAATAGCTGTGTTGTAAGCGTACGTACTTTACCGCTTCCCGATTTTTGTACTTTTGTATTCCAATTCATTGATTTTATACTTTCCCAAGCCAATCCGTTAAGATCCTCCGGGAATTTCCTAAGTATCATCAGAACACCCCGCTATTTCCTGCAAAATTCAAATCTTCTTCAAAAAATGCTTTCCGAATTTCGTCTACGGCGCCATTACGTAAGAAATCCGCAAACGACGCGGCATCAAGAGTATTGATATCCAAATGTACTGATCTGTTTCCGCCTTTCGTGATCGTTGTTGACTCTATATTCCGGATGTCTGCAGTCTTTACCGCTCCGCCTTTTGCAAAACGCGGCATACGTCCTGAATTGATTGCATTAAGCAGCGGTAATCCTACTTTTCGGACAGCGTCAGCATTGAGAACGTACTCACCATTAGACAACCAAGCTGGAATGCTGTCTGATGTAGCCGTCCCCGGACCGCTGATAGGTCCGCCGGTCGCAAATCCAAACATGCCAAATCCGAACCCTGACTTTGCAGACATAAGCTGCAGTGCTACAGTAGCCGCACCGACTGCTGTAGTGAATGCTGCCAAAGCGCCTGTAGCAGTAACGGTTGCTCCGACTTCTGTCGGCTTTGTGCCTGTATTAATAGCGTTTTGAATGACATTGTATGCGCCCATGACCATTCCGCCTTTTTGTGTGCTGCCGGAAAAAAGTCCCAGTGCTACATTAGACGCGCTTAGGTTGTTTTTGAATGCATCAAACATTGTATTCATACCGTTGTCGTATGTTCCGCCGTTACTGTCATTATTATTTCCGCCGAGCAGGCTGCCGCCGAATAGAGATTCTGTCAGACGCCCCGCCCATTGTTGCGTAATCTGCTGTAGTATTGTCTCTCCGATTCCTGTTATGAGATTATACAGCGAGTCTCCGAGTGTTTCTGATCCTGTCAAAATGTTTTGGAAAAACTCCTGGAATTTATCAGTTGAGCTCTCCGCAAGTTCTGCAATCTGCGACTGCATTGACTCATGCCCCGTCTTCCATATACTCAGATACGTTTCAAGGGCTTCTGTCTGTCCTTTCCAGTTCATATAGTCTTGCCCGTCACGGCTGCTCGTTAATGCCCTAAGCAGATCTGAACGATGGTTATCTATTGCGTATTTTGCCTGTTTTTCAAATGACTCTCTATATGCATCTGTACGTTTCTTTGCAGCTTCGGCAGTCTTAGCAGTATACCATTCTTCGACAGCCACCATCGCTTCTTTATCTTCTTTGTTTTTAGAAACTTCTTTTAGGCGTTCCGCTCTCTCTTTGTTGAGCGCATTAACTGTAGCTTCATATTCAGCGTCGGCAAGTGCTTTAAAGTCCCCGGTGAGCTCTGCACCTATTTGTTTCGTTTCGGTCTTGATTTTGTTCCAGCTTTCTGTCCACGTGTCGGTCAGCTTCTGTTTCATGACCGTTCCGTATGTACTGAGCTGTTTTTGCAGTTGTTCTACCGCGTCTTTCGGAATACCGGCATTAGATAACTTGTTAATCTCTTCCTGCTTCTGTCTGATGTCTTCCGCCAGTTTGTTCATACCTGACATGTAGGCACCTTCGGTTTCGCTGTCTATAGATTCCTGCATCGTTGAAAACAGCCGAATTGCCTCTTCTTTCGCCTGATTTAACCGTCTCAACGCCTCGTTGGCTTTTTTACCGATTTCATCAGTTGTAAGCGTTACTGTTTTACCTCCGGTGTACTCACCTATCGACCCGTAGCCAAGCGGATTACCGAACCATTGATTTGCTTCTGACATGCTGCCGCGATGCACCCCGCCGGTCGAGTTTCTTGCTATATACTCACCGTTTCCCGCATAGATTCCGACATGGTCTTTCCAATCTATCATGTCGCCTTCCTGCGGCACGTATCCTGTTCCCGCTGTGTGATAGGCCGTGCCGAACTGATTTACAAGCTGATTCCCGTTAATTGAGTTCAACCCTTGTATGCCTGCTTCCTGATACAACGCGGAAACAAAAGCGGCACATTGTACGCGGGCATCCTCGACAAGCGGTGACATCCATTGTTCTCCCTCGGGATGTTTCGATGCTATGTTTACAACCTCTTGACCAATTGGCGCTTCTACTTGATACGTTTTGGCTTCCTTAATCGCTTTTGTATTATCTTTTGTCGCAGATGTTCCCGATTCAAAAGCGGCTTTTAACGCCTCAATTTGTGAATTTATAGCCCCTTTGTCAATGTTGGTTCCGTCACCATATTTTTCGTGAAGTTTTTTAGAGTTCTCGTTAGCGGCAGCGTACTTCCTATCCCATGCCGCTTTGGCTTCGTCATTTTCTTCCTGACTATAAACATTCATCCGTGTCCCATTTTCTTTAACACGGATCATCGTGTTGTCTTTTTCGCTGTAGTAGTAGTCTTTACCATTTACGTTGACATACTGAGCATTTTCGGCTTCTCTCTTTTCTTCCTGATGAAACTCATACAGCTTATACGTTGCGGCTACAATAGCAGCAGCCACACCCAACCATCCTCCGGCCAATGCCCATACTGCACTTGCCGCCTGACGCAACGGACCGAGTGACCCCCTCGCTGCTGTGCTCATTCTGATACCAGTATCCACGGCGGCTTTTCCTGTCTGTTGTGTAGCAACGGTAACCATTGTTTGTTCCGCCGCCAGCATATTGCTCGATGCACTGGCCGCCGTATTAGCCGCAACCATCTTCCCCGCCGCAGCTTTATGCGCACTGGCTGCTGTATTCGCCGCGCTTGCTTGCACCGCTGCGGACTGCCGGGCCTGCATATTGATTTCTTGATATGCCGCTGTCATGCGGGCGGCTTCCGCCCTTGCGGTTTCGGCAGCTTTAGCTTCTCGCATGACACAGTATTTTGAGTAGCTTGCTTCCTTTTCAGCGTCTGTCATCTGTGCTGTACTAAGTGTCTTTAAGTATGCTTTTTCTTCTGCTATTGCCGCTTTTTCTATGTTTTTTATCCGGCGTGCAATGCTTTTCTCTTGCTGTACTGTCAGCGCATCTTCTGAAACGTCTCCAGTTCCAATTAACGCAAGCGATCCCATCGCTGCTCTTGCTTTTTGCAATGCCTGCAGTGTCTTATACGCCACCGTAAAAGCTACCAGTGTCTTCGTCAGCGACAGCAGATTTTCTTTGTTTTCTGCTATATATTTAGCAGTTGATGACAATCCATCTAAAATCGGCGGCAATACTTCTTTCGCTACCGGCGCAAGTATAGCCCCGCCCGCAATAGCGAGCTGTCCGAGTTGCGCCTGCACTACATCAAGCTCTACGCTTATTTCATGCATCTGCTTTGCGTCAAGCCCTAATCCTTTTATCTTTGCCGCATTTTCCGATGCTTCATTGTAATTTTGCAGTGTTTTAACAAGCGTCAGGCCGCGAGCGCCCAGTGTATTCATGATAAATTCCTGAGCATATCCCGCTTGTGACGCTTTTTGATAACCTGCCGCCAATTGTGCGAGCTGGTCATTAAGAGGCAACAGTTTACCATTCTGGTCTGTCAGAGTAACACCTACGGCACTTAAGACGGCTCTTGTCTTTTCGGCCGCCTCTCCACTGCCTTTGATTGTTGAGTCGAGACGCATAAATGCTTTCCCTGCAAGTTCGCTGTCACCGCCGGTTAGCTTGAGTATCCTTGAGAATTTAGCAGCTTCAGCGTTAGTTATTTGCAGCCTTTGTGCGAGTTCGTATGTTCTGTTTCCCGCATCAACGGCTCCTTTTATCAGGTTCGTCAGTCCGAATCCCGATGCGGCCAGTGCCGCCATTCCGCCGAACTTACCAATTAGCGTTTCAAGACTTCCCGTGGTTCCTTCCAGTGCAGACTGCATGTCTCTTACCGGATTAACTTTAAATGCTGTTTTGACAGCCCCCGGTACTTTGTTTAATTCTTTTTGCAGCCCGGACGAGTCCGCGCCAATTTTAAGCTGTAAATCGGAAACGGTAGACATTTATACACCCCCTCCCAAATTGAATACTTTTTTCAAATATTCCATTTCTTTTTTTGCATTTTTCACTTTATCTTCTTCCGTAATCCACAACGGATCCGCAATTTCATGCGGTTCTATCGGTTTTTTAAGCTGTGGGGACATTAGCCATGAAATGAAGTATGCTATTCTGTAATCCTGCAAACGCCGACGTTCGTCGCTCGCTTCAAGATACCTATAAAATTCAAGCGGCGTTAACCGCGGAAATTCAGACGGTTTGAAACCGATGCGGTATGCTATCGGTTCTGCATACCGCATCCAGTCTTCAAATGTCTTTATCGGCGATTCTTCTTTTTCATTGGCGCCTCTTTTTTCGGCGTCCCCTGTGTAAAAAGTCCGGATTCAACCACCGCATCTACAATGTATTTTGCGAGTTCTCCGATGTTTCCGCCGTTTTCACAGTACATATCCACGAAATCATAAGCATCAAAATTCTTCGGCTGGTTTAAAAGTCCGGCTCGCAAGCCGGAAATGATAAAGTGTATTGTTGCACTCTGTACCATTCCGACCGCGCCGTTAACGAGCACGGAACTTATAACTGAAAAGAGAGACGTTCCGAGATACTGCTCAAATCTCTCAAGGCTTCTTACCGTATACAGCAACTGATACCTTGACTCTCCAATTTTGATTTCTACTGATTTACGCATAATTAGCCTCCAGTAACATCATCTGCGGCAATTTCAGAAATCGGTCCCTTTCCGTTTAACGTGGCGGCAACGGTAGCTACCCCGTCATGCGATACGTCTTTTGTAAAATCGGAAATGGTAACCCATCCGATCTGGCATGTCTTATCCGGATATGCGATTTTTACGTGAATCGGTATGTCGTGATGGAATGCATATTCCATGATAGATAGTGCTGCGTCATCCATTACAAGCAATCCTGTATAGCTGATACTCCAAGACTTTGGACCCGCGAGCGTTTCTCCCCACCCTCCGGAAGTCTTGTGAGATCCATCAATAGAATCTGCTTTGTATTCCACCGGGGAGTTTCTCTGTCCTCCGACGAGTACCCATGTCGGCTTTTTCCCTGTGGTTGTTGCCTTATCTATATACAGCAAGGTATCTTTTCCCGCTGTAGCCATAGATGTCCCCTCATATACCGGGAGTTTTTTAAGTTCTTCTGCTGATAATTTAGCCATTTTTATACCTCTTTCTTGTTAAAATTCTGAATAGTAAATAATATTGTTACTGTGCCGTGATAGCCTGTTGATACCTCCGGAAAGTCCTCTACCAGATCAATTTGTGTACTATTAATCCGATATTGAGGCAGCTCCATATCGCATCCGTATGCAGATATCAATGCACATATATCGTTTAGCGTTTCATTGACTTGTTTTTTCCCATCCTCTCCTGCCCATACTTCTACATTCAAGGATGCGTCCCAGATAATCAGATCTTTATTTGGCAGTGGTTTGAACGTAGCCGCACCCAAAGTGATATACGGGAGTTTTGCACCTTTAGGAACTGAGCCGTGAATCGGTATCGTTTGACCTTCTTTCAGCAATTTAAAAACCGCCATCCTGAGAACGGTTGACGGTACGTCTCTGATAAGTCTCATTGAAATACTTTCTCCATTTCGCTTTCAATCTTGCCTCGTTCCTGCATCATTGCCGGCCGCATAAACGGACGTTTCGGCATTTTCCCTGT
>ERZ773254.710-NODE-710-length-17195-cov-3.908751_pt1 | contig 17195 bp, 19 predicted proteins | sample MGYA00580516_ERZ773254 | MGnify/ENA primary metagenome ERZ773254 (study PRJEB29015, sample SAMEA2738158) | human oral metagenome | biome: human oral; feature: human-associated habitat; material: saliva | place: China | collected 2192 ...
ATAAACAATGAAAAGTTAAGAGTTCCAGGTTTTTTGCGGTATGACTTGGGAGCTTCTTATAAATTAAAAATGAAAAATGAAACCGTTACGATTACCGCGATGTGCTACAACTTAACAAACAAGAAATATTGGATTCCTGCAGCAGGGAGCAATATTTTGGATTTAAGTTCTCCACGAACTTTTGTATTGTCTGCTAACTATCAATTTTAACCATTCGTAAACAATTAGATTCGCACCGCTGATAAGAACGACAAGATTTTTAAACTATCATTTAATTCTAAGTTTTGAAATGAGTAAAAATAATGAAGGTAAAAATAATAGTAGTTTTATTGGTGTTGTTTGCGCTGATCCGGATAACAGATTGTATAAAGACAAAGTGGGTGATACCAGAAATACCAACAAAACCTTATGCTGTCATAGATAACATTGATGTAGAAAATTATTATGTCAAGGGAAAAAATCAACAGAAATTCATAAAACCTCCGAAACGCGTTATAGCGATTGGAAATAACGTGGTGGAAACACTTATGGAACTTGGTGTCCAGAATGATGTCATAATGGCAGTTGCAAGCAATAAATGGAATCATGAATTCAGAAACGAAAATAAGAGAAAATTCGAATCGGTACCTAAAAGCAGCTATAAGAATCTTAATAAAGAAATAGTTGTATCATTAAACCCGGACTTAATTATCGGCCAACAAATGATTTTTTCCAAGGAGTATTTAGGCAGCACAAAATATTGGAATGACCGTGGTGTAAATACAATTGTTACGCTTAATGCAAATGCGCCTAATCTTCATATTCATCCGGAAACAATAGAAAATGAGATGAAATGTATTAGTGATTACGGAAAAATATTTGGTAAAGAACAAAGGGCATCAGAAATCAACCGGCAAATTACAGATACTATTAAGAAACTAAAGAAAAATGCCGGCAATTATCCAAAACCCAAAGTCATGATTATTGAATTTATGAGATATTTTGTTTCTTATGACAATACCAAGCTGATTGGTAATATGGTCGAACAATTAGGTGGACATGTAGAAGAAACGCCGCCTGTTATTACAAGCGAGGAATTGCTGAAAATAGATCCGGATGTACTGTTTGTTGTTTGCAGCCATCCTGTCTCTGACAATTGTTATAACCGGATTTATAATGACCCTGCATTCAATAGTTTAAAGTGTGTAAAAAACCATAGAATTTACGGAATCCCTCTTACGTTTACATACAGCACCCTTTGTAGAACTCAAGATGGAATAAAATGGCTTGCAAGAGGAATGTATCCCGGCATTCAGGAAGTAGATGGCTAAAACACGAATTTTTTTAGAGATTTTTCCTTGTTTTGTGTAAATATCAGAAACAAAATAAAATCCGTTAAAAAACAAAGGGAGTCGAACTGCTGACAATAATTCGACTCCCTTTGTTTTTAACGGATGCATTCTGTCAAATGAACCTCATTACCGTTCCTGATAAAAATATCATTCTCGACAAGGTACTCTTTCATCACCTTGTCGAGAATGATATTTATAGACTTTCGTTTTTCTCTGTTATAGAATCCATCCATACGGTGTAATGACCTTACATCAGTATGGAAGGTTCACAACTTTTGGAAACGCAGGAATGTATCCTGCGACAAATCCGTTTTACAGGTCGTTTATAATTTACTTGTCTACTTTTAACTGACAAATTCACGCATCAGCGATGGTCCTCATTTGTCTTTATTCATTTTCCCTGCTCATTATTTTTATATTCCCTTCTTTATCTTGCCCGACTTTGATTTCCTGCTTACTTCGGTTTCAAAGCGGGGTTCCTCGTCTCCAGGATCCACTGCGAAAAATCTTCAGGCTTTACTCCCAGATTGATTTCCGCCCACTCTTTCCATTTCATCGTTTTCTTTTTTACCGCCAGAATTTCTTCCATCTTCTTTCCCGTCTTCACTTCGAGAAGGTAAGCAAGGCGGATCCAATGGTTCGGGTATCCTTCCTTCAAGGCGTTAAACGCGCGGGTTTCTTCCACGCCATAGAAACGATGCAACCGGCGGGCACGGTGGCGGAAATATTTTTCATCATACCTGTCTCCCGTGATGCCCAGCCTGACCTGCACACGGCCCCAGGGCTCTTCCCTGCGGAGCGCCAGTACTTCCTCAATATCCTTTCCCGTCATGCAGGCAAAAAGCGCCGCTTTGTCCGCATCTGCATAGCGAACACCTCTTTCGAGTATGTCCCGCACTTTCTCTTTATCCATTTCATACTTTTGGCTGATGGAACGGATTTCGTCTTCTCTTGTCATCTGCGCTGCTTTCATAGAGCCTCCCTGATCATGATTTCTTTTACAACAGTATAGCACAATTTCGATACACCTCGTCCTGTTTGAACTGCCAGTCGATTTCTGCTACAATAAGTTGGTATTCTCACTAAAGAGGTGAATCTATGTTTATTCATGAAATATTTAAAAATGCAGACCCGAAAAGTCTTGCAATGACAGGCGAATCCAATGTCACTTACGGCCAGCTTGAAAAAGCAGTGGAAAATTACAGGAACACGCTGTATGCCATGGGCATCCGCCGCGGCGATACGGTAGGCCTGTACACGGCAAACCGTGCGGAGTTCGTGTATGTATACATGGCAGTCGTCAGTCTCGGCGCGATCATCGTTCCGATAAACAATTCTCTTGTTGACCGCGAAGTGGATTTCATTCTCCGCGACGCGGAGTCGAAGCTCCTGATTTCCGATATGCCCCTTACCGTTTCCGTACCGTTCATCGACATCCATGATCTGGATTACCGCGCATCCACGGAAAACGCGCCGAAGGCTCCTGCCTTCCCGGCGGATCTGACAGAAGATGACGTATGCGCCCTGATTTATACATCAGGTACGACAGGAAGCCCGAAAGGCGCCATGATCACCCACAAGAACCAGGTGCGCAATGTGGAACAGTACACTGCCGTAGTCCGTTTCAAACCGGAGGACAAAGTGCTCTGCGTGCTCCCCATGTTCCACTGCTACGGTCTGACCACCGTGGTGCTGGGAAGTTTGTACCACCATTCCACCATCGTCATCCTCCGCTCCAAAAGCCCAACGGAAATCATCAATACGATCATGAAATACTCCGTCACCATCGCAATCATGGTGCCGCCGCTTTACAACCTGCTTGCCCGCCGCGGCGAACCGAGCAGCATGAAAACGGTGCACACCTTTGTTTCCGGCGGTGCATCCCTTCCCCAGCCTGTGGCACAGTCTTTCTATGAACGGTTCGGCCACCCCGTGCAGGAGGGTTACGGCCTGACAGAAGCGTCCCCCGTCGTTTCCATCCTCCCCACGGCTAAGCCGAAGTACCTCACTTCCGGCCCCGCGCTCCCCGGTGTAGAGGTAAAAGTCATCACTGATAAGGAAGGTCCTTACGTTCCGGGCACGGTCGGCGAACTCGTCGTCCGCGGGGACAACGTGATGAAAGGTTACTGGAAAAAACCGGAAGAAACAAAGAAAGTACTCGATAAAGACGGCTGGCTCCGTACCGGCGACTTGGTATACATGGACGCTGACGGATATATTTACATTGTAGACCGCATCAAAGACCTGATCATCATGAACGGTGAAAATATTTATCCCGGCGAAGTGGAAGACTGCATCTATGAAGTGGAAGGCGTCGGCGAATGCGCTGTCGTAGGCCATCCCGATCCGCTCCGCGGACAGTCGGTATGGGCATATGTGGTCATGAAGGAAGGCTTTACCTTTGACGAGGACAAGATCCGCAAGCACATGGTAAAAAACATCGCATCTTACAAAATACCGAGACGTTTTATTCCCCTTGACGCTCTTCCGAAAAACGCGACCGGCAAAATTTTGAAACGCGCCCTCCGTGACAGCTGAGATATAAAATACATGTACAAACATAAAAAAGATGGCAATTCCGCTTTTCGGATCCTGCCGTCTTTTTTTCATGCGGGAAATGCGCAAAGGTCTGCAGAATCCCCTGCCTCCTGTCTTTTGAAATGAGTCTCCCCCTATGCATTCTTTCCGTGTGCCATTATTTCAAGACTCCTTTTGTTCTTTTTATTCGGAATATATTATTTATTTTATATGACATACTTTATTTAAATATTAGATATACCAATTTTAAATATTTACATATGCCGACTTATATGCTACTATACCTTATATGATAATTACTCTCAAATAATTTGCGGGTCATTATTAAATAAATACAAAGGAGAATTTCTCATGTTAAAGAAAATAGTTTTCGGCATCTGCCTTCCTCTTGCCATCCTCGGCGCGGCGGCCCTGTCTTTTTCAGGCTGTGGAAAATCTGCACCCGCTTCCGATTCTGCCGGCAAAATGAAAGTCGTCGCCACCACGACGATGCTCACCGACCTCGCCCGGCAGATCGGCGGGGATAAAGTGGAAGTATCCGGCCTCATGAAAGCCGGTGTGGATCCTCATCTTTATCAGGCCGGTGCCGGCGATGTGGACGCCATGAACAAAGCGGATATCGTCGTGTACAATGGTGTCCATCTGGAAGGGAAAATGGGCGCGATTTTCGATAATCTCCACGCGCAGAAGAAACCCACGATCCGGGTAAGTGACGGCATTCCTTCCGAAACGCTCCTCGACTTTGAAGAGGACGGTGAAAAAACGAAAGATCCCCACATCTGGTTCTCCGTAAAGAACTGGAAAGCCGCCGCGAAAGAAGTGGCAAAAGGATTTTCAGAAAAAGATCCGAAGAATAAATCGTACTATGAAGATCATCTGAACGCTTACCTTGCCGAACTGGACAACCTGGACAAGTACATTAGAAAAGAAGTAGAATCCGTCCCTAAAGATTCCCGTATCCTTGTCACCGCCCATGACGCCTTTGCTTATTTTGCCAGAGATTACGGATTTGAAGTTAAAGGCATACAGGGAATCAGCACCGCCAGTGAAGCGGGCACTTCCGACATCAGCACGCTGGCCGCTTTCATCGCGGAGCATAAAATCAAAGCGGTCTTCGTGGAATCTTCCGTCCCCCATAAAACCATCGAGTCTCTCCAGGCTGCTGTCAAAGCACGGGGCTTCGATGTTTCCATCGGCGGCGAACTGTACTCCGACTCTCTTGGCGGCGAGTCCACAAAAGAGGGCACTTATATCGGCATGTACGAGCACAATATAAAGACAATCACGGAAGCGCTCCGCTGAACATTTTGAATTTCCGGCGCATGGATCGGGGATCCCCTCGTTCCGTGCTCTTTCATTTCATGAAATATCTTTTGGAGGTGTCATCGTGGAACACGTTATCGAACTGGAAGACATCACCGCTGCCTATGACCGCCAGCCCGTCTTATGGGATTTGGATCTGAATATCCCGAAAGGCTCACTTATGGGAATCGTCGGGCCGAACGGCGCGGGCAAGTCTACCCTTTTAAAAATTATACTGAACCTGCTTGCCCCCGTTTCAGGGCGGATCCGTTTTTCCATAGACGGCGAAATCGATGCGAAAAAAGCACGGCGGAAAATTGCGTATGTCCCGCAGAATGGTTCAGTCAACTGGGATTTTCCCGCCACAGTAAAAGACATCGTCCTCATGGGACGGTACGGCCACATCGGCTGGTGCCGCGCTCCCTCACAGGGCGACCGTCTGATTGCGGAAGAAATGATTGCCCGCGTCGGCATGGACGGTTACGAAGACAGACAGATCAATGAGCTTTCCGGGGGACAGCAGCAGCGCGTTTTCCTGGCCCGGGCCCTTGCGCAGGAAGCGTCTGTCTATCTTCTGGACGAGCCTTTTAAAGGCGTGGATATGCAGACGGAAAAAATCATTGTCCGCATTTTAAAAGAAATGGAAAGCCGCGGAAAGACGATCCTTGTCGTCCACCACGCGCTCCGCACCGTCCCTCTTTATTTCGACCATGTCGCCATGATCAACCGCCGCCTTATAGCGGCAGGACCCGTACAGAACATTTTCACGGAAGAAAATATCGAAAAAACTTTTTCTCCGTCGAAAGGAGTCTGACCATGGAACCGGCCGCTTTCTTTGCTTTACCTTTATGGCGGGACTATACCTTTCAAATCGTCCTGGCGGGAACAACTATTTTAGGCGTACTCTGCGGCGTGGTGGGATCTTTTATCGTCCTCCGCAGGGAAGCGCTTCTGGGGGACGGTATTTCCCATTCGTCCTATCCGGGGATCATGCTGGCTTTTTTATTTCTCGGCGTGAAAACACTGGAAGGCCTTTTATTGGGCGCTTTTCTGTCCGCCCTTGCCGCACTGTCCCTTATCCTTCTCGCCCGCCACTATACAAAACTTCCTTTTGACGGCGTCCTCGCCTCCATTCTTTCTTCTTTTTTCGGCGCGGGTCTCGTTCTGTCTTCCATCATCCAGCATACAGGAAATGCCAACCAGTCCGGACTGAATCAATTTATTTTCGGACAGGCATCCACTATTCTTTACCGCGACGTCCTTCTCACAGGAACCATTTCTATTTTTACCCTTTTCCTGATTTTCCTTTTCAGAAAAGAACTGAAACTTATGGCTTTTGATCCGGACTATGCCGCCGTTCTCGGATTTCCGCGGGGCAAGCTGAATGTATTTCTCTCCTTCCTCGCCACGATCACCGTCCTTCTTTCCATCCAGGCCGTAGGCATTATCCTCATGAGCGCCATGCTCATCGCGCCTGCCGTTGCCGCAAGGCAGTGGACGCGGCGTCTTGAACCGATGATCCTTCTGTCTGCCGTCATCGGCGCGCTGTCCTCCGCCATCGGTACGACGGCAAGCTCTCTCATCCCCAAAATGCCCACAGGCCCCGCCATTGTCGTGGCATTGTCCTTTTTCGTTATTCCCGGCCTTTTACTGGCGCCGAAACGGGGTATCCTTTCCCGGCTTTTCCATAAAAAGAAAATGACCGCCCTCGCGGAAGGAGACCGATTATGAATTCTTTTGCTGAAATACTTCTTATCGCCATCTTCATGTCAGCCGCCTGCGCCCTGCCGGGGAACTTCCTCGTCCTCCGGCGCATGTCCATGCTGACTGATGCCATCAGCCATACCGTCCTCCTCGGCATCGTACTCGCTTTCCTTGCCGTCGGCAGCCTGGATTCGCCCTTCCTCATTATCGGCGCGTCCCTCATGGGTGTCCTTACAGTGTGGCTTATCGAACTCCTCTACCAGAGCAGGCTCGTCGCCTCCGATTCCGCTATCGGCCTCATATTTCCCCTGCTCTTCAGTATCGCCGTCATCCTCGTGACACGGTACGCGGGCAATGTCCATCTGGACACGGACTGCATTCTTTTGGGAGAACTTGCTTTTGCCCCCTTCGACCGCCTGATCATAAACGGGATGGATCTCGGCGCGAAAGGCCTGTATACGGGCAGTGCAGTTCTTGTTCTTTCCATCGCTGTCATTTCCCTTTTTTATAAAGAAATAAAATTAGCTACTTTTGATCCCGTCCTGGCAGGTGTACTGGGATTTTCTCCCGCCGTTATCCACTACGGCCTGATGAGCCTCGTCTCCCTCGTGGCGGTCACGTCCTTCCAGTCCATCGGCTCGATTCTCGTCATCGCATTTATGATCATTCCCCCCATGACTGCCGCTCTGTGGACAAGGACGCTTTCAGGACGCCTCGTGCTCAGCTGTCTTCTCGGTACGGCCGGCGCGGTACTCGGCATCATCGGCGCGATTGTTTCAGACTCATCTCTGGCAGGCATGATGGCCGCCGTTCTCGGCGTATTTTTCATTGTTTCCCTGATTTTCGCTCCCGCCACAGGTATCCTGGCGGCTTTCCGTCAGCGAAAAAAACAGCGGTTCGCTTTCGGACGGGAAACGCTTCTCCAGCATCTTCTTTTCCATGCGGGAACGAAAGAGGAATCACGGGAAAACGCTCTTTCCACCCTCTCCGTCCACATGAAATGGCCGGAAAACTTCACCCGGCAAGTCTGCCGTTCCCTCTTAAAAGACGGGTACATCACAGAAAGAAACGGCCTCCTTCTCCCCACAGAACAGGGAAAGGCCCATAACCTTTTTTACAGAGAAAATGTGCGGGCGTAAAACGCAAAAAAGACAGCAGTCCCATGGTAAGGCTTGCTGTCTTTTTTCATCCGGAAACAGGGTCGCTATTCTCCGTAAAGCACCCTGATCGCTCCGCTGGCGCCTATGCGGTCCGCACCTGCCGTGAGGAAAGCTTCCATATCTTCCTTTGTACGGATCCCTCCCGCCGCTTTGATTTTTACATTTTTCCCGATGTGTTTTCTGAAAAGTGCGATATCCGCCAAAGAAGCGCCTGCCGTACCGAACCCTGTGGATGTCTTGATATAGTCCGCTCCGCCTTTCGTGACACATTCGCAAAGACGGATTTTTTCTTCCTCTGTCAGATAACAGGTTTCCACAATCACTTTCAGAATTTTGTCGCCCGCTATTTCTTTCAGGACAGCGATTTCTTCTGTGACCAAATCATAATTTTTATTTTTTACCGCCCCTATGTTGATGACCATATCAATTTCATCGGCGCCGTCATCAAGGGCATGAATCGTTTCTTCTGCTTTTGACTCGCTGTTCCCATTGCCCAAAGGAAACCCGACCACCGTACAGATGGTAAGGCGGGGATAATTTTCCCGGATCTTCTTTACATAAGAAGACGGCACACAGACGGACGCGGTCTGGTATTTCACGGCTCCATCGCACAATTTCCGTATTTCCTCCCAGCTTGCCGCCGCTTTCAGCAGCGTGTGATCCACATGGCTTATAATATCTTCTGTTTTCATAATTGCTCCTTTATGAATTCTTTTCTGCTTTTACCTGCGCCGACACAAGAAGTGTGAAAACACCGGTGCCGCCTAAAATATTTCCTAAGCCTGTAGGAATGAGGAATTTAAAGAAATAATCCGCAACTGACGAGTTTCCCACAAGCACATCATACGCCGCTTCACAGGAACCGACAACAACATGGGAAAACCCACCGATAGAGATGAAGTAGGTAAAAGTGAGGACGGTGAAAAAACTGAACCCCCGCGACATGGGAATCATCCACACAATGGCGGCGATGAGGATGCCTGCCGGTATACCGCGGTAAATATTGTCGATGGCACCGACACTCATAATGTGGGCAGACAGTTCAGAGAGCGCTTCCGTTATCCCAGGCTGGGCAAAAGCCGGCAACCAGAGAAAGAGGGCGGCGATAAAGGTGCCCACAAAATTCGCCGAAAGGACAATCGCCCAAAGGCGGAACAGCTTCATCAAATTCTCCATATTCGGGTGTTTCATAAAAGGAAGCACCGTGGTGATGGTATTTTCCGTAAACAGCTGGAGCCGTCCCAGGATAACCATGAGGAAACCCGTGGTGTAACCGAAGCCGGAGATGGCTTCCGCCCAGAGCGTGTGCCCCACGTACATTGCAAGAATGGCTTTGAAGTAGAATGAAAAGGAAATAATAATTCCGGCTGCCAATCCTGTCAGGATAAGAGGTTTTGTCTTTCGTTCCAGTTCTTCTTCACCGTCGTGGCGGATAATTTCAAAAATCAAGTCAGGCGACAGTTTTTCATACTCTTCCAGTATGACCCTTTCCCTGCAGTCGTGGTTGTCATGGTTGTATGTACTCATAGTACCTCCTATTTTATTGTAACAGATTGTTGCTCCATGAAATATTTTTACAGGAATGTTTTCATGACTTTTCTCATTTTTTCAAATACCGGGGGCCCGTAAAGGCGTTCCATGGCGTTTCTTGTAACGAGCCAGGTCCGTCCCGATTTCCTTCGGTCGCCGTCCCCCATTCTTGCCGCCCGATGCCCCGCCCCCGATGCCGCCGAACGCACATCGCCGCTGTCACGGTTCCACAGCTCCGCCGCTTCCAACGTCGTAAATACGAGAAGAAGCGGATTCATGGGAGCAGCCGGTTCACTGCCGCCATAACGAAGAGCGGCCGCCTGTTTCGTAATGAGCCAGTTCTTTCCTGATCTTCTTGCTTCTGATTTTTTAAAGGCGCCCTTCTCACAATCGGACGCCACCGTCTTTCCGCTGATGCCGTAAAGCGCTCCCGCTTCTTCAGCAGTCACCGCGTACATCGTGAAATCGATTTCCCGTTTCCATTCCGCAAAGTCTTCCCCAGGCGTCCAAAGTCCGTCCGGAAAAATGTATATTCCTTTCTCTGACAGGGCCGCAGTGACACCGGACGGCAAGCGGCGGGCGCCCAAAAATTCACGGCATGCGAAAAGAGTTTTGCTTTCCGAATCCAGCGTGGTCACCACCGTTCCGTAAGAAGTTTGCAAAACAGTGCCGTCCGTCTCAAATTTTTCTTTCCATATATAGAAAAAAGCGCCCTGCCGCAAAACGGTTCCCGCCTTTGCCGGCTGTCCCAGGAGATAGCTCTCATAGGCCTTAAAAGTTTCCGCGCTTTCCATATCCGTCAAAATTTCCGCCATGATATGCCTCCATTCCCTTATTATACCAATTCTCCGCTTGAAGAAATATTTCTCCCGTTTATAATGAAATAAGAAACAAAGGAGATTCCTATGAAAATAACAATTATAGGAGCCGGCAATACGGCCGTCGCCGCCGCCTGCTTTCTCAAAACGCTCGGTCTTTCGAGCCTCATCTATACCCGCCGTGAAGAACGGGCAAAACAGTGGAATCAATTTCCTGTAAAAGCAAGCGGCGCCTGCACCGGGTCATTTTCACTGGAAAGTACGACGGATCTGAAAACTGCCGTGCATTATGGCGACATTCTTCTCGTCTGCACGCTGGCAGCAGACCACGAAACGGTTGTTTCTGAAATCGCACCCCACCTGCAAGCGCATCAATCCATTCTTTTTTTCAACGGCTGCTGGGGCGCCCTCAAAGCATACCGCGCTCTTTCAAAAAGACAGGATATAGCCCCTCTGACCATCGGGGAAACGGCCAATATGCCCTTTATCGCCGCGCTCTCGCAGGACGGATCTGAAATCCTCATCAAAGGAATCAAGGAAGAAATCGCTTACTCCGCTGCCGGTGATGATAAAGCTGTCAGCGCCTTCCTTCATCGCCTTGCGCCGCGGGTAGTGAAAACCGCTTCTTTCGCGTCCACTTCCCTTTCGGCAACAAACCCTGTCATCCATGTCACCGCCTCTCTCTTTAACGTGACCCGTATAGAGAACAAAGAAGATTTCTATTTCTTCGGTGACCCCATGACTGACCGCGTCATTTCCTTCATGGAACACTGCGACGAAGAACGCCTTGCCGTGGGAAAAGCACTGGGTATCCGCCTGTCCCCCCTGCTGGAAGTGCTTAACTCTTTCTGGCCCGAAAAGAAAAATACGCTGAAAGAGGCTTTGAAAGAAAATCCTTCCTACCGCGCCGTAAAAGGCCCGTCCTCTACGGAGTACCGCTACTTCACGGAAGACCTGCCCTGCGGCCTCGGCCCTGTCCTTGATCTGGCGGAGCTGATGCATATTCCCTGCCCCTACATCCGCACCCTCGTGCAGACGGCCTCCCTCTACCTGGGAAAGCCCTACACGCCCTTCCTCACGAAAGAAGACCTGCGGATTCTGAAAAAACTGCATGCTGATTAACGGAAAGGATGTCCCATGAATAAAATTTCCCCTCTTGCTTTTACACTCTGCCTTGCCCTTGCGGGTATGCAGGTTTCCGCGGAAAACTGGATAAAGAACGCCGACGGCTCGCCCTCATGGATCGACACCGACTCTATCCGTCAGGAGCAGGCCATCTCCTCCTTTGACATGCGTTTGGAATCCTCCGATTTCACCGTCGTATCCACCATGGAATTCGACACCTCTAAAAACGCCTGGCGCACCGCCGCGCTTGTCACCCGTGACAAAGACGGAAAAGTCCTCCACGCGGAAAAGAAAGAAAATCCTGACGACGGCTGGAACAAGCTCATGCCCGGCACCTATGGAAAGAATCTGTACAGGCATTATGTGGAAACGCCCCTGCCCCCGTCTGACGCGAAGTGGAAACAGCTTTACAAAGACAACAGAGGCACAGCTTTCTCCATTGATACAAACTCTCTCCGTTACAAAAACGGCTATGCCGACCTCTGGCTTGCCGTGACGCTTCCCGATCAGGAAAAGGATTTATCCCAAATCATTTATCGAGTAAGAATAAATATGGCCTACAAAAAGGTAATGACTCTTTCCGCAACAGAGTACAACGCTGCCGGAAAAATCCGTCTCCATGCTGCCGCAGAGGGAGCAAAGGAAACCATTCCCAACGATTCTCCTGTGGAAAAAGTTTTTGAATACCTGAAAAATGAAATCGACAGCGGCCGTTTGTGACAGAATAGGAAGACCTGTCACGTCCTTCTGATATTTGCGCCTGCCGAAATTTTATGTTATAGTGTTTCATATTCCTTAACTGCGCGATGACGGGAGAAAGTAGGGAAACAGAACCGTTTCAGAAAGCCCTGATGATGGAAACGGGTACGGTGATTTTTCTGAAGTGCCTCTCCGAGTGGTTTTCCGAAAAGAAAATTTCCCGAGTAAGAAAACCGGGCGCGCCCGATACAGCGCTTAAGTCATACGACTTTCCAAGGTTTCTCCGGCAACGTGGAAACGAAATTGGGTGGAACACGGAATTTACCGTCCCTTTGCACAGGGGCGGTTTTTTATTTTCGCGGTTTTACGGAAAGAAGGCTGCCATGTCCCGCATACTTACTGCAGAACATATCAAGAAATCATTTGGTAAAAACACAATATTAAAAGATATCAATCTCACCGTAGAAAAAGGCGATGTCATTTCCATTCTCGGCCCGTCAGGCACGGGAAAGACAACGCTTCTCCGGTGCTTCAATTATCTGGAAAAACCCGAAGCCGGCCGTCTTTCCATTGACGACGTGTCTGTGGACTTTTCCCATATTTCCAAAACGGAAGTGCAGAAACTCCGGCGGAAATCCACCATGGTCTTCCAGCAGTTCAATCTGTTCCGCAACAAGAATGTCCTTGAAAACATCACGGAAGGGCTGATTTACGGTTACGGCAAAACAAAAAAAGAAGCGGAAGAAATCGCCATGGAAGAACTCTCCCGCGTCCGCATGACAGACTATGCCCACATGTATCCGTCGGAACTTTCCGGCGGCATGCAGCAGCGCGTGGGAATCGCCAGAGCTCTTGCACCGAAACCTGATGTCATCCTCTTTGACGAACCCACTTCGGCGCTCGATCCCGAACTCGTAGGGGAAGTTCTGGATACCATCGCCTCCGTCGCGACCCTCGGCATCACCATGATCATCGTCACCCATGAAATGCATTTCGCTCAGGATATATCCACAAAAGCCGTATTCATGTCGGACGGCCTCATTGTGGAAGAAGGACATCCGAAAGAATTCTTCTCCCATCCGAAAGAGGAGCAGACCCGCGCCTTTCTCCGGCGCATGCTGAAAAGGGAAGAGGCGTAACGCTCCCCGTCCCGCTTGTTTTATAAAGGAATGATTCCATGCTTACTTTTGACCCCTCTTTTTTCATAGGCGTATTTCCCCGGCTGATCGCTGACCTTCCTTTCACAGTGGAAGTCATCATCGCGTCTATCCTGCTCTGCCTCTTCTTCGGCACGATCATCGCCGTCATCAGGATTGCCCGTGTGCCCGTGCTGGCGCCTTTCTGCGACATATGGCTCTCTTATAACAGGAGCATGCCCTTTATCCTCGACCTTTACCTCGTCTATTTCTGCCTGCCCGCCATCATACGGGGACTCGGCATCAATCCCGACGGATGGCCGCTTACCGTATATGTGCTGGTCTCCCTTACTTTCCACTACGCTCCCGTTATTTCAGAAATACTCCGCCCCGCTTACCTCTCTGTCGACCGGGGACAGCATGAAGCAGCCATCGTTTTCGGACTTTCTCCGGTTCGGCGCGTTTTCAGCATCATCGCTCCCCAGGCGCTCCCTGTCGCCATTCCCGGATTGGTGAGCGAATCCATCAATATACTGAAAGACACATCCATCATGTTCTTCATCGGCGTCATAGACCTCATGGGCCGTGCCAATCTTATCATCAACGCCGCCTTCGGCCAGCACCGTCTGGAAACATACACCGCCGTCGCCCTGATCTACTGGGCCATCGTCATTGCCATCGAAACGGCATTCTGGCTTTTCCAGAAACAGGGCCATAAAGAAATAAGGAGGACTGCATGATCGATTTTAAAGTCCTTCCCGAAGCGCTCCTCTTCATAGCAGGCACCGTACCGAATACCCTTTTCATGGCATTTGTCAGCATTTTCTTCGGCATCCTCTTTGGCTCCTTTATCGCTGTGCTCCGTTTGGGAAACAATATGTTTATCAACATTTTCTTTGCCGTATTTGTTTCCTTCTTCCGCGCCGTGCCGGGCATCGTCCAGCTCTTCATCGTATACTACTCCCTCCCCTACCTTCTTGCGCCCGTATTCAGCGCTTTTTCGGGAACGGAAGTAAAGCCTTTTGACGTAAGCCCCTACTGGAGCGTCTACCTCTGCTTCATTTTATATAACACCGCCTACCAGTCGGAAAATATCCGCGGCGCTCTCCGCTCCGTAGACCACGGCCAGTATGAAGCGGCCGTCGCCATGGGCATGACCTCTTTCCGCGCTTTCACAAGAATCGTCCTTCCCCAGGCGTTCGTCGTGGCGCTTCCCGCCTTCTTCACATACTATCTGAAAACCATCAAACTCCTCGCCCTTGTCTTCACAGTCAAAGTCGTAGACATGTTCGCCAAAGCGGATATCTTCTCCGCCCTCTACAATCGGCGCATGGAACCGTACATCGCGGACGCCATCGCCTATTGGTGTCTGGCCATACTCCTCACCTTCTTCTTCGACCGATGGGAAAAGAAACTCCGTGGCAGAGGCTTTAATAAATCGAGCTGACAAAAAGAACAGAACCCTTTCCCGGCGGATTATTTCTTTTTTTCTATCCTATCTAAAACCGACCTCTGTAGACAGCTCAATTTTCTTATCAGAATAAATACTATTACTATCAATAACGGAGGAATGATTATGGATAATAAAAACTATTATGACTTGTTAAATGTTCGTCCGAACGCCTCCTGCCAAGAAATACACGCTTCCTATATCCGCCTTTTTGAAGAATACAAAACCGATCTGAACAAAACGGAAGAAGAAGATTATTTTTTAAAGATGGCGGCGAAAATGAATATAGCCGAGTTGGAAAAAGCGTACGCCATTTTATCCGATGCGGAAAAAAGGAAAGCATACAATGACGAAATACACATCGACATGACAGCCTTGCCATCGGAACCTGTGTCAGATACATCCCCGGAAACAGCGCAAGTTCCTACAGCAGCAAACGCTGTCTCCACAGAAAAGAAAACGCTTACCTTCATAGGCGCCAACAAACGATTTCTTTCCCACTGGTATTCTTTCCACGGACGAACCACACGGAAAGAATTCTGGTACGCCTTTCCTATCATTTTTCTCGGACTTTTTCTTTTTAATATAATCTTCAGTTCTATTTTATTCTTCCTTTTCGACCCTACCCCTTATGACGGCTTGATTGTACTGGTTGCTACATCCATAGTCAATTCTTATATTTTTTGTGCCGCATATACAAGGCGCTTCCACGACATCGGCCGTTCAGGAAAATGGCTGATTCCCTTTTTCCTCATTTCCTGGATTCCTTATTTCCCCCTCTTTGTATTTTCTTTGGCATGCGGCTGTTTTCTTCTCTTTATCACTACCATTGCTTCTGACCGCGACAATAAATACGGCCCCCAGTGGGAAGAAACAAAAAAATAAAGTGATATTATAAAAATATCCTATGACAAGACTTTCCTCTATATAAGCAATATCCGATCCATAATAATTTAAAATCCATGAAAAGGAGAAATCATGACGAACTCAAATGAAAACACTCTCTTTGCGCAAAAAGAACAGGCACCAAAACATCTCACCTTCAGTGCAGGAGTAAAACGACTAAGATCCCACTGGCTCTCTCTCAAAGGACGCAGTACAAGAAAGGAATATTGGCTCATCGGTTTGTGCATTTACACCCTTGTCGGCCTTGCGCTCAACATCGCCTCTATTATCTTATTCTTCATACTGCCGGGAATACGCTCTAACTTAATCACAACTCCCGTAACTTTGGCTCTGATCTACATGAACTTTGCGCTCTCCGTCCGCCGCCTCCACGATATAGGCTACTCCGGCTGGTATGCCCTTTTAGCTTATATACCGCTCATCAACCTTTTCTTCCTTTACCTTACAGTAAAACCATCTGTCCCGGACAATGAGTACGGTCCCCAGTGGGAAGAAACGAAATATTGACCTGCACATATTTCCAAAAGAAAGAACACCGTTGCATTCTCGTTTCAACAAAAAAGAATGGAAATTCCCAAAAAGGAATATTCATTCTTTTTTTATTTTATTCTGTTGCAAGTTTTTTATTTTTCACTATTTTCATAAATTCATTTTCCGATACCGTCCTAAAAACATTTCCCAGTTTCAGCGCAAAAAAAGCACCCCCTTTCGAGATGCTTCACAGATCCCCGATTGGACACGCCGCCGCGGAAAGAGAATTTCTCTTTGCATTTTTCTGCTAAGCCGTCTCGAAAAACTATGAAGTCTATCGTGTTTTATATAAGTACACCACCGGACATGATAGATAAAATCATATAAGCGTGACATAATATATAAAACGATGGATGGAAGAATGCTCTGGCAATTAGTCACAAAAACTTTTACACTGGATGATAGAAAAAGATTTGACCAATCAGGATGCAATGAGTAATACAAAAATTTCTGCCAATGTCCTTATCAAATTACAAAACGGACAATATTGCTTTGGATAAACCGGAAAGTGCTTGTATCACTTGGGACTGTACGCCCAATGATGTTTTAGAATTCATACTGGAGGATGATGAATCATGGGTAATGGCGTAAAGTTATTTGAAGGAGACCGGATCCGTTCTATCTGGAACAATGAAAAAGAAGCGTGGTATTTCAGCATCATAGATGTAGTGAACGTTTTGACTGATAGCAAAAATTCAAGAAGATATTGGAGTGATCTTAAAAGAAAAATGAAAGAGGAAGAGGGTGCAGACCAACTGTACGAGAATATCGTACAGTTAAAATTGAAAGCACCGGATGGAAAGATGCGCGAAACAGATGTCGCTGATATGCAAGGTCTATTCCGTATCATCCAGTCGATCCCCTCACCTAAAGCGGAGCCCTTCAAAATGTGGCTGGCGGAAGTAGGAAAAGAGAGAGTGGATGAAACCATCGATCCCGAACTTACAATAGACAGGGCTTTAGAG
>ERZ773254.711-NODE-711-length-17190-cov-8.699737_pt1 | contig 17190 bp, 11 predicted proteins | sample MGYA00580516_ERZ773254 | MGnify/ENA primary metagenome ERZ773254 (study PRJEB29015, sample SAMEA2738158) | human oral metagenome | biome: human oral; feature: human-associated habitat; material: saliva | place: China | collected 2192 ...
CGCACAGCGTAGTTCCCGGGGCAGCCGGGTCCTCCTTCTCCCCTAACGAGGCCACTGCCTCTGCGGCCGCGCGGATCGCGCCGACCAGCTCGGCCGGGTTCGGGTCAATTGCGTCCAAGGCCTCGGGGCTGAGGGCGTTAGAGAGCACTTCAAGCGCGGTTGTCGAGGCCAGTTCGCCTTCTGCGTTCCCGCCCATCCCGTCGGCAACTGCGAAGAGAGGGTCTTGGGCAAGCCAAGAGTCTTGGTTTGATGAGCGAACAGGACCGATGTCACTGGTCGCACCCCACTGGGTGCGGATCACAGTCCCACACAGAGGAAGATCCACAGCTCAACCACCTTTGACGTACGTTCTCTTTTACGCGAAAATAATCCCATATATTGAAGGGCTCGTGCACCTTTGAAAACGATCTTGTATTTTCAATATGTACGAGCAGGTAGTTTTTGTCTGTTTTTTGACAGGCACGAGGCGGAAAGAGAGACGGCATGAGCGGAGAAATTGGCGTTACTAACGACGAATTTACTGCCGCACGATCAGCTCTAGACAGCTCGCGTGGCGAATTCGCGGGAAAGGCGACCTCTAAGGTCGCATCGCTGACAGCAGCCCAAACAGCAGGCAAGTGGGGCGTAGAGTCAGGCCCCGCCGCAGCTCGACAGCAATATACGACTGCCCTTCAAGAAATCCAGGACGCAATTACCTCTCTAAATGCAGAGGTCATTGCTTTCTTGAGCGCTGCCGGTAAGACGCAAGCGCTGATGGGCGAAAATGAGCAAAACGGTATCGATGCGACTCAGGCCTTGTCGGAGGCACAGCTTGAGGCGCTAGATCGGTCCCTAGCCCAAGCCGAGAAGGAAAAGAACAGCGCGATAGCTGGAAATTCGGCTTCAAAGGTGGCCGAGGCTATAGATATAGCAAAAGTTCAGGCATCAGATCTTGCCGGGGGCGCAACCCTACCGGGTTGGGTTGCTCGGACTTCGGCAGAAGGAGGTGCCCAACAGCCTAGCCCAGTTGCTGCTAACAACGCTTCCTCCTCAACTCCACAACTTCAACTTCCTCCAACATTGCTTGACGTGCTTGGACAGGATTCTGGGGCATGGGATGACCTCGCCGCTTCGGCCTTACGAGCACCACGCACACCTACTTCGGGACTTCCCACCTGGAATTCCTCTGGCGGCTTCGGACGAAACTGATAGCGACATCGACTATCGAGACGCTTCTCAGTAATACCTAGGATTGAAGAAAGACCTCTTATGGCAGCCTCACTCTCCACAGAGAATTATGATCGACTCACCAAAGTTGCTCGCCTTGACTATTCAGACGAAGATGCATCGCTTCTGAATGAACTGAAAGCTCAGCTGGCTTCTCTAAAGACCGCATGCGCGAGCTTCTCTGGAAACACCGGCGTTGAAGGTGCAACACATGCGGCAATGACATCAAAAGTCAGTGATTTCGAGGCCTCGATCGCTGACTTGGAAGGTCGAGTCGGGACCATGGAAACCGCCCATACTCAGGCTCGTCAAGCTATGCAAGAAGCGAAGTCAGTTCACGGAACACTGAGCCCACAGCTTCTTCATACCGCTGATTATTCTTCTGCGCAAGTGATATTCCAAGGGCAGCCAAATGAAGCCGCGTTTCAAAATGAGTACATCCAGAATATGCTGGCTCAGCGCAATGCCCAAAGGGAGGCACAGGCAAAAGCAGCCCTTGACGCCATGAATGGCCAAGTGACCAGTGCTGCTGCTGGATTCTCCGGGGACTCTGGCAATGGGGATGTCGATTCGAACGGCGGTGGAGGCTCCTCTTCGAGAGATGCCGGAGTTGCCGGTGCCGGCAGTCGCGGTGGCGCTCAATATACTGCCGGCGGTAGCGCTGGTGTCGGCTCTGCGGGTTCGGGAGCTCCAATCGCTGGACTTGAGGTCCTTCCTTCTGTTTCCCCTTCATCTTCCGTTCTAGCTGGTGTTGATGTCACGACTATGCCAGTTGGTGGCTACATGACCCCTGATGGCCCCGCTGGTGGCCATATTCCCGCTCCTGTTACCGATGCGGATGATCCCCGTTGGAAGCCTGATTACAACCCCTTCTCGACGTCATCACACTCCAAGGATTTGGCCATTGCCGGTGGCGCACTCACAACCGGTGGCACTTTGGCTGGTCTTGGCCGCATGGCAACTTCCGCGACCTCTATTGCAGGTTCAATGGGTGGCTTCGCATCACGTGCTGCTACTTCTCAATTTGGAACTGTGCCGGCCGGTGGTGCACTCGCACCTTCGACCAGCGCGCGTTTGTCCTCCTCGAACGCAATTTCTAGCGCGATGAATGACCTTGAGCGTGGTGCTTTGACTCCTCGTGGAACTGCTCAGGCTGGCAACTGGGGCAATGCGGCTCGCATGGCAAACCCGGGCACCCCGGCCTCGACAGCTGCTCGCACAGGTGGATTCCCGCGCGGTATGGGAGCTCCCGGAGCTTACGGAAGCGGCGCGACCGCCGGAACTGGCGCAGGCACCTCATCAACGGCAAGTAATGCGTCGACCATGTCGGCACGTGCACGTGCGGCTGCTAGCATCCGCCCGGCAGGCGTTAGTGGCACTACGGCCACCGGAGCACCTGCGAACGGTGCAGCTACCGGGGCACGCGGCACCGCGTCGAGCGCAGCAAAGGGCTCGGCTTCTGTTAAGGCAGGAACAAGCTCGCAGTCCGCTGCCGCTTCGGCTCGTTCGGCTTCAGCTTCTGCCGCTCGTGCAGGTGTGGGCGCACGGCCTGGCGTTATGGGAACGACTGCCGGCACAGCGTCGAGTTCGAGCTCGACCGCTAAGAGCAGTGCTACCAAGGGAGCTTCGGCTAAGGCTGCGTCGTCTGCCAAGGCTTCTTCATCAGGAACTGGAGCGGCCCGTAGCGCTTCCTCGAATGGCAACGTGTCAGGAGGTGCTTCCTCCGCAGCAGCCCGTGGCGCTTCGGCGGCGACCGCCCGCGGTCCCATCGGTACGGGAGCGGTTGCTGGTGCAGCTTCAAAGGAAGAAAAGGACAAGGCGAAGCGTCGCGCACTGAGCGGCCTTAAGGCTGTTCGCGTTGAGGGCGTTGAGGAGAAGGCTCCGGCTGCCGCGGGTCTTTCCGCTGGTAACGCAGAGTCCTTGAAGCCTGTTGCCGCTGCTGATCAGGATGATCGCTGGTGAGCTTCTGAAAGTGTGAAGAGGCGCGGAGCCCAGCTCCGCGCCTCTTTTTATTTTCTCTTCGCCTTCTCTTCTACTCCCCTTCGGATGTGCCAGAGACTGGGCTGCCGGTATATCGTGAAGATGTTGTCCTATTCAAGGAGGAAAAATGAAGGTTTTCACCGTCGAGTACCACTACGTCACTGACCGCAATGAGGAAATGGCAGAGGTCCGCCCCACGCACCGCGCATTTAATGGCGATCTTGCAGCTCAGGGCCGTCTGATTGCCGCGGGACCCTACACGGGCACGCATGACGCGTTGATCATTGTGCACGCTGAAGATGCTGCAGGTGCTCTGGAACTCCTAGAAGCCGACCCGTTTTATCAGGCCGGTTTCATTGCCGAGCGCATTCCCCGCGAGTGGAACCCGGTGATTGGGGTTATTCCGGCGGAGGGGTAGTTTTTCGGTTTGAAATATCGAATAACAGTTCGCCTATCTGCAGCGCAAACACGTCAAGCGCCCAATTAACTTTGGGACTAGTGGTGCGCTGGTGCGCTATCGGATCGCCAACGCACCACTAGTCCCAAACGATACTCGATGACACCAAGCGGTTTCTATGAATGAGAAGGATCGGCCAACTTTTGATCGCATCTTGTCACAAAGTCCTCCGCATGATTCACAGCGTCATTGAGATCACTCTTTAAATATGCTAAATCGGTCCTTGGAGCTGTTGCACCTGTAGGTGTCGTCGTCAGATATGTGTACAGTGCACTACGTTGATCCGACGACATTTCCGCATAAGTGGGAACTTTTGCTTCTGGATCCCATCCCTGGGTTTCAGCGAACTTCCGAAGTATTTCTTCTTTGGAAAGCCCCTGCGCATTTGGCCAGTTATCTCGTTCCATGAATGCGGAAATCGCAGGATACTGAAGACCTTGGGTGGTCTTTAGCTCTTGTTGGACTCTTTGAGTGACAAGCGCCGGGTCGCTATCAGTAGACAGGTACTTGCTGTACAGCGGATCTTTGAAGAAGGAACTGACTCCGTCTGCGAATATATCACCACCTGGGAGTTTCCCTGCCGGGACCTTGCTAACTGCGTAATCGATTGCTGCTCGAATTTCTTTGTTTCGCTCAATCTCTGCTTGATCAACACGAACACCGGCATTTCCCGGAGCCTTATCCACAGCCGTAATTAGATTTTGCCAACCTGAGGTTCCCACCTTAAGGTGCTGCCGCCATGTAGCTCCCGAAAGATCTCCTTCACCGGGTTCTGCAGCGTCGTATGGGCCTTTGGCGAGAGTCTCCGCATCCAACCTGTACTGGTACCACGCCTGAGTACCAATTGCTTTCAGCGCAGGAAGACGTCCTCCCTCATAGTTACTCGGATCAAGATCATCTCCCGCCTTTATTTGAACAGGCTTATCAAAGGCTAGATCGGTTAATAGGCCCTTTGATGAAAAGAGGCTTTGAACCTGCCTATCTGTCATATTCATCATGGAGTACCCGGATTTCCCCTGCGAATTCGCAGTATCCTGCATTCCTCCATCAGCGTTATTCGCCATGGCAGCAAGATCATCAACTCGGCCAGCAGCAATAGTGCCAATCCACGAGCGCAGCTTCGGATTATAATTGCCGAATATATCCTCCCCTAAGGCTGTAGTATCACCGCTATGGTTAAGGCCGTCCTGATAACCGAGCAAGATATTTTGTGCAACTTGTGCTCGTTGTTTATCATCATCCAACCACTCTTGATAATGCTTGTAATCACGCTGATACGCCGGATCGCTCGCTCCTTGCGGATACTTCTCCAAGTCCGCTTCATCCGGAACTACTACCGGTGTAGGTGTACGTTTCGACGCATCATTAACCATATCTCCAAGTGCTTCACCGCCGTCATAGTAGCCGACCGTACCAACAGCAGCGTATCCGCGCCACCCCGTCAGATACCTGGTCATGTTCATATGCTCAGTAGTCGCTTTATTATCACCGTCATAATCAGCTGAAATTTCGAACGGGGTATCCGAGTTCAAAACCCACCGCAATGCGGCTAAACGTTGATTTTCAGCCTTCCAAAGAACGCCACCGTCATCCTTACCATGTAGAGAGTCAGGGGTATCAGATAGAGTAAAAATATTCTGGAGTGGATCGAGATAACCCAAGGCCTCTCTATTGCCATACTCGTGCGGGATTAAATGCGCTCGCCAAGCAGGTCCAGATCCTGCGTAATCTGTAGCACGAGAACCTGCACCAACCTCGTGATCCCAAGCAACCATATCTTGAAATACCGACTTAATATGGACGTATTCCGGGTGATTGGGGTCATCTGGTGGGTCTAGTGGATCATGATAAAAACCAGGCCCCAGAGTTAGTGATGTATTTTCACGCCCTGCTAGCCCCATAATCTGGCCTGCGATGTCGTAGCCATCCATCGTGAATTCGGGAGCATTATATACAGGAAGAGTGAATTGCTTCCGTCCAGTTTCTTTCAGTTCATTCAGAGTCTGGAGAGTTGTCCATTCGATTCTCTGACCGTTTTCACCGATTAATCCGCTCGAAACAGAATCGAATATCTTCTGATTCTCTCGATTACTGTCAGATAGGTTAGCACCGCCCGTCGCTAGCGCGAGTGCTGTACCAAGATTTTTATTAAAGGTATAGCTTGGATGGTTAGCGTCGTCACTTGCTAACATCCCTGCATTGAGCACTGCCGCGTAGATCTCGTCAGTAGACACTCGCTGTTTTAACGCATAAGCGTAGAACGGGTTTTCAAGAAGATCGCCCCATTTTTCGTTGAAGGTCATAATATCTTGCATCGTCATTGGCTGCTTCTTCAGCACTTCAGCCATCTGTTCGGCCTGGACTTGAGCATCCTCCCATTGCTCCGCGCCAGCCAGAAGAGGGGTGTCTGAGCCGAAAAGATTAACGCCTACCACACTTCGCCCTCCAGCGCCCGCTTCATCGGAGACAATTGGCTCGCGAGCAGAATTAATTTTATTGGCTGCAGTTTCAGCGGCGTCATCCAACTCGTTCAATCGGTTCACATAGCGTTCACGAATATTATCTTGCGCCGTTGTAAGTACCCCTGATGCATTCTCATAGGCTTTATCGCGATCTTGGCTTCTCGAACCCCACCAGACCACCCCATTCGAGTCCGAATCGCCATACAAGTACGGTTGCAGGGGAGAGCCATGAGCTTCATACGCAGCGTCCGCTTCTTCGATAGCCTTGTTGTAGTCTTGAACCGCCTTATCCCATTCATTCTGCAGCCCGGTAACGTCGGAAATTGCAGAATTTACCGCGCTACCCCACTCATTAAGCGCGGTTGCCGCTGGCGGGAACGCCTCTGACAAAGTAACGGTCTTCTCGCCGAGCTTCTGAATCTCACTGGAGGCCGCATCGGCCGCCGCTCCTGTCCATTCTTCAGGAGGCAACGATCTATTCTGAGCCACTTGTGTGTTACCAATTGCAGTACCTTGCCGATTGATATCAGTGGCGATTGCCTCTGCGGACATCGCAACTCGAGGGACCTGCGGAAGGGCTTCCGCCCCACTTCTTACATCAGCCATATCAGAGATACTCCCCCACACCTAGACGTGAAGCTGCTGTACGCGTTGCTTCACGATTGTACGTTTCTGTCGAATCAGCATCTTCGGAATAATCGGCAATACCAGAACCGAGAACCGAGCATGCATCAGAGTACTCAAGCACTGCCATACTCATATAGTCACGAAACTTATCCAGAGCTGTGCGTAGCGCTGCAACGCCAGCATTGTCTCCCTCCGGGAGATCAACCGCCACGCCGTAGGTATTAAGTTTGCCCACTGCTGCCCCGACCTGTCCAAGATCTTCGGCATCTGTCCATTGCGCTTTTTCAACAATCCCCACCGCCACGCGGTCGAAGCTAATTTTCGTCATTTGAACCTCTCAATGTCGAACACGCGAAGCGCGGATCACCATCGGTCGTACGTTACCGTTGAAGAATAACATTTCAACCTTAAGGAAACCTAAATTGAAGGCTGTTGCCTGCGAGACTACCCCGCAGGCAACAGCCCTCAGATAGTTACGACAGGCGGAATTAGGCTAGTTATTCCCCGAATCCAGACCTGCAATTTTCTGCACCAAGCCCTGGTGATCATAGGCCTCCTGGAAATCACTCTCAGGTTGCCTGAAGTAGTCCTTAACTGCCGCCCTTTCAGTAGCAGTCAAGGAAGTCCAAGGCTTTAAGCTCCCATCAGAATTAAGAGCGAAAGGAACCCTCTGCTTCAGCAAGGCGGGGTCTTGTAAGAGATCGACTCTTCCATTGAGCTCGGTCCACTGACCCGACTCGTACATCGCACGGGCTAAACCGTCCTGCATCAAGTCATGTGTCACAATATTTTGCCCACTGCGGCCGCCCATCGCCTTCTCCGCGTTATCTACCGGAACGAACGCATCCGCGACCGCTCCACTTGCCGCATTCATTGCCGCTTTAGTCAGATCGCCACCGACAGGAAGACCACTTGAAACCGCAGAAATACCCTTTGATGAAATAAAACCGACTAGCTCACGAATTTGTCGATTTGCTTCATCCTTTGAAGTACCGATCGAAACCGCTTGATCGACAGAGGCGTCAAAAGATTCATGGATCAACGTTGTCCACCTATCAGTTGCGCTCTTCACAAACTTGCTTCGAAGTTCCGGATCAGGCTGTGTCAGTCCCTCAGCAGCGTCTTTCATATAACCGTCATAAGCGGCGGTTTGAACCAGCTTCAACGCTGGCATTCGACCACCCTCATACCGATCATCCAAGGGATTATTTGGATCGCCTTCATTTATAACCGTCGGCTGATCGAATGCTAGATCTGCCAACAGGCCGTTAGCCCCCCTAAGTTTGTTCGCCAGAGTGACACTTAGCTTCATGTGAGCACGCCCATTGGTTGGTTCACCACCCCAAGCCTCGACAGTCGAATCTGAACCATTAGACATATCTGCCGCAAGATCTCCAACATACGGCGAAATAATTGAACCCATCCAAGATCGTAAAGCGGCACTGTTCTGACCAAAGACATCCTCACCCCCGATCTTGTCGCGGGCACCCCAAAAATCACCGTTGTCTCGATCCAAGCCATTTTGGTAGCCGGCAATAGCATTCCCCGCAATCGAGGCGCGATGCATTGCATCTTCTTTCCAAGCCTCGTATTTGGCTTGGGCCTCTCTATATGCATCCGAGTCTTCCCCACCCACGTAGTCATTTCCATTGGGAGGGAACATCGTCGACGCAGGCCTCGACGCATCAGCAAGAACATCACCTAAGGCTTCGCCTTGATCATAGAAAGCCCCGTCTCCAAATTGCGCGCCTCCGCGCCAACCAACAAGGTAGCGAGCCATTGACATCGGCTCAGCATCCTTGTCATACGATTTGCCGACGTTCGCCGGACTCTCAACCGGATCAAAGTCGATATTCGAATCTAGAACGCGCCTCAACGCACCAAGGCGATTCTCTTCACTCTGATGAAGGATTGGTGCGCTCTTCTCGTCCAAACCATCCGGAGTATCGGACAGTTCAAGCGCCGCTTGCACTGGATCGAAACGTTGCAGCGCCTTGTCAGCTGGAAGGGTGGGATCGCATCCACATAATTGGTAGCCCTCCGGGATCGCTCCCATTCCTAGCCTGCTGAGGTAGCCTTGCGAATCGTGATCAAATTTAACAATATCCGCAAAAACAGAGGAACCAGCTGAGGGCTTGTCGTAAAAGTTTGCACTCAGTGTAAGAGAGGGATTCTCGCTGGCAGCATACCCAGCAAGCTGAGCAAAAATATCGTAGCCGAACAGTTTCTTTTCAGGGCGGAGATCCGTGCCGGGATGGGTGTATGTCGTCCGGCCGCTTTCTTTCAATTCATTAAGCTTCGTGTCAAAAATCTGAGAGACCGTTGCACCATCTTTACCAATCAGGTGCTCGGACATGAGATCGAAAGACGCTTGGGCGTCAATCGTCTTTCCGGAGAGATTACTCCCTCCCGTTGCCATCACCATCAAGGCTCCAAGATTCTTGTTGAAGTCTTCAAAGGAGCTATTAGTTAGCAGACCATTGTTATCAAATCCAGTCGCATAAGCGGCAATTGACGCCTTATTGATATCGTCAATACTCACACGCTCTGCTACAGCAGCAGCAACATAGGGATTCGAAAGATGTTCGCCGTACTTTTCGTTAAACAAGCGGACATCCGCAGCTGTCATGGGTTCCTTTTTCAGAGCGTCCGCAATCTTCGGAGCAAGCTCTTGCGCGAATTGCCACTCTGCAGCGCTATCAACAATGGGAGTATCCGATCCGAAGATCGCCGCTCCAACGGCGCTGCGTCCAGCCTTTACGGCGTCGCGAGGAACTACGCTATCTGCGATTCCATTGATTGTCTTTGCCGCTTCACTTGCAGCTGTACTGAGCGCCGTAATCTTCTTATCATACGAACTTTTAAGATCACTCTGCTTGCTGATGATCTCCTGACGAGCTCTTGCCAAAGCAGCTTCACGATCATAATCTGGGTCGCTTGCAGCATCAGCTTCAATTTGCGCGACCCTGTCGTAATAGTTGCTCAGCTCAGAATCCCACTCTTCCTGAAGTGTCTTGACCTCAGAAATAGCAGTATCAACCTCGCCCCTCCACGTTTCCAGCACACCCGCTGGCTCAGGGAATTTCCCTGACAAGGATGAGACTTTCGTGCCCATTGTCTGGATCTCGGTAACAACGGCCTGAGCTGTTTGGCCCGACCACTGTTCAGTGGGAATCGAGGCATTCTGAACAGCTTGAACATTGTTGGCCAACGCCGAACCCGTTGCCCTCCAATGCGAAGCGACTTCAGAAGCTGAAGAAACAGCCTTCGGAGCCTCTAGAGCCGAACTACCGGAACGAAAATCAACGTCACTCATTTGTTCCACTCAACTCCCAAGCGAGCCGCACGCTCACGGTTGTACTGCTCAGTGCTGTCAAAGTTCTTGCGAGCACTATCAACTCCAGAACCCAAGGTCGCAAAAGCATCCGAATATTCTAAGACGACCATCGACATTGCGTCAGTAAAATGTTTCGCCGCCTGGAGCAACTCACTCGGGCCTTCACCCCCCGGACCGGGAAGAGAAAAAGCAACAGAGCTAGTTGAAATACGTTTAGCCGAGGCACCGATCCCCGCAAGAGTGTCAGCGTCAGTCCACTGGTCATTCGCAACAACGCCGACTCCAGCACTGTCGAAATAAATCTGGTCGGCGGTCGATTTTTCAGCTCCGGTCATTGGAAGTACTCTTCTCTTTCCAACGTGGTAAAACCACTTGCCTGAGCAATACCTTCGTATTCCCATTTGGCGCGCGAATAGATCGATCATTAAATTACCAGTTCAACGACCTCTTCTTCAAAACAGGGAAAACTCAAGCACACACCGTGTGATGCGCGTTTAGCACCCTCAACGCTGACAAAGCAGCCGACTACGTACTTGTCGCCAGCTTCTTTAGTCTTGCTGTGTCAGCCTCAGCTTCGTGAAAGAATCCCAGGTTGTCTTGTCGGCAGCCTCAAGCGGCGCCTTCAAGTAGGTATGCTCCTTCAAAAACGCCCGGAAGCGCCCTTGCTGCGTTTCCGACATCGAATTGTAGGACGGCAAATCCCCATCACCTTGTGCTTTAACACCGTCACTATGGACAGCTTCTTCCTTCAGGAACTGTGAAACAAGTTCTTGCTTCGACTTATCTTCGGAATTCGCCCATTGATCGCCCGAAGCATAAGTTTCAGCAAGAGTATCTGTAACCTGCTCATTCGCCGCGTAATGACTATTAACAGCATCATTGAGCTTCTCAGATTTAAAGTCCGTCGGAAGAAACTCATCAAGGACCTTATTCTTCGCGCCATCAACTGCCGATGAAGCCAATGACTCAACGATCTTGCCACCGGGAAGCCCGTCATACGGAACCACCGACGACACCGCATCAATCCCCTGCGACCAACCACACTAACCAGTGGATTTCCCATTCAGGGTAGCTGCAACAAAGCGAACAAACTCGCGAAAGGAACTGAAACCCATAGACCTCTAACTATTTTTTATCTTTAAGAAATAAGGATGTCCAAGTACTCTCCCGCACACTTTCGAGAGGTCCCTTCAAATAGGTATGAGCGGTCAAAAAGTCTTGAAACCTCTGCTGTTGTTTGGGCGTCATTGCACTATATTGAGGAAGCCCTCCATCCGCCGTGGGTTTTACAGGGTTCTCCGACGGATCTTGTCCCTGTTCATCCGCCAAAAACTGCGCAGTTAATTGCTGCTTTGTTTTATGTTCTGGATTAGGCCATTCTTCCTGCGATTGAAATGTCGAAGTTAAAGTATCTGAAACCTGTCTTGAAGCCTTGTCGGCTGCCTCTTCCATTGACAAATATTTTTGAGAAGAAAAATCCGTAGGGAGATACTGATCCAGCAGAGAAGATTTCCCTTCGCCAGCAATAGTCGAGGTAAAAACTTGAACAACTTGCCCCCCGGGCATTTTACTAAACGGCACTAGCGACCATGCCGCGTCGACCCCCTTTCGAATCATCGCGTTTCGACTTGAAATTGAGTCCTTATCGAGTCCCTGAAGATCGCTGTCGGTAAAATCAAGGTGCGCGAATATCGGAGTCCACTTCTTCACGCTATCGGTAACTGCCTTTTCCCAAGCGGCTCCTCCTGTATCGTGCATCGCTTGGCTCAGGTCATACTTATACCCAACATACGCAGCCGTCTGGATCGCTTGCAAAGCTGGAGGACGCCCTCCTTCGAATTGATCATCAAAAGGATTATCCGGCGTATTCATTCCAGCAATCTGTTTAGGTTTATCAAAAGCAAGATCATCGAAAAGTCCTTTACCCTCCATTCCCTTTTTCTCTCCAAATATTGCATCGCAGAGATTTTTAGAAAGACCGAAACGAGCACTATCGACTGTAGAAACTCCACCGCGCGTAGAAACGGTATTATGGGCCGTCTGAGCACCATCAAGACCATTGTTGGCATCCAAGGTCGCAAAGCTTTCGACCCAGTTCTTTAAGATTGTCCCAGCATGGGACCGAAGAGATGAATTAGTCGCTCCAAATCCTTGATCGCCTACTTCACCACCGCAACCGACCAACCCGTCTTGGTATCCAGCAGCAAAATTTCCAACGATTAGCGCCTGAGAATTAGCTACTTTATTCGCCGCGGTCACTCCAATTCTCGTCTTCGTAGCTTCATCAAGAGGCTGAGTAGCATCTTCGATCAACTTCCCAAAGGCATCTCCTCTATCAACGAAGCTTCTGTATCCACTTCCGGCATAATCACAACTACCCGTTAGATAGCGCGTCATCGAAATATTTTCGTTCGTGGCCCCGCCATGTTGATCCCAATCACCAGTTACTTTAAACGGCGTCTCTTGATTCAAAAAAGAGCGAACTGAGACCAATCTGCTCTGTTCAGCATTTACAAGTTCAGGATGCTTCGCAGCAAAGCCCTCAACCTGCATCGAATCCGGAGTATCAGAAAGAATAAACAACGACTGAAGGGGATCTGTACACTGTTTAACTACCGTCAGGTCCGTCGAGGATGATTCATCAATCAACGGATAGCAATACGCCGTCGCTGACGCCTGAGCCGACCCCCTATAAAGAGGGTGGCGAGACGCATAGGCACTCTCAACACGTGAATTCGTGTAGTCGGAGTGCTCTCCGCAATTTTCATCGTCATGGTATTTCACCAGCTGAGTAGCAAGGGAATCCTTCCCCCCGTCAAAGACCTGCTGGCCAAAAGCTAAGTCGGGATTATTCAAACCGGCGTAAGCGGTAGCTTGGGTAAAAATATCGAAACCATTTACCTTCGGTCGCCCAGCCACCGAATCGAATCGATAGTAACCCTTTCGCCCGACTTCACCAATTTCATGAACATTCGTCTTTACGATTTCTGCAATAGTGGTCTTGCCGTCAGGCCCCCGAAGCATGCCCTTACTCTTTTCATAGACCTCGCTAATTGCTATGTACTTACCCGAAACGTTAGTTCCTCCCGTCGAGAGAACTAACGCGGTTCCCAATGTACCAACGAAAGCATTCCTAGTCGCAACCTCTCCGCGAATAGGCGGATACGCACCAGAGGTATTGATAAGCAGCCTATTGATCATGTCCGTAAAATTGCCGTCTTTCCCACCGTGGGTCATTCGGTAATAAGCAGCCATTGCCTGGACATAGAAAGGATTTTGAAGTTTGTCTCCATACTTCGCCTGAAGTGCATTTATCTGGGCTTGCGTCAAAGGTACTTTAGAATTTGCGGCCGCAGATAGATCCGCAGTCATCTGTGGCGCTTCATGCTGCGCGGCAGCCCACTGCGCTGCACCACTGGCGATAGGCATAGACGTGCACAGCGCCACGCCAATCGCATCTCGACCTCCCTTAACCACATCCGGCGGGATGATCAAACCAACAGCGCCGCGAATGTTTCCAGCTGCCCGATGAGCTTCTTGATCTAGATACTGAAGATCACACTTATACATAGCTCTAAGGGATTGCTGAGTACGCCTTAGATTTGCAATTGCAGCGTTGTGTTCTGGTTCTGGGTCATAGTCCGAATGAGCAGCTTTTGCGTCTGAGATACGTCTTATTTCTTGGTTGTACTTAGCAACCGCACCATCCCATTCTTGCTGATATCCCTGAACTCTCCTAATGACGGACTGAACCTGTGTCTCCCATGTTTTGAGCTCTCCCGCAGGCTTGGGGAAAGCAGTTGCGAGAGTTGACAGCTTTCCACCCAAAGTCTGAATTTCTGAAGCGGCAGCGTCTGCAGCTGCACCCGTCCATTGCTCGGTGGGAAGACCTTGATTTAGCACGGACTGCGTCGCAGAAATTCCCGAACCGACTTTCTTCCACATATCACCGATTACCGATGCTTCGGAAACATTCTTGGGAAGTTTTAAAACTGTTGCACCAGGAAGAAGACTAATGCCTTCGCTACCAATATCAGACGCGCTAACTGTCACACTCATTTCAGCATCGCTCCCGCCCTAGTTGCACTTGCTTGATTATGGTGCTCAGTTGCGCTGAGGTTTGCACCCGTACTCTGAGCAGTTGACCCTAGATTTTCCGCAGCATCCGCATATTCGTCGATTACCATTTTCATCGTGCTGTCAAAATACTCGACAGCGCTCCTCAAACTCTGAGCCCCACCTTGATCCCACAGAGGTAAATCAAAAGCAACGCTGCTTTCGGAAAGCCCGTTGAGCGAAGCACGTATTGATCGAAGCTTCGATGCGTCTTCCCACTGCGCCTTTGCGACAACACCGACGCCGTCGCTGCTATAGGTAATATCACTGGCCACCGCACTGTTCCTTCCGCACGTGATCAGGAGAAACTCCATACCCGGCAAATACACTTGCCTTGTTAATTTTCTTTACAGAGTACTCCGCGAACCATTAAATATCCTGAAAACTCAAGATCTCATACACCGAATACAGGTGGTGCCTACAGAAATAATCTACAGGCACCACCCCCAAACCCAAGACGATCGACTAGACACTTACCATCGGCTTCTTTAGTTTCCCTGCGTCAACCTCAGTTTTGTGAAAGATTTCAAGGTCGTATCATCAGCAGCCTCAAGCGGCGCCTTCAAATAGGTATGCTCCTTCAAAAACGCCCGGAAGCGCCCTTGCTGCGTTTCCGACATCGAATTGTAGGACGGCAAATCCCCATCACCTTGTGCTTTAACACCGTCACTATGGACAGCTTCTTCCTTCAGGAACTGTGAAACAAGTTCTTGCTTCGACTTATCTTCGGAATTCGCCCATTGATCGCCCGAAGCATAAGTTTCAGCAAGAGTATCTGTAACCTGCTCATTCGCCGCGTAATGACTATTAACAGCATCATTGAGCTTCTCAGATTTAAAGTCCGTCGGAAGAAACTCATCAAGGACCTTATTCTTCGCGCCATCAACTGCCGATGAAGCTAATGACTCAACGATCTTGCCACCGGGAAGCGCGTCATACGGAACCACCGACGACACCGCATCAATCCCCTGCCGGATCAACTGATTGCGCTCAGCAATCAGATCATAATTAAGGCCATTAACATCCGCAGTTGCTGCATCAAGATGTTCAAAGAGCCCGCCCCACTTATCCACACGATCAGTGACATTCTGACTCCACGTCGAACCGGGCGTCGTATCACTTGTATCAACGTGATAGTCCCCGGCCATAGCTTGAGCAGAAGACAGAGTCTCACGTGCTGCCTTTCGATCTGGAGCGTGGTTATATTCCTTGTCCGACGCAGCTTGCGCCTTAATCTCGGCCATCCTCTGCTTGTAGGTTGTAATTGCATCATCCCACTGCTGCTGGAGGCCCTCGATCGTCTGAATACCCTGGTTATTGCGATCTTCCCAGGTTTTCAGTGAATTCGCGGGACCGGGGAAAGCTCCGGCAAGACCCGAAAGCTTCCACCCAGTGCCTGAATCTCAGTAGAAGCCGTATCCGCGGCTGCGCCGGTCCACGATTCAGGGGGAATCGACGCATTTTGGACAGCCTGAGTCTGCGTCAAAGCTGAACTAATGGCAGTCCAGCGGGATGCAACCTCAGGGGCCATCGATAGCAGACGTGAGTTCCTGCGGGCCCGAGCCGCCAGGACCGGGAAGAGCAACGGCCACACCAGCACGTGAGACGCGCAAACCCCACCCGGTCAGCGAACTTACCAGGCGACAAGTTAGCATCTGAAACAGCAAACTCGCTGAGAGTCCCGTGTTTTAAGACCGCGAAAGTATCAGAGAATTTTGCCTATTTCACTCGCGACTCATCCCACGCCATCTGCGCCAAGAAGGTTCCTTGATCGCGTGAGACGACCAGGCCTCGACCCTTGGGAAGCATGCGCGGACGTTCGCGGCCAATGACCATACCCTCCGAAGGGTTACCCGACATCATGATGCCCGTTGCTGACAGTTCAGACAGGGCCTGTAGAACCGACTCGTAGGCCGCACGCGAAGCGCCACCCATACGACGAGTAATCACCAAGTGGAAGCCAATGTCTTGCGCCTGGGATAGCAACGGAATCAGCGGCGCAAGCGGCGAACCACTCAAACCACCCGTAGAGATCAAGTCGTAGTCATCGACCAAGACCCACGCCTCTGATCCCTTCCACCAGTTGCGCTGACGCAACTGCTCGGGAGTGATGTCCGGTCCAGGAAGACGCATGCGCAGCTGCTCGGCAACCGCCTCCATGCTGCCCAAGATCTCATCACGGTTCGAGATATACATCGGCATATCCGATTCATCCCACTCGCCCAGAAGGGAGCGACGAACATCGACAACGACTAGCATGGCGCGCCGGCTTCCCGGCTTGGCCAAGACCTGGTTGCCCAAGTTGCGCAAGAAAGAGCTCTTTCCGCACTTCGCATCGCCAAAAACGTACATGTGCGATTCGTTTTCCGGATCGAAAGTCCACGGACTCAAGCGGCGTTCTTCCAGACCCAGCACGATCCTCTTCTGTGGACCATGAATGGCCTCGATCTGAGAAACGGTGATCTTCTCGGGGAGCAAACGCAGACGCGGGCCAGGTTCGGTCGCAGAAGCGATGCGAACAAGGGTCGCCTCGACACCTTCACCGATCGTTTGAGGATCATGGATCCCATCGGCGCGCGGCAAGGCAACAAGCATGTGGTGACCCGTCATCGACAGACCGCGACCCGGGCGCCCCTCGGGAACCTTGCTTCCCTTTTCGCGGCGGAACTCCGAATCCGAAGGATCACCCATACGCAGCTCCATGCGGGAGCCGAAAATATCCTGCATCTGAAGGCGGAAGTCCATCTTGCGCAGTGCCGTGGCAATGAAGTGAACGCCGAAAGACAGCGCGCGCTCAGCCATGAGGCGAATGCGATCTTCCGCATCAGGGAAGTCGCTTCGTAGGGTTCCCCAGCCGTCGACAACCAGGAAAATATCGCCATAGCCATCGTCGAAGCGTCCCTGTGCACGGCCTCGACGATAGGTCGCCATGGAGTCGATGCGGTTCGCTCGGAAGTAGGCGGCGCGGTCCTCGATGATGCCCTCAATTTCAGAGACCATACGGT
>ERZ773254.719-NODE-719-length-17115-cov-3.087280_pt1 | contig 17115 bp, 24 predicted proteins | sample MGYA00580516_ERZ773254 | MGnify/ENA primary metagenome ERZ773254 (study PRJEB29015, sample SAMEA2738158) | human oral metagenome | biome: human oral; feature: human-associated habitat; material: saliva | place: China | collected 2192 ...
CTATACATACCTTCTTTTAAAAATAATTCTTTTATATATATTGTAGTTTCTGTATTCCATCTCATCTAAACCCGCGTGGTTGACACGTTTCTACGGAATACAAGAAAAATACCATTTGTATTCCGTTTTGTCTAACTTTCGCGTGGTTGACACGTTTCTACGGAATACAATCGAAACTACAACTCGTACAAAAATCATCATTTTCCTGTCAAAAATGATATGGGATGATATATGAATAGATAAATGAGTGATTCCGATTTGAATCATTTTGTCGCATCCGATGTTAACTTTTATAGTGACGATTTTCTTCCACTTATTATATTTTGGCGTTTCGAAAAGTTAACATTGCGTGCGAAAATGACTTTTTTTAGGTCGTCCTAACAAATGTCGATTATCGTTATTATATCAAGACGAATCGCTATTGTGAAAAAGGTAATTAGTAGGGGGTATTTTGTACTGAAAAGGTGACATTTGACCGTTTTGTGCACTGACGGACAGAATAAATCAAGGGTCAAAACCTAAAATCGAACCTGTTTTTTCGGAATAAATCCTAAAACGGAATACAGAAATTGTCGATTTTTTCGATTCACAAACCCGATTTGTATTCCGTTGTATCCAATGTTGTATCCCGTGGAAACAGCGTTGTATCAACAAGAATCGGTATTTGACTAAAAATCATCGCAACCCCAGTTGTATTCCGTTTGTATTCCATTTGTATTCCACTTTTTAGAGTACATTGTGAAGAATTTATCAAAGATTCACCCTATTACAGGGGTTCTCGTCTTCTGATACAAACTTTATGAAATGTAATATTATACCTATAATATTACATAATAATACACTTTATGATACATATTGTTTGATTTATGTTTCATAGTGGTATATACTATGGATAATCGAAAGAAAAATAGTTACATAAATAGTTACATATTTGTGAAAATCACGTGTCGATTCCGTTGTCGGAACAATCAGCGAAATTCACAAACTTGATGTTTTCAGACGAAAAAGAACAAAATTCAAACACTCGTCTTTCGCATCATATCAATCCTAATTGATAAAATATACAGATTGTGACAAACTTCACTCTTTCGACCCAAAATACGCAGAAAGGAGATTGTGAAATAAAATGAGCACTGTTGCAAATAATGGTAAATCTGTCGGAAGACCATCGAATAAACCAGCAAAACATATCTTAGAAAAGGATTTGAAGCAATACCCTTCTATTCAAGGGTTAGCTAATAAATATAATGTGACAGAACATACGGTACGTGCATGGATGCGTGAGTATCAATTACAAAAGAAAAAACAAAAAGAACAAAGACGCGCTTTTAAAGAACGAGAAAAACTTACCTATTTATATGTCACAAAAAAGAAAAACATCAACCAGATAGCTGAAGAATACAATGTAGCCCGACAAACCATCAGTAAATGGTTAAAAGAATTAAATATAGAAACCAGTCGAAAACGCGCACTCGATAAAGAGAAAGAAGAATACAACAAACGTCGTAAACAACGTGTTTACGAATTGTATCATTCTTATGGACTCAGTATCGCAAGTATCGCATTGATGTTTGATGTGCATCGAAGTACAATTCATCGCTGGTTGAATCAAGAACAAGAAAACAAAAGCAAGAAAAAATCTTAATGAAAGGAGGTAGTCGAATGTATGACTGATTCAAAACAAGTCAACAACACCACTGAATCAGGAAGTAAGCAACTATTACCGCGTGACGTACTCATCAAAAACGCAACCAAGCAATTTATTGATGAGAAACTTCCTATCTTACGAAAACAAAACTTAGATTATCAATCCGTTGCTTCTCTACTCTTTGAAACAACCATGTTAACGATTGAGAGTCACAACTTGATGAGAAGTAAAAACGCACAACTTCGATTCCCACAAAGTCTAACACCGCAACAAATCGGTGATTTGATGATGCAATATCATTCCATCAAACTAATCGACTTTATCGGGGATGCAACCAGTCGTGATAACTTGAAACTAGCATCTTATCAAGATTCTGGTTCTGAAAAAGGATTGTATACAATCTCTAATGAGCGGTTACGACGTATCGCTCGTCAATTCAACTATGAATTATCTGATAATGCGTTTGATGAAGTTCTGTCCTATCTTCAAGAAACCGCGGAATTAGTCATCCCTACTCAAGATAAAAATCTAATCCCTGTTAATAATGGAATCTTCGACTACAAGAAACAAAAATTGATTCCTTTCTCGAAGGATTATATTTTGATGACGAAAGCTCGTACCAACTACAATCCAAAAGCAACCAACATCACGATTCATAATGACGATGATGGAACGGACTGGGATGTGGAATCATGGATGAAAGAATTATCCGATGATCCACAAATCGTAGAAGCACTCTGGGCAACCGTCACCGCATCCATTCGTCCATTCAATCGCTGGGATAAGATGGTACTACTCTATTCAGAACAAGGGAATAATGGTAAAGGTACTTTCTGTTCCATGATACGAAACGTATTAGGAACCAAAGCAACCGCATCTATCTCATTGTTCCAATTCTCGAAACAATTCGGTTTGACTTCATTGATTGGAATCAATACCGTTCTGACTGATGAAAACCCTGTTGGTTCCTTCATCGGTGATACCGCAGCCTTAAAGTCCGCGGTAACTGGTGACTCAATGATGATTGACATCAAACATAAGGAACCTATCACTTATAAATTCAACGGGTTTATCATCCAGTGTGTCAATGAACTACCAAAGACTCAAGACCGTTCGGATTCATTCTATCGTAGACAGTTATTCATTCCAATGACGAAACTATTCACTGGACGTGAGCGTAAATACATCAAAGAAGACTACTTAAAACGTCAAGAAGTCCTAGAATATATCTTACACCGTGCTTTACATCATCAGATTACAGAACTACCTGTTCCAGACTCATCAGCGAAGTTCTTAGACGAATACAAATCATACAATGACCCTATTCGTGAGTTCTTCTATGAAGTTGAATCTGACTTGAAGTGGGATAAAGTACCATTCTCGTTCTTATACGACCTATACAAATCATGGTCACATAAGAACAATTCAAGCGGTAAAGTGAAAAGTAGTTCTACTTTTACGAATGAAATCAAACAGATTTTAGTCAATAGCGATAAGTGGGATGTGTTACCAAATGCGTTCAAACCGACCGCCAAGATGAAAGAAACACCTGAACCAATGATTCTACATTACAAACTAGATGAATGGACAAATCCACACTATCGTGGAAACAATCCAGATAAAAAGGCGTTACCGCATTTTATCAAATCATCTTATCGTGGAATCCAAAAACGTTAATAGAAAGGAATTAAGATTATGTCAAACAATTTAGCAACAACACATCAAAAATTCTTCCAAGATGTAGTAGAAACAAAACCAATCTTACCTGAAGGGAGTTTTTCTCACTCGCAAGATGACCCCGTTATCATTGTGTTTGTAGAAGGTGGATTGACGACGTATACACAAGCGACGGAATCCAATGCAACCTATCAACAAATGTATCTTCCAAATGAATCGCTCATCAATGCGTTGGCGGATACCGGGGCCTATATTGCCGTGATTTGTAGTACACAAACATCAAATCCAAAGCTACTCAATAGTGGACACCATAATAATATCGAAATGCAAACAGCTTTGTTACAAGCACAGTTGATGTTATTCAATACGCATGTGGCACCTGTATGGTCAAAAACAAAGAAAAAAGTTAAATATACAGTATATACGCATATTGCGGATACCAACCAACCGTTACCACAACGATTTGCTGAAATGTATCCTTCTCTAAAAGCAGTAAATCAAGATAACTATTGGAAAACACCGTTAATCATCACTGGAAATCCAGACCATATGAAATTAACAGACCAATATCGAGCAAAAGTATTATGGAACAAAAATCATAAAACACTCAGTGCGTCAGAATACCAAATCTATGATGTGTTACTTAAAACAGAAGTAAATCGAAACACTCATGAGTTTACAAACGAAGCCGACTATGGAACATTTATTAACTTCTTCAGCTTCTTGTAAACCAAACTACACTCGTAAACGAGTGACTCGATGCAAAGATACTAATAAAAAGCGTTATGCGACCAAACTCGACGCACAGATTGCCTTAGTTCGCCACCAATCCAACACAAATGCGGATTGGTGGAAACAAGACATTCGTAGGGAGTATAACCCGATTCGGTATTATAAATGCCCGTTTTGTCACGGGTATCATCTGACACATCAACCCATGAAAGTAGAACAATAACAAAGAAAGGAGTGTGTGATTCAATGACACTAAACTTACATTTAATCCCTATGGATACGTTGGATAGTGAATCGCAACAAAATGTATTCATGACGGCTGTTTATAATAACCGTACCAATAGCAATACCTATTATACGATTATTGATAACTTACCAGAATTACTCATGAAATATATCCACAATCCATTAAAACCAACTCAAGGAACGTTAGCGTTTCAACAATTAGTGTATATTTTGCACCAAACCTATCCAAATAGTACAACCGAATGGAAACAACAATTTGTATCCATGTTGAAAAACCCATATACAGATGTGAAAACCCAATCCGTATTCACGGATGTACTCACTAAAATTGGTTATGCGTTATTAAATGTATATGTCGCAGAAGCGATTAAAGAAAATGTACCCGCTTGTCCGACACCTAAACTCAGCATCCGTAATATCAACGAAGAAATCAATGCGGTTGAGTTTGCAGAGTTTCTAGGTGTATCTGTAGAAGAAAATGTCGCGGTGAAGGTGAAACCACACGATACCCCTTTCTGGTATCCAGATGATTCACCTATCTTGAAACAACTCGGTAGACAACCTGAATTTAGACCTGTATGCGATACAGACCCTGAGTACGACCCTGAGAAACATCCTTATAAGGTTCATTTCAATGGTAAACTGTATGACTTGACGATGTTTGCTCTATGGTTAGATGAAGCGTTCGGTCAATCAACAAAGAAAAAAGGGATTCAGTTCTCAACCGTAAGTGCTAGACAAATGCGTCAATACAATGATGAGTTATTCCTACCTGAAATCAAAAGTTGGATGCCGAAACGCACGTTACTAAAAACGAAAACAACGATTGGTACGCCTGTTGATTTAAATGCAAAACCAGACTGGAACGCACCAGCATGGAAGATGTACAACAATATGAACCGTACTAACCGTTACGTAGATATGAAGTTCTTAAACGATGCGTCTGGTATGCGATTCAGCCCGTTGAAACAAATCTTTGCTTTACGTGGATACCAAATCCGTGAATCAGACCGTCTATCATCAGGGAAAGAAGTATCTGAAACCCTTGAAGATTTGATTGATTTATTCCTATATAACTTCACCGATACGTATTATATGGAACCAACTATCAATGACATTACGCCTTACCGTAACAGTCAACCAACCTTATATCAAGGTACGTTTCAAACCAAGCAAGGTCTGATTGAAAACTACCCAGACACGGTATACGAAATCGACGAAAACGGAAACGTCATTAAAGATCCAAACCATGTTAAGAAAAATCGTAGTTTTATCCAAATGACCAGTGCGTCCTTAGCGGTAAACCTAATCGCACCAAATCAACCGGTTAAAGATTACGAAACGGTTCATTACTTGTTCCCGGCTCAAACCTACATTGACCGTCATCCAGAATTGAAAGAACAAGGAATCAAACAGATTGACGTACTCGAAACAGTCTATGATATTATCAAGAAACTATATAAAGAACACCCACACGTCATTGATGAGTTCACACCGATTTACAACTACTTCAAGTCATTCGTAGGTAAAAACTTCAACGATTCTCAACAATACGTTGAAGACTATGGAATTGATGGTGTGTTACCTGAAGAATTAGAACCACAAAACATCTATGCGATTCCAAAACCGGATAAACTTATCATGCCGTACTACTTTAAAGACGGTACTCATTCCGGTAGTGTCGCTCAATTCGGTGTTGGTGGCTTGCATGGACAAGAATTGAACATCTGGTTGTATTCCGCTTCCCATCGTGAACTAGCACGATTACAAGCATTTATCCAACAAGCAAAAGACGAATATGGTGATGCTGTTGCCTTACGTCAATCCGCACATAAACATCCAAATCCGCATCCATCTTTAGAGAAAAACGCTAAAGAATGGGTAACGATTGGTGGAAAAGAATATCGTTATAAGGAAGTTATTTCCAGTCCAACGATTGCTAAATCAACGTTCAAAGAACTACCTGAAGTGAACTGGTATAAAGCATCTAAGAGCGGAGTCTTAGAAATCATGGATAAATGGAAGTTTACATCCGTTGGATACATGAACCACGAAGACTTTAAGTCTTACTATCCAAATGAACTTCGATTCATGGACGCCTTCTACAACTTCATCACGAACCAAGACCGTTTAGGTGAGTTATACGACGTCAAAGAAACTTACGGTGCGTTAATCAAACAAGCGCAAAAAGACGGTGACTTCACATTAGCAGACGCTTTAGGCGTGAAGCGTGAAGGTGCCAAATTAGGTCTAAACTCATCCACTGGTAAATCAGCCGTTGTTGGTGAGCAAGAAAACAACCTAAGAGCCAACAACAAGATTTTCGCAATGCGTGTCATAGGTCAATTAAATACCTTTATCATCGCCTTATTCCAAGCGTATGAAGGTGCTCGTATGCCTTCTACCAATACAGATGGATTGTTCACTATCTTAGGCGAAGAATTAAACAATCACTTACTAGAAAAAGTGAAGAAACACATCAATATTGGTATTCCGATTGAACCAGAGCGTGAGTTTGTTATCTCAAAAGATACCAACAACCGTGTAGAGTTCGATTGCGACGACTATGAGAAAGCGCGTGTGCTTGCTGTAGGTGGTGCTTCAACAGGTGCCTACTTCGGTGTTCCGTTACGAAACACGATTGACCATCCAGCTATCCTAGACTGGTTCTTAGTTGAATACATGAAATATAAGACCATGGTGGAACGTGATTGGTTGATGATTCAACCATTTGATAGAGAGTTTGCAAAGACGTTGATTCAAAAAGCCAAAGATACATTCACACATAAAGGTGAGTTGCTACATCGCTTGCAACATATCGTATCCTCTAAACACACCGAAACACAAAAGAGCTTCTATTACATGTTGATAGACAAAGATACAAAGAATCCAGCTCGTATCATCCAGTTACAAAAACAAAACCGTGTGTACTATGTTCATGATGATTACAAAGGCGCGAACTACTTACGTCAAGCATCCCTTCGTAAATCAGATAGTAAAAACACCACACATGATCCGCTCGCGGTTCATGTATTAAGATACCACGGTGTAACAGAACATGATTACAACGGAAAATATGCAACAAGTCCTAAAATCAAAGGATTAGACCTAGATACAAAAGCTATCATTTGTAACGAAGACTTGTGGCATCTAACGGATGAAAAGGAACAACACCTAATCGACGCTATCAACTGGGATGTGTACCTAGATATGTTAGATAACACCTATACCAACAGTTGGATGAATACCATCCCTGAAGAAGAACTTGAACACGCAAAAGCTGTCGTGTTCGATGAAAACTACTATCAAAAACAATTATCTAAAATGAGTGCCTAGGATTCCTAGGTACTCGTTTTAAGAAGAAAGGATGTGTTTTGATTGCCAAAACCAGAAGAAACGATTGAACTTTATTTCAAGAGTCAATCTGAAAAAGCAGGTTTCCTTTGTTATAAGTTCGCACCAAGCGGACGAAACGGTGTACCAGACCGTATCTTAGTTGGTCATGGAACCGTGTTGTTCGTAGAAATCAAACGTCCGAAGGCAAAACCCCGACCCGAACAAGTTGTTCAAATCCGAAAAATCAATCAAAAAGGTGTCGTTGCAACCTATGTGAGCACCAAAGAAGAAGTAGATAAATTACTCGCACCATTCAAAGAAGGTGCGAAGAAATGACACATAAACGTAAACGGTCTACGATTGATTTTAATTTGACCGGTAAGAAGGTAGCCATATACGGGATTCCACCGAATATGATTACCGGTATAAAGAACGTACTCAAGAAAGAAAAAGGCGCTCGAAAAATCGAAATCCAACGACTCGGTACGTATGACAATGGATTCAAACTCGGTAAATCAAAGATGTTCAAAGATACCGATGTGGTGATTATCGCTAAGACTGGTGTGAGTCACGGAATGTCTGAATCCATCATATCTGAGTGTAAAGCTCGTAACATCCCGTTCGCTTATGCAAACCATCCAAGTTTGAAGCGGATTGAAATGTCGATTTATCGTGCGTTAAATGGTTATCCAAGCGATGAAATCAGCGCTGGTGACTTACAATACCCTGAAATACACTAAAGAAAGGATGATTCTATGTTAGAATTATTTTGGTTTCAAAGACGAAAATATTACGTTGCTATGTTACGTGACATTATCAATGAAAAAATAAGGAAATTAAAACCTTCCGATGATGATTATCCGTGGTTATCTTTCGATGAATTACGTAAGACTAATCCGTATGTATCTTCTATCTGGGAAATAATTGACTTAAAAGAATTTGCTAGTCCATTATTGATTAACGGTAAATGGTATAGAAGAGAAATTGATAAATTTTTCAAAAACTATTTACCAGATGTAACCACAGAATGGTACGATGGTGAATTATACATCACTACAAAATCAGTCAATACTATCGTTAAAGAAATGACTGATTATCACAAACAACAACACGAAGAATCAAGCCTTACGATTCCACGCACAGCACCCTACGTGGTTATCGACCCTAGGGGTGATTACTTTGTAGATACACCAGAAACTATTGTGAAAGGAAGTACAATTATGTTAAACACACTTGATTACAAAGCGGATTCCATCCAAGGAACCGGCCCTACGAACCATGATACTTATGGTATCTACCACGATGAAACCCACCAACGTGACATCTTGTGGGTGATTGACGGTGCAACACCATTGGAACAAGAACCGTATCCAAAGGCATTACATCGTTTGGTACATTTATTCTCTAGTCACATCACCGATGCGTTGGATGCGACAATTCCTAAGAAGCTACCGCTCAAAGACATCTGTAAGATTGCGATTGAGCATACAAAGAACCAAATCTTGAAAGAATGTCCAAGTTACCATATTGATGTACCACATCCTGAAGATAAAACTTTCACCGACTGGTTACAATCGCATGGTACATTCTCTATCGTTATCGCTGATGTGAGTACACAAAAAGGCGTCATCAACGAAGTGTTACAACTCGGTGATTGCGGAATCTTAGTCGATGGTTGGTACCATACAGACCGTCGCGTACACCGATTCCGTCAACTAATTGACCATAGACACGATAAATTAGTCGCCTATAAACTAGTTCGTAGCAAAGCGAACCAACCCGGTGGATACGCTATCGGTGACTTAACAGGAGTTGGATTCGATGATGCAATCATTGACTATACACTTCCGTTTGCTACTGGATTCACCTTAATGTCTGATGGATTTTACGACATCTGGAATCGTTATGGTAGCGTTCCGGTATCCATCGAAGAACTCGCATACAAACAAGAAAATCTTATCAAGCGTGATGACGCAACCTATATTACACATAGTTACGATAAAGAAGGTGAATGATTATGGTATCCACACCACACACACCGATTCATCCAGTGATTAACGCCTTACTCGTCATTACATCACTGGAGTTATACATCGTCGGCATCACCAGTGTTTCGTTTGTCGTGCTTCAAGTCCTGTTGAAGATTGCTAAACGCTATCCGAAACTCTATAACTGGTTCTTACCGAAATCACAACAACCATTAACAGATAATCGTGTCGAACGTCTGTACAACATCGTCGATACATGGTCTTCGTGTTGGTACAACATCGTATACCATGGATTTTTATACATCCTTGTGTTACCATGTCTTGCCTTACTAGCGATTATGGTCTTTTAGACACAAACAAAAAAATCGAATCCATACTGGGTTCGATTTTTTTTGTTCTGGGTTTCTAGCCTTCGGCTGAAACCAGTCACGGGTCATCTACGATGATCAACAAATCCCGTGCGAGTTTATTTCCGAATCATTATAATATATTCATATTATAAAATAAAAATAAGGAGTGATTCATTATGTCAACACCATCAATTCGCTACATCTATCATAATTGTGTCCGCGTAGATACAAAGGAAGGTACATACATGTTTAGTTACGACAGTCCTATCTTCCAAATTGAAGGAAATCGTATCGTTCGCATCTTCGAAAACTATGATTATTCACGTACAACGTCAAAACACGTGAACTACTTCATTGATTCGTTCTACTCTCTTTACTTAGGAGAACATGATTTAACAACATACGATAATCGTAAACGTAAACAATTATTAGACGAATTTTATCGCAAACAAGAATCTGACAAATAAAGAAAGGTGAAGTATCGTGGCAAATTTATCAAGTGCCTATGGACGCATTTCGATTACAGCTGAGTCTAAGACATTACTAGCCAGTTTTTTAGTCCTTCATGCGTTCAATGACCAATATACCGATTACCCTACTCATCTTTATTTCGATGATAGGATCATCGAACCAGCATTAGTCGAAAACGCTGACCCTGAAGCACTGTATAAATACGTGCTGGATGAGCTAGAAGAATCTGACATTGAATTGGATTTTTCAGGTATTGGACGTTGGAACTTCAGTTTCAACATGGAAGAAATTTTCTCATGCCTTCGCTTAGAAAATTATCGAAACAGACCAAAGCCCCAATTCTTAATCAACCTAGCAGATACGGTGGTTCACCATACCTTTACTGTAGCTTTTACAGGCGTGGATATGGAAGAAGGCGTCGGATTCATCCAGAAGTTCGAATTTGAATCCCGTTATGTACCCTACTTCGTTGAAACGCTCAAAGAAGGTTATTATGCGTTACCATACAACAAAGCAACACTAAAAGAATATGGATTCATCGACTAATATTCATATATCCTTGTTACAATCCTATTGTAGCAAGGATTTTTTTACTTTCGTCGGATGACAGGGCGTACGCCCCTAGTCCAATCCTAGAAAAATAAAAGAAAGGAAGTGCTATGATGAGTACATCATGTATGATTTTTATGGATACACCTATTAGTCCAAAAGGAATTTACTGTCATTACGACGGTACGTTGGAACACACAGGGTTAACACTCTATCAGCATTACAATAACGAAGAAAAAGTAAAGGAATTGATTACTAAAGGCGATACACCCGGTATTCAACCAACTATTGAAGATATGGGCTTTTACGGTAAACATTCGGCTAATCCCGGAAACATTAAAGATTACCATAATGTATACTTATTCTGGGGTAATGAATGGTATGTAAAAGCATCACACGTATTATACAACCGTGGTCAAAATCTCGCTTATTACGATAACGTGTTATTTGAACCACTAGAAAAAGCATTAAAAAACAAACATTTAATTTAACAAAGGGGGTTTCAATAATGACTACTGAAACAAAAGAACCAAAAACAATTTATGACTTATTCTCTGAATTTATCGAAAAATCAGCCAAGAATTTTGATTATTATTTAGAATGGAATAAAGAAGAAGAAAAACCACAATGGACGCTTTACTGGGATTACCGTGATTCATTAAGTATGGAATCCATGAAAAAAGCTATCGAAAAATACAAAGCAAGTCCTAAAGATTATAATTACAATTTCGAATTAGCTCTTGAAGAATATTTGTGGGAAGAATTTGACCTTTTAGAAACTTTCTATTATGGACAAGCCGATTGTGTCGATAACTTTTTAGAACAACATCCAAACGCTGGTGATGACTTATCAAAAGAAGATGCTGAAAGGTTAGAAGACGATTTACGTACACAATTCGACGAAGAAGTTCTGATGGATTTAGATATTCCACGAATATTAAAACTAACTAAACCAGAAGATTTAGTACTCTACTTCGGTACAAACTGGGATGATGATTATCACAGTCTTGACCCATGGACTGAAGATGAAGAAGACCGTGATTATGCGGAATGTGATAAAACATTACTAGGTCACTTGTGTCGAACACAAGGATATACCGCAAAAGACATCTTCGAAAATAAAGAATCTGTTTTCTGTAAGAGTGTTCATGAAGAACTGTTTGATTACTACAATCCATACTACCTAAATGGTATGCAACTCATTGCGATTCCAAGCTCAAATGACTGGAACGCAATCGCAAACATCGGTATCAAACCAGTGATTCTAAAAGCAGGCTCTCAGTTAGGATTCTTCGATAGAATCAACGGAAGTGGATGCGGTCTGGACATCACACTAGAAAAAGACCTTATGATTGATACAAACGTACCTATCTATGAAGTTGCTGTAGAATATACAAACAAATATTACGATTACAGCCCAGATGCCGTTTACGGTGGTATCATCCGTGAAGGTTCTGACCAATTAGAAATGGAGTGTTAAACCATGAATAGAGAACAAATCTTTACACATATTATTGACAAAATTACAAAGCTCATGGATTCCTTATACGGAGTCCATGTGCGTTCCGTTTGTTTGTTCCGCGTCTATCAGAAACAACGTGCGATTATCCAAAACAAGGATGAAACAATGACTTTCCAAATCAAAGAAATCATCTGGTCATTGTTACAAGACACGCATCCAAAAACCTTCCCGAAATGGATTGAAGGAATGTCGGATATTGAACAAAAAGAAATTGAGTTAGAAACTCAAAAAAATGAATGAAAGAAAGGAACGATAAAATGATTATCTATACGAAAGACAAAGAATGGTTAGACCTATTCCTAACCACCTTCACTACACCCGATACCATTGTGTATCAACGAACGCTGGATTCAGGGGATGTCGAAACATTATTGGAGAATCCGGCATTTGGATCACCAATTCTTGAATCTGACTTAGTGAAAGGAAAACATTTCAACGACAAGGTGCATCAACGATTAGCAGAAAAACAAGACCATATCTTGATTCTCAAATCCCCTACTTCCAGAACAGACCATGTGATGCGTATTGATACAAAACCACAACCAGATACAGTGGCGATGTATAAACGCATCTTGAAAAGAAAGGAAGGGTAACACATGCTAAGAATAACGTTAGATGTATTTAATACCGAAACAGCACCACCGTATACGTCAGGACGTGTATTCCATCTAAATGGTCAACAATACTTAGTATACGTATCTGATTACTCGTCTTTAAAAAGTCAGTTCTCGTTACAAGCCATTCAAGAAGTACAACGACGCATTGATAAAGAAATGGAATACCTGATTAAACATGTATTCAAAGGTCAACCACGACGTGACCGCAACGTCACTACCCTATGGAATCAAGCAGTGAAACTAGCAACAGAACGCGTACAGACGATTGAATCCGTCTTCTATCAACATAAAGAATCCGCTAAACTCATCAAAAGCGTCTTAGAAAAGATGAATAATGTACATGTCGCTGTTGTTTACTTCACGGAATCCGCAATCGAAAATACGATTGAGTTGTCCGATGTGTATGCACAAGGACAACAAATGGTCACTTATCATCAAACAAATTACATGTGTGACAAAATCACATTCCACACCCCTTCTCTCACTGGAGATAGAATCAATTTACTAACCGTAAATGTCGTTCCGGATGAAGAACTACCAAAAGGAGTGTTCGCATGAGTCGGAAACAATTTGAACACCAAATCATCCACCAAGGACTCAAACAATGCGTCAAAGCATCGTTTATCGGTGTGATTGAAGCCGTGGTATTCGAAGACCAATTAGTCTATGATGGTGTATCTATGCTCGCCAATACCATCATTCATAATTCAGGAATCAACAACCCAAACGTCTTATGTAACTCAATGTTCATCAAAGCACTGAAATTAGACGTACCTGAATCCAGCACGATTGAATCATTTATGTCCTTCATGACTGATGTGACCAAAGCGGAATTATCGGTGTACGACTCGATTCCACGAAGCAAAGCATCCTATATTCCACGATTCGTTGAAAATGCAAAGCTACAACAACTGTTACCACATACAGTAGCATACTTAACAAAACAATTACGGGAGGCAGTTTATGAAACAAACCTTAAAGACATTTGCTAAAAGTATCTATTTCGATATTCTAGGAGTTGTCCTAGTTGTCGGAATCGCCATCTATTCCGGATACCTAGGAACCAACCTAGCGAAATACGTTGACTGGGGGCCAATCACCCCTTACATCCCATTCGGACTCATTTCCGTTATCAACGTCGGGTTGTCAATGCTCTCTACTCGCTTGACCGGACGTATTGATAACTGGGGGAACATTTACGGAATTGTCAATGTCGCTCTCTCAGGTACGATTGATTATATCCTAGGGAATAAATCAGCACCTTATACCTACCCTATCACCTTCATTATTTATCTATTAGCAATTAAATACTGGAGTGATACAACGGAAGGTAAAGCTGAAACCAAATCCTTATCCTATAAAATCTATGCAGGAACACTCATCACAACAGGTGCGTTTGGATTCTCATATTTCATCAACGGTTCCGCCTATGGTTGGAACATGAGTCCGTTAGCACACGTCACAACGATTGTGTTCGCTCTATCGCTCGTTGCGAATGGATTCAACGCGATGAAACTAACCGTTCAGTACCCATTCTGGTTTGTATACAACTTTGTACAACTAGCAAAAGCGTTCATCCAAGGGAACTTTGCCAACGTTGGTAAATATATCTTCTATATTATCAACTCAATCGGTTCTGGTTTCATCTGGGGTGATAGCGAAAAGGAAAATCAGAAAGAAGGAAATGATGATGAATAAAGAATATTACATGCAACCAGTACCACAAGAAGATAAAGAAGCTGTTATCAAGGCGTTAAAATCGCTGATTACAGACATTGAAAACAGCGATACCATGTTCGGATTGTTGTTAAATTACAGTAGAGTCAAAAAAGTAGACGAACGCGAAGATGATATGAATATCGGAGTACAAACACACAATTTACTTGTTGGTAATCATACGTTAATCGCGAATAATTTATCACGTAATCTGAAAAACAAAATCGAATACAGAGAAGTCTTCGCAAGAATGTCAGACTTTTTATAAAACAAAGAAAGAAGGAACTCATTATGACAAACAAAGACCACGTATATATGAAACCAGTACCTACTAAAGACAAAGAAACAATCATTCGAGCATTAAAAAGCATTATCGACAAAATAGAAAGCAGTGATACTGGTTTCGGAGTGATTGTAAACTATGTTCAAGCAACGAATGTAGAAGAAACCGAAAATGACGGTAAAACTATTAGTGTGAAAACACATAATTTGTTAGCAGGTCATCAAGACCTTCTCGCGAATAATATTGCAAGAAATATCTATAAAGATATTGATTATCAAGAATTATTTGCTACAGTAGCCGATGAACTAGAAGAATATAAGAAAGAAGGAATGTAATATGACAACACCAGAAAAATCAAAACAAGAGTTAATTGAAGCGTTACAAGGCGTTATTGAAAAACTAAAAGCTATGGATGAAGACCAACACTTCGGATTATTGTTATCTTTAGGGATTCAAAAAGAAGTAGGTAGTGAACGATTTTCAACAACAAGCATCTTAGTTGGCCGTCAATACGTTATTACCAATAATCTAGTTAGCGAAATCAACGAAGATGAAGACTATCGACAACTATTGGCAGACATCTTAAACAACTTAGATTAAAAGAAAGAAGGTATCACTTATGACACCAGAACAAAAACAAGCCTTAATTAAGGTTTTACAAGAAACCATTGATAAAATCGACAATCTAAAAGAAAACCAAAAAATCGGATTGTTATTATCAGTAGGTGTAGAAAAAGAAGGCGACCAAACAGATATGTTCGAAAATGCTAGTCTGTTAATTGGTTATAATTATGTTGTCGCACACAACTTAGCTCAAAATATCCGAACAGACCAAGATTATATCGACTTATTCGAACGCACCATGCGTCAATTATAATCTCATGAAAGGACACATTCATTATGCCTAAGTTATTTGTTACGGGAAATGCCACATCTGGTGGCATCCTTCCCAAAGAAGTGACTCGCATCCTTCGAGATGCGATCCAACAAGAAATCGAAATTTGCATCTCGGATTCATACGGATTCGAATCCCTTGTGCAACAATGGTTGTATAATCAACGGTATCCAGATGTGACCATTTATTATACAGGCGAAAAGCCTGATTGTATCAAATCCCATCGCTGGGCAACGGTGAAAGTCAATGTTGATATGTACGCAAACCCACATACAAAATCGCAACACATCTATTCCGCTTTAGTGAATGATTGTGACTTCGGATTCGTCATGTGGAATCGTACCAACACAATCCTTGAAGATGTGATTGTCACAATGATTCAAAAAGGAAAACCTGTTGGATTGTACACGTTCCAAGAACCGTTCCCTACTACACGCATCAAAACGATGGAACAATTTGATGATTATAAGAAAAGGAGTGTTAACACATGACAGAAAAACAAATCCAATTACAAATCATGGAACACGTAGATACCACCCGTGGTATCGTTCTCACGCATGAAACTCGTCCGTTCTACACTGAAAAGACCACTAAGGAGATTAAGAGAAAAACAGACGAAGAATTACTCTCATTTGTGGTGCAATATATCACACAAATCATGAAAACCACATACGCTGAGAAAATTGTAATCAACAATAGCGTAATTATTTTCAACGTGTATCCAGACCATAAAGCATCTGAAGAATCCATGCCTACCCTTCAGTTCATCTTCAATCAAATTCCAGAAGCGAAGATTGACCGCATGTTAACAACATTGGCTATCATGCAAAACGGTACACCAAAGGAAGATGCGTAATGAAAGCGAAGTTACACCCGTATCAAGAGTTAGCGAAACGTTTCGTACTTACTCGTCCACGTTCCGGATTATTCATGGAATGTGGAACGGGTAAAACTCTTGTGACCCTATCCGCTTTAGAAGAACTGAAATCACCGCATCATACCTTAGTGATTGCACCTAAGTTAGTAGCGATGACTTCATGGACAGAAGAAATTGCCAAGTGGGATATTCAGTTAAATCCAGTCGT
>ERZ773254.722-NODE-722-length-17098-cov-14.771988_pt1 | contig 17098 bp, 8 predicted proteins | sample MGYA00580516_ERZ773254 | MGnify/ENA primary metagenome ERZ773254 (study PRJEB29015, sample SAMEA2738158) | human oral metagenome | biome: human oral; feature: human-associated habitat; material: saliva | place: China | collected 2192 ...
TCAGCGTCACGCTCTCCCCCACCACCAGCGACGCCAACTCAGGCGACACCGACAGGGAGGTCATCGCGACAGGCTTGATGGTCGCGATCGTCGTCCCCTCGTTCTTGGCCCAGTCCCACGCGTAGAGGTAGATGGTCGAAGGATCGACGCCGAGCCGACTCCGGACATCGACAATCTTCACGTGATAGTGCTCGTGGAAGAGGCCATCGTCTGCGCGCTGACCCAGATACTCTTCTTCCTTCCACAGGGTGAGCGCGCCGTCCGGGGTGGCCTTGAAGCCGAAGCCGGCAATCGGCGAGGCGTCGGTCACGTCGAAGGACAGTGTCGCAGCATCCCCCTCGCCCGTGATTGCAACGTTCGAGATGACGGGCGAGGCCGTGTCCACCGCGAAACTGTAGCTGGTCTGCTGAGTCGTTGACGACGGCCCGTAGGTGACGGCCTCAATCGTCACCGTGTAGCGGCCGTCGGGCAGCTCGTTACCGTCCGCGTCGTAGCCGTCGAAGCCCGGAGCGCATCCGGGCGACATGAACTCAACATTGTGCATGCCGCGCCAGTGGTCGTCGTAGAACGCCTTGTCCGCGCGATCACACCTGTAGGTGCTCACGGTCGCCCCGGCCTCGTTCGTGACCGTGTAGGTCAGCGACGGGACGGCGCGCAGGAGGATGGTCCCCGTAGCAGCCTCGGTACGCGCGCCAGCCTTCGTGGAACGCGTGATGACGAAGCCCTCGGGGTTGAAGTCGTGCAGCGCCCTCTCGTCTTCGATCTCGAAGGGGTTGAACTGCCCGAACGGCAGGTTGCTACTCATGAGCGTCGTGCCGAAGCCGACCTTGTGGTTGTTCGGGTGCTGCTGATCGAAGATGCTCGCCGCTCCCCACGAGCCGTAGAAGCCCAGGTAGGGAACCGTCAGGTCGGGCTGCCCATCTGTGCTCGTGAAGGTCACGGCACCGTCGATGAAGGTTCCGTTGGGCGTGTTGCTCGTCGCGTACGAGGCAAACTCGTCCTTCGGGGTCACCGTGACGGTCACGGTGACGCTCGACTTCGCGGGAACGGTCACGGAGTCGGAGGAGAAGGTCAGGTCGATCCCCTTACCCGCCCAGTTGGCGGAGTGGCCGGTGAAGAGCATGCTCTGAACGTCTTCGGACAGGGCCTGTCCGCCGAGCGTGTAGGTGTGGGCAGCGTCGGACACGTTGGTCAGCTGCACCTGGAAGCTCCATCCGTTCGTACCATCGCCCAGGTCAGCCTTGGGGCGCGAGGAGTCCGCAGCTCCGACCACGCTCGGGTACACCGGCGAGGTCGTGGCCCCCACCGCGTCCACAAGGCCCGCGCCGACGCGGCGCGGCGAATAGAAGGTCCCATCGGTCTGCGTCGCGTCCGGCATCGGGCGCGCAGTGCCCATCAGGAAGTTGGTGACCACAGCGTTCTTCTCGGCCGCACTCATCCCCGCGAAGGCCGGATCTGTCGCCACGCGCTGACGCACGAGGGTGGCGATACCCGCAACCTGAGCCGAGGCCTCGGCCGTGCCGGACATGCGACCGTAGTAGTTCCCGGGGCTGGCCGACATGACGGCCCCGCCGGGCGCGGCAATCTCGGGCTTGAGGCGCAGGTCGTAGGTCGCGCCCGTACCGGAGAAGTCGGAGACGCTGATCGGCTGCGTTCCCTGCTCCGCCACGGTCTGTTCATCGACCGAGGCGACCGCCAGGGTCGAGGGGTAGAACGCGGGGAAGCCGAGCAGCCCCGTATCCGGGTCACTGGCGTAGCTGTTGTTCTCGTTATTTCCGGCCGGCGCGTTCACGACGATGCCCTGATCGCTGAGGGTCTGGTACACCTGCGAGTAGAGCGCGACCGAGTCAGTGCTCATCCCCTCGAGCGTCGCGAAGGAGACGGTAATCGCGTCAGGCTTCAGCACTGCCGCGTCGTCGAGAGCGGCCAGCAAGGCGCTGTCGTTCGCGGTGTATGTGTTCCCCCTAGTGGCCTTCGCGACGATGAGCTGTGCGCCGGGGGCCGCACCCGTCAAGGCAGTGTCGTTGGCGGTCGCGAGAGCCGCGACGTGCGTGCCCTGTTCGGATGCCCATCCGCCCTCGCTACCCGGTATCACATTCGCGTCACCGTCGCCATAGTCGTAGGCGAAGGGGATCTTGTCGCTGATCCATGCGCCGTTCTTGCCAGCACCGAGGTCTGTCATCAGGGACGTCATGTCCGTCTGCGTGAGGCGCAGCGAGGCGGCGTCCATCACGCCCGCGAAGGCTTCGTGCGAGGTGTCAACCCCCGTGTCGATGACCTCGACGACTTGCCCCTGGCCCCTCTGGGAGGCTGCCGCAGCACCGGTCATACGCGAGGCCGCGCCCAGATCTGACGAATCAGCAGGTTTTCCGTACCCGCCCTGGATGCTCCAAAAGTCGGGGTCAGTGACCGGATCGTGGTACCCCTCAACAAAGGCCCCCGCCACGCCCTGCGTCGCCTTGATGGCCGAGAGCGCGGAAGCCGGCGCCTTGATCGCGACGCCCTCGAAAGCGTGCGTGTAGTCCCGCACGACCTCCATGGTCGCGCCCGGCGAGGCCTGGGCGACGGCGTCACCAATACGTTTCTTGGCATCGGCGAGCCTGGCAGCAGGGTCGCCGCTCCCCTCCTCAAGGTGGACGATGATCGTGAACGGTGAGGTGGCATCGGCCAGGTTCGGTGACGAGGCCTCGGCGCGGTCCGCGTCGGCCGCGAACGAGGGCAGCATCGTCGTTGTAGTGACAACGAGGGCACCGGAGGCGACGAGCGCCAGTGCCGACAATCGACGGTGAATCATCTGTGGCTCACTTCGTAAACAAATGGACAGGGGATGCAACGTGCAGCAGGCCCTACCGTCAAGGATAGACGATACAGGTGCTTACTGCGACATGCTTATTGCGAATTTTTTCCATGATCTGTCAAAGCCATATTCGCATGTTCTGGTAACAGAGCGCGCTCATGACCATCATTTCTCTGTCACACGCAAGGAGGACTCTGACCACGAAATAACTTGTATGCATACATTGACCGTCGTTTGACATCGACGTTGACACTCATGCTGAGCATCACGGGCTGACGAAAGACCCGGGTCCGCTCCCCGGAAGATTCCGGGGAGCGGACCCGGGTCAGTTCGTCGACTCGTCGATCAGCCGATCCACTGGCCGCCATTCGAGAAGTGGTACCACGTACCCGAGATCTGGAGCCAGCCGGTCGCCATGGCTCCATCGGAGGGATCCAGGTAGTACCAGGAGCCGCCATCCTTGAGCCAGCCGGTCGCCATATCACCGGCAGCATTCAGGTAGTACCAGGCCGAACCCACCTGCGTCCAGCCCGTCGCCATCGCGCCGCTGGAGGGATCCAGGTAGTACCAGGATCCGCCGACGAGAGTCCAGCCACTCGCCTGAGCACCCGATCCAGTGTGGTAGTACCACGAGCCGTCGTCCTTCACCCAGCCCGTGCGCATGTATCCGGACGCATCGAATCGGTAGACCGTACCACCAATCGTCACCGCCTGGTCCTTCGGGTAAGAGCCGTCCGCGTTGCGGTACCACCAGCCGCGAGAATCCTGCTTCCACTCACCGGTCTGGGGCTGGGGAGCCGGGGAGGATACGACACTCAGCGTCGTCGAGTGGAGCGCGTACGAGGCATCGCGCACGTCGACGCGCAGGCTCACATCCGCACTGGCCGGCGTCCACGCGTATGAGACCACACCGGACGTGACAGCACTCCAGTCCTGCAAGACGGTTTCGGCGCTCCCCGGTCCAACCTGAACGAAGCGCGCCTCGCGCACATTCTGGGTGCCGCCGGTAGCGGTGGCGGTCACCGTCGTCGACGTCCCAAGGCTTGCGGTCAGCGCATACCCAGCCCCTGCCTCGGCGATGCCAGTGCCCGACAGAGCGAGCGTGGGCGCGGAGTACGCCTTCAGGTTCGCCGTCGCGTATCCGGCCTTCTCCATCGCAGCCTTCACCGTCTTCCAGGCCTGCGATCCTTCCTCCCCGGCAACGTAAATCGCTGTGTTCGCCTTCACGTCGGAGGCGGCGTCTTCGTCAAGTTCCAGCGACGTGAGGCTCGCAGGCAGGACAACGACGCGCGGCGTCTCACCCCAGAAGGAGAACGTCGTCATGCCCTCACCGAAGAACGCGCTCTCCGGGCGACCGTTCGAGGCCTGGCCCTCGGAGTAAAACTCACCGTTCACACCGCCGCGCACGACGATGTGACGGACGTTCCGGATGCCGCGCGTGACGATGCTCAGCTTCCTGACCCGATCCCCCAACTCAAGCGTATCCACGCCGGTATTCGACACGCCCTCGACCGAGGTGACGGACGCAGGAACAACCAAGCTGGTCAGATTCGTGCAGCCGCCGAATGCGTCCTCGCCGATTTCCTCGAGCCTTCCCAGGTCGGGGCGCAGGTTCACCTCGGTCAACGCGAGATCGTTCAGGAACGCGTCGTCCGAGACGGTGGTCGTACCACCCAGGTCCACGCGAGCAAGATTCGACGCGTACGAGAAGGCCCAGGAACCGATTGTCTCGAACGAATCCGGCAGGGTCAGCGAGGCGAGCCGAGAGCTTTCAAAGGCGTACTCGCCGATTCTGCGCAGTGAGGAAGGCAGCGTCACGGAAGTGACCGAGGCATCCGCGAACGCGTAGTCATCGATGTCGGTGGTTCCATCAAGGACCGCGTAGGAGCCCCCCTTATTCTTCGCCTGCGGATAGGCGATCAGGTGCGAATGATCCTTCGTATACAAGACGCCGTCGACGCTCGCATAGTTGCGGTTGTTGGCGTCGACCTCAATGGAGGCGAGCGCTTTTGCGCCCGGGAAGGCGGCCACCAGCTGACCTGCAGCGACCTTGGCTCCGAGGCGGACCGAGGTGAGCCTACTCATCCCTGCGAAGGCATTGTCACCAATCGTCACGACGGAGCCGGGCAGTGTTATGGTCGCCAGGCTCGTTGACTGGAACGCGCGATCCCCAATCGTGGCGAGCTGGGACGGATGCGCCTTGTCGTCCTGGAAGGTAATCTCCTTCAAGTCCTGACTCACGAACGCATCATCGCCGATGACGCGCACGCTCGCCGGGATCCACAGCTTCGTCAACTGCGCGTTCGCGAACGCCTCAGTGCTGATCTCGGTGACCCCATCGGGGACCGTGACCTCCGTGGAGCTTCCCGTGTAGGCGGTGAGAACGCCGTTCTTATCGATCTCGAAGTCCCCGGATGGATTGGGCTGCGCGGCCGGTGACACGACGCTGACACTCGTTGTTGTCCCGGCATCGACAGCGAAGGCCGCAGGAACGCCGACCGTCGTAAAAGAAACCGCCCCAGCCAGCACTAACGCGAGCACTGATACTTTTCGATGAGACATGTATACGCCTCCCTGTGTTGACAATTCGGTAAAACGAGGGTTCGGTCCACGTGACACGAACGCTTGTCACACACTACTCCCCACAGAGATGTCACCCAGTTTTTGCAACAACCATTCTCACGATACGTCATTCCCTCAATCACACGCGCCACCCGGAGTACCATGCGCCGTCATCGACAAGCCGCCTGTCCCGCGCTTGTCACCCCGCACCAGCTACCCCTGTACGCACGCTAACGCACGGACTCTGACCGGTTTCACCAGCATCTGACCGTCCGCGCCTGACGGAGTAGCTCACCGTACGGTACGGCACGGCACATACGCCGAGGGGCCGACCTGGCGGTCGGCCCCTCGGCGTATCCCATCAACACAGTGCGAGTTCTGCCAGATGACTCCTCAAACATAGCTCGTCGGCATGTCCCGGACCCGAGGCCCGTGCCGTATTCCCTTGTGATGGCACCTACTGTAGGAGGCCAACCTTGTGGGAGTCCCGAGGCGACCTGAGAAAACCCTGGGACTTTATGGGTTCGCTCCCCGGACACGAAGTCCGGGGCGCGAACCCAGGTGCCAGAAGCACCTAGCGACATGGGATCAGGCACTCAACTCCACTGGCCCGAATCAGAGAAGAAGTACCACATCCCTCCAATCCACACCCAACCGGTAGCCATCGCGCCCGACTCCTTCAAGAAATACCAAGAATCACCAATCCGCAGCCAGCCGGTGACCATCGCACCATCGGCCGGGTTCAGGTAGTACCAGGTGCCGCGGATCATCATCCACCCCGTGGCCATCGCGCCGCTGTCGGGGTTGAGGAAGAACCACGATCCGCCAACCCTGACCCAACCGGTTGTCATAACACCTTCGGGACTCATGTAGAACCACGATGAACCGAGGTGCAGCCAGCCGGTGGCCATTGCTCCGGTGATCTCATCAAGGTAGAACCACGACATACCTTGCCTCACCCAACCAACAGCCTGAGCACCCGATGCCTGGTGGTAGAACCACGATCCCTGATCCTTGACCCAACCAGTACGCATGTAACCGAACTCATCGAAGCGATAGACAGATCCGCCAATCACAAGCGTGGTGTCCTTCGGGAAAGACCCATCGGCCCGGCGATACCACCAACCACGCCCATCACTCATCCACTCGCCCTCCGCGGGAACCGGATCCGGGTTGGGAGCCGGATCCGGGTTCGGCGCGGGATCCGGGTTGGGCGCCGGGTCCGGATTCGGCGCGGGACCCGGGTTCGGTGCCGGGTCCGGGTTGGGAGCAGGATCCGGATTCGGAGCGGGGGCACCAGGCATCGCCAGGCGTACCACGGACGTCAGGTACGAGGCGTCACGCACCTCGACGCGCAGCGCCACATCATCGGCCGACGGGGTCCAGGGGAAGGTCGCGGACACACCCCCAGCGCGGTCCACTCCGGCGCTCATGTCAGTCCAGTCGCGCACCAGCGTCTCAGTGCCATCGGCACCGACCTGGAGCGCGCGCACCTGCTGAGTACCCGCGATTCCACCCGTCACCGAGGCGGTGATGTCCACCGGAGAGCCAGCCGCGCCCGTGAGCGTGTACCCAGCCCCGGCCTCGGCGATGCCCATGCCGGACAGCGTCACGGACGGCGCGGTGTAGGCGTGCAGCTGCGACACGTCGATGCCCGCAGCCTCCATGGCTGCCTTCGCAATGTTCCACGCAGCCGAGCCTTCGGCACCGGCGACGTACACCTGCGTGTCCGCCTTCTTCTCGTCGCTCAGGTCCTGCTCGAGATCCAGGCGGGTGAGCGTGGACGGCAGGACGAGGACTCGCGGCACGTCCACGCCGAAGGACACGGAGGTCATGCCCTCGCCGAAGAACGCGCTTTCGCGGCGTCCGTTCGTCGGGCGGCCATCGTAGACGAAGGAACCGTCCTCACCACCGCGCACGACGATGCGACGAGGCATCGGCACCCAGCTGCCCTCCATGCGGATCGAGCGCACCTTCGTGCCGTACTCAACCATCTCCAGGGAGTTGCCCACGACGCCCGTCGAGGTCTGGACCGAATTCGGGATGACCAGCTCGGTCAGAGCCGTACAACCGGCGAAGGCATCGTCGCCGATGGTCGTCACGCCTTCGGGCAGGACGACGCGCGTTACCGTCTTGTTGTTGGCGAACGCCGACGCACCGATCTCAACCGTGCCCGCGAGCACCGCGTAGTCGGTGATCGCGTTAGCCGCCGGGGAGAGCATCAGGTGCAGGCCGTCTGTCCCCGTGCGGTAGAGGACATTCTGATCGGCCGAAAACACCTGATTGCCAGCGCCGACGGTCAGGGTCGCGATGTTGCGGTCGTTGTACAGAGCGGTCTCGCCGAAAGAGGTCACGCCCTCGCCCAGGTGGAACTGGGTGATACCCGTGCTGTCGGAGAATGCCTGTTCACCGACCGTGGTCACCGAATCCGGCAGGGTCACGGCCTTCATGCCCGTCCGGCTGAACCCGAAGTCTCCGATAGTCGCCAGTTTATTCAGGTCGGAACGGAAATTGACGCCGTTCTTGGCTCCCACTCCCTCGAAGGCGCTTCCCTTAATCGTGACAGTGCCGCCCAGGTCGATGCTGTCGAGGCTGGCCGCGAGGCAGAAGGCGCACGTGCCCACCGTGTCGAAGCCCTCCGGCAGGGTCAGCGCGGTGAGGGCGGAGAGGCGGAAGGCCTCGTCGCCGATGGTGCGCAACGACGTCGGCAGAGTGACGGTCACGATACCCGCCTCGGCGAAGGCCTTGTTGGCGATCTCGGTCGTGCCCTCCGGGACCGTGTAGGAGCCGCCGGGGTTCTTCGCCGCCGGGTACATGATCAGACGCGCGTGGTCCTTGGAGAACAGGACGCCGTCCACGGACTCGTAGTTGGGGTTCGCGCTATCAGCCTCGACCGAGGTTAGGGCGGACGTCTCGGCGTAACCCGAGGTGATCGACTCGGCGGAGACCTTCGCGCCGAAGGACAGCGAGGTCAGAGCCTTGTTGTAGTCGATGAACTCGGCACCAATCGTCGTGACGGAACGAGGCAGGGCCAGGGTTTCCAGCGACACGTGCGCGAAGGCTCTCTCGCCGATCGACGTCAGCTGCGAGGGCGCAGCCACGTCGTCTTGGAAGGTAATTGTTTTCAGCGAGGAGTAGATGAACGCCTCGTTGCCGATGGTACGCACGGCGACGGGGATCGTCACGTTCTCCACGGAGGAGTTCGCGAAGGCTCGCTCACCGATGTCGGTGACGCCCTCGGGGAGGACAACGTCGGTCGCACTGCCCTTGTAGGCGGTCAGCACGCCGTTCTCGTCGATCTCGAAGTCGTCGGCGTCGGCGGAGCGCACGGTCACGGGGATCTGCGCGGACTTGGTTGCGCCACCCGAGGTCACGGATGCGCTCAGCGTGCCCGTGCCGACGTGGTCGCCGCCCGTCAGCGTCGCGCTCGTCGTATCGGCGCCAGCCACAACGATCGCCAGATCGGCGGGTTCAACACTCCAGGTCACCGCGGCACCCGCCAGGGAGGGAGCCAGGTACGCCTTCACCGAGGCCTCCTCGCCCGCCTTCACGGACAGGGAGGTCTGCTCGATCTCAATGCCGGTGTCCTCGGAGATCGTGCGCACGTGGATGGTGGCCGAGGCCGTCAGAGTCGGTTGGGCAGCGTCGGTCACGGTGATCGTCGCGTCACCCGCGCCCACCGCGCTGACCTCGCCGGTGTCGCTGACGGTGGCCACGGCCTCGTCCGAGGAGGACCACACCAGGTCGGTGACGTTCGCGTTCGCCGGCTCGTACGCGGCGCTCAGCGTGACCTTCTCACCCGCTACGACCGTGGTCTCGGCGGGCGAGAGCGTCAGGGACGTCATCGGGATGGTCTGGAAGCGCAGCTGCTGGCGGGTCTGGTTCTTACCCCAGTCCCACGCGTACAGGTAGGAGGTCGCCGGATCAGAGGAGTCCGCGCGGTCGACCAGATCCTTCCAGGCGATCTCGTAGTGCTTGGAGTATGTACCGTCGGGCTGACGGTTCGCGCCCACGGCTTCCTTCTCGTCGTAGTAGTGACGAGACGTGGGCGACTCGGAGAACGCGATACCAGCCAGCGGCGAGTTATCAGAGACGTCGAAGGACACGACGCGACCGTCCCCCTCGCCGGTCACCGCAACGTTCGAGATCGTAGGGGCCTGGGTGTCCAACGTGAACTCCCACGTCAGCTGCTGCGTCGTGGAAGAGGGCGCAACGGAGGATCCTTCGATGGTCAGCGTGTAGCGGCCGTCGGGCAGCTCGTTGCCGTCTTTGTCGAAGCCGTCGAAAACCGGGTTGTTTCCCTCCTGGCTTTCAACGGGCAGGATCGCGCCCGAGGAGTAGTTGAACAGAGACTTCTTCGCGCGCTCAAAGGTGTAGGAGCGCACGGTTTCCCCCGCCTCGTTCGTGTACGTGTAGGCCAGCTTCGGCGTGTTGCGTAGCAGGCACGTGCGCGGGAGCATCTTGCTCGGCGCTTCCTGCGCGGCCGAGCGCGACATGATGAAGTACGCGGGGTCGACGGCGCGCACGGCGGTGGAGTCCTGGCCGTCCAGCGGGTTGAGCGCGCCCAGGGGCACGTCCGTCGCCGGGTTCATGAGGGTCGAGGAGCAGGCGTGCGCGGTGCTCGTCGTGCCGTCGTACCACTTGCCGTCGAAGATATTCGGGGCTCCCCAGGAGCCGTAGAAGCCCATGTAGGGCACCGTGAGGCCCGGCTGCCCGTCGGTGCTCGTGAAGGTGACGGCACCGTCGATGAATGTGCCCTTGGGGGCGTTGGCGTTCGCGTACGAGGCGAAGGCCGCCTGAGGGGTCACCGTGACGGTTACGCTCGCGCTGGACTGAGCCGGGACGGTCACCGAGTCGGCCGAAAAAGTCAGGTCGATGCCTGCTCCCGCCCAGTTCTTCGAATGCTGCGTGAAGAGCTCGCCCTCCACGATCTCAGACAGGGCTTGGCCGCCGAGTGTGTAGGTGTGAGCGTCATCGGAGACGTTGGTTAGCTGCACCTGGAAGGTCCATCCGTTCGTGCCCTCCCCTAGGTCGGCCTTGGGACGCGACGGATTCGCGGCCCCCACCACGGTCGGGTACACGGACGAGGTCGTGGCCGCCAGCGCGTCCACCTGGCCCGCGCCGACGCGACGCGGGGAGTAGTAGGTGCCGTCTCCCTGCTCAAGGTCGACCAGAGGGTGGGCGGTTCCCATGAGGAAGTTGGAGACGAGGGAGGTCTTCTCGGAGGCAGAGAGCTTCTTGAAGGCCGGGTCCTCATTCATGCGCTGGCGCACGAGCGTCGTGATGCCCGCGACCTGCGGGGTCGCCATCGACGTGCCGGACATCGAACGGTACTCGCCCCCCAGGACCGCGGACATGATGTTACCGCCGGGCGCGGCAAGCTCGGGCTTAAGAGTCAGGTCCGGGGTGACGCCCCACGACGTGAAATCGGAAATCGTGGGGTTCGAGGAGGCAAGTGTGAGGCCCGCGTGGGGGTTCGTGATGGAGATGGAGTGGGAATCGGCGGCGTTGATGGCCCCGATCAGCGCGTCCTTCTCCTTCTTCGTGATGGTCACGGTCGGCATCGTGTGCGTGGACTCGATGGTCGCCACGTAGGGCGTGTCGGCGTCCTGGGAGTCGCCGAGGATGAGGGCGGCCGGCTTCGAGCTCAGCTTCGTGAGGCCACTGACCTTGGCCTCGTGCGTCATGTCCGCGCCGGTCACGCTGTCCGAGCCGCCGCGGTCCTCCAGGACAATGGTCGTCGAGAGGTCGCCGGGGTGTTCGGCCACCATCTTCTCCAGGGCTGCCGCGTCCCCGATGCCGCCGTAGATGACGGTGTAGGTGCCTTCCTCGATGTCGAGCAGGCTGGGCACGAAGGCGTCCTTGAGGCCGCGCGACTTGCGGTAGACGATCTGATTGTCGCCGTAGGTCAGGTAGGGCAGGGCATCCTGGTTATTGACCGAGGCGATCGATAGGGTCGAGCCGTAGGACGCGGGTTCCGAGACCGTGCCCGCGTCGGGGTCGGTCACGTACGGCAGCCCCTTGCCGGAGTAGTTGGAGTAGGCGCTCGAGTACGAGTTACCGGCGGCCGCGTTGACGCTCACCCCGGCCTCGGCGAGGTTCTTGTAGACCTCCGCGTACACGGTCCCAGCCTCGCTGCCCCAGCCCGCGTCGTCGCCGAGGGACAGGTTGATCGAGTCGGGCTTGATGATGACCGCGTCGTCGAGGGCGGCCAGCACGGTGCTGTCCGGGATCGAGCCGTCCTTGTCGGCGACGACCTTCGCGACGATGATCTGGGCGTTGGGCGCGGTGCCCTGCAGGTCGGGCGCGTTGGCAGCGGCGATCGCGGCAACATGCGTGCCGTGGGAGAGATCCTTGGTGGAGGTTGGCAGCACGTTCGCGTCGTTGTCGGCGTAATCGAAGACGAAGGGAATCTTCTTGTTCAGGTAGGCACCCTGCTTGCCGTGGCTTAGCGTGCCGACCAGGGACTCGACGTCCTTGTGCGACAGGCGCACGGGCACGTCATCCATGGGGCCGGAGAATGCCGGGTGCGTGGATTCGATGCCCGTGTCGATGACCTCAATAACCTGCTTGTCGCCCTTCTGCGAGGTCTGGTTCGCGCGGGTCATCTCCAGGGAGGAGCCGTTCTTCAGGTCGGGGTTCACGGCATCGACCCCGCTCACTCCTGTGTCGCCCTCGACGACCAGCGGCTTGAGGTGGCGCTCGATGAAGGCCGCCTTGACGCCCTGCGTGGCCTTGATGGTCTCCAGCGACGAGGCCGGGGCCTGGATCGCGAAACCGTCGAAAGCCTTCGTGTAGTCGAGCACGTCCGTGACGTCCGAACCGGGCACGGCTGTCTCGATGCGGTCCTTGACCGTCGCATGCTTCGTTGAGGTCGACAGTCCCAAGATGCGGTTATACCAGGGAATACCGACGTTGCCGTCCTCCAGTTGGACGATGATCGTCGTCGGAGTATCGTCCGCGGGTTCCGGGGTGGTGCTCGCATTCTCATCCCCGGCCTCGTCCGTGGTGTCGGAGGGCGCGAGGGCACCCGATTGTGTGCCGTTCGACGAGTCCTGGGTGTCCTCGGGCGTGGGAGTACCACTATTCGGGGTGACGGCGGATTGCGCTTGGTTTTCGTCATCGGCCGCAAAGGCCGTCGGCATGCTGACGGTGGTCGCGACGAGAGCGCCGGTAACGACCAGCGCCAGTGCCGTGATTGATCGATGGGACATCAGTGGCTCACTTGGTTGACAACTAGGCATAGGCGCACGCATCGTGACAGCACACCCAGCATCAAGGGTAGGGCCGCGAGCAGCTTCGACCTATACCTGTCCAACTTTCTTCTCACCATGTGTGAAGAGCTTTACCCCATCAGATCCATAGGGTACACTATTATAATTTAGCATCGCCTTAGTTGCAATGCTTCTGCGCTCTTTCACCTGCTCACCCGCTCGTTCTTCTTCCCCACCGAGCCACAGCACGGGAACGCAGAGACGGCAACCCGCCGGGAGGCCTCGAGCATCGTCACCCGTGACCAACCCGGCGGGTTCACGTGTCAGGATAGAACCGCGCCTGCGGCTCCTCCTCAGAGAATAACGGCCGTCCCCGTCGCAATCGCAGCAAGCATGCCGTTATCAGACCCGGCGGTGAAGTAGTCGACCTTCACGCCGACAACCGCGTTCGCTCCCATCGACTGCGCGCGTGCACACATCTCGTTGACGGCGGTCGCGGAAGCGTTGGCGATCTCTTCCTCGTACTGAGAGGCGCGGCCACCGAACATGTTGGACAGGCTCGCACCGAAGTCCTTGAACACGTTGACGCCGGCGAAGGTCTCGCCCGACACCATGCCGATGTATCGCTTGATCGGCGCACCTTCAACGGTCGGGGTCGTCACAACAAGCATCATATTCTCCTTTGGTTAGGTTGTGATCGGACCAACATTACCCGCGTCGCCGGGCGAGCGCCACCATGTCCACCCGTGCAGGATCCTCGCGCCGCGTCGTCGGTTCCCCGCCCCTCAGCTATACGCAAGCGGCTTGATGGGGTGGCGGATAACCGTCTTGAGTTTCTCTGGGGCAACCTTGCGCGCATCCGACAGATAGATCTCGTGATGGCGGCGCTCGTGCGTCAGGTCAAGCACATAACCTTGCTCGCGCGCGTAGGCATCCATGGCCTCGACCGTGGCGGGTTCGTCGTCATAGCTGCCGACGTGCAGGCACTGGACACACAGGCCTTCGTCGATCATAAGGTATTCGGCCGTCGAGCAGTCGATCTTCTTTTTCTTTGTCGCCTCGCGGACCGCCCAGTCGAAGTCCTCGCGCGTGACGAAGTCGGGCAGGCGGATGACGGCCACCCACTGGAAGGCCTCCTTGTGGGCGTAGTCGGCACCCTCGACGTCTTCCTGCCACCAGAACCCCTCGAGCGGGGGCACGACGAAGTCGATGTAGCCATCGATTTGGTGGGTGCCTTTCTTACTCATCTTGAGTATGTAGGAGATGGCGTAGAGAACCGAGATTGCCCGCTGGTAGGCACCATCTTCCTCGTTGGGGTCACCGCTGCCGCGCACGGCCACGAACGTCATGGGTGGAACCTCGACGACGCTCGGTCCCTTCTTTGGGGCGTACAGTTCCTTGTATTCCTTCTTGTAGTCAAACGCCACGCCGACTCCTTCGCTCGGGTCACATGATACCGCGAGGTAGTGCGCCGATTCCCCTGTCCGTGGCCTCCGACCGGTGGTAGCATCCCCTCGTCAGCTCACACCACGGGTGCGAGGGAGCGCCCAACAACCGCCACGGAGCGACGCCATGAAGATGCACATCTACGGGGACTATGGGGACGACTCCCCCACCGTCCTGCTCGTTCACCCGATGCTGTCCTCGGCCTCGCGTATGAAGGCCGCGGTCGCCGACCACATGGGCTCGGGGCTGCGTTTCCTCATACCGGACCTGTCCGCCCACGGGGACGAGGCCTCGGCCCCCTACATGTCGGCGGCGGCCGAGGCGGCGGCGATCCACGAGTGGCTGACGTCCCACGAGGTGCGTTGCCTGTCTCTGGGTTTCGGGGCGTCGCTCGGCGGGGTCGTGTTCTTCGAGCTACTGCGCTTCCCCGACCTGTCGTTCGACCGCCTCTTCATCGAAGGCGTGAGCTTCTACTCAGGAGGTCCGATCTCGAGGGCGGGCGGCGCAATCCTGAGCCGCATCATGGTCGCGAAGCACCGGAAGGCCGTGCGCGACCCCGAGGCCGGAGTTCGCAAGCTCGCGCGGCTCTTCGGCGAAGAGGTCGCCCGCCCCATGGCTGAGAGCCTTGCCGTAATGAGCGAGGAGAGCATTCGGGCAATCGTGCGTGACTGCTCGCGGGTCGCCCTGCCACACCTCTCCCCCGACGTTCAGCGCCGCTGCACGTTCGCGTATGGGGAGAAAGACTCGGACCTGCGGCTCGCGCGCCGCGCGATCCCGCGGATCTATCCGGACGCCGAGCTACGCGTCTGGCCGGGCTGGGGACACTGCGAGCGCATGAGCCGCGACTCGCGCGCCTACGGGGCGATGCTACGGGGCTTCGCCCTGGGCTCGGCACCTACTGATCGTTCGTGAAGGAGGCGATCACGCAGGGAATTCGACCACGCACGACGCGGTAGGTGACGCCCGTGCAGCCCATGCGCTCAAAGAACGCCCGGTAAGATGCCGGATCAAAGTGCTCCTGGAAGTGCACGCCGAATCGGGAGATTAGCCTCAGGAACATGGTGTGCGCGCGTTTCTTGGGAATCACGTAGGTGGGCACGATGATCGTGCCGCCCGGGCGCACGACCCGCTTGATCTCCTTGAGCGCATCGCCCGGTTCAGGCAGCAAGTGGATGACATTGCCCGCCACGACGGCATCGAACGAGTCGTCCGCGTAGTGCAAGTCGGTAATATCCGCCTGCTCGACGACGACGTGCGGGAACCGTGCGAGCTTCTTGCGTGCCTGCTTGAGCATCCCCTCGGAGTAGTCGGTCGCAACCACGGAGGCACATGTGGGGGCGATGGCTGCGGTGATCGCGCCCGTGCCGCACGCACATTCGAGCACGGTGTCACCGGGGTGAATCAACCGGGCAACGGCTGTCCCCGTCGCTGCGTACACTGCCCGGTTTGCCGTGTTGACGACGACGTCATAGAGAGGGGCGACCCGATCCCAGATCATCTTGTTCCTCCACTATCGAACAAAGTGACAGGTCAACGAAAACCTAATGATACCCGAGTTCCAGAAACGCTCGAGGCGACTGCAAGGCATCTGCCAGAAGCCCCGCCCGGGCAAGACCCACCACTTTGGCGACAGACCTTGCCTGACAGTTGATCGACCGCTCCGGATTATGCTCAATATCGGTGAATGCATCGAACATCATAACCTGCTCAACGAGCTTGTCATGACGACAGAGCGTAGACGCGTACAACCAGTCGTAAAAATAAGTCTTCGGCTCTAATGGGAATTCATGCTCAAAATACTTGAATCCAACGAGCTTTCCACTTTCCCTCAATCGCCGATCTGATTTTGCCGCACGACTCGAGGCATTAAACAGATCAACAAACGGTCCCCCATGCAGAAATACTTTTGAAGCCTGGAAAGCACATTCAACACTACAACTTCCACGTCCTAGATACTCAATCATCAAATTGAACGCGCTTAACTGAACTCCAATGTCCCTTTCGCTCTTGGACGACACCTCCAGAACGCGCGACGAAGGAAACCTAGCCACATACGACGCATGCAAACTTGCAATCGAACGCTGCTTCTGCTGGATAGAAGATCCGGGAAAGTACTCAAAATCCAGAGATACTTCCGAAACATACGGTTTATCAGAGTCAGGCACAAAGACAGGCCGACGAGCCATGACGAGCCCCTTTCTCGCTCAACACAGTATTCCAACGATCAAGGAAAGCAAAACACTCAAACTCTCCGAAATCTTCACTTCCACTGACCGCAAATACTTTCACAATTGTTCAGTCTGCGCAACCTTGCGCGCTCATGTTACGAATTTATACCTCACAAACATGTCGCTTCACTCCTCTGTGAACCCATCCTGGCATCAGACTCTCTTTTTGTTCTCACGCGCGTTCGCATTAGGTCGGCGCACCGAGTCCGAGGCGCGCGCAGACCGGAACGATGGCGGCGCCAATCGCGCCGGTGCAGCACGCACATTCAAGGACGCAGTCGTCGCGTGCGACCGCCTCACCCGTACCGTCGTAGTCGGCTCGGTTAAACGCGTTGCCGAAGAAGTCGTAGAGTGGGGCGACCCGGTCCCAGAACATACCCAGCACCTCCGTGTGCTTGTGCATTGCGCGAGCCTTGAGCCGTCGCAATACCGGGAATGCTACCGCGCGTGGAGGCGGCACCGGGGCGAAACGGGGTTCTGCCCACGGGGACAGATCCGCGAGGACACACGCGGACAGGTGACGCGGATACGGATAGGTTATTCGCATGCGGATAGGCTACTAACCTATCCACGTGTCCATAACCTATCCGCGATTTCGCTTCCTATCCGCGGCAGTGTCATAGGGTGTAAGCAATTTTCGTGTAGCGGTGATGCTGTTCGGAGGCTGATCATGGGGTGTCGTCGGATGCTGAGTGTTGAGGATCGCGCGGCGATCATGGCGGGGTTGGAGGCGGGCTTGTCCCAGACGCGTATCGCCCACTTGATTGGGCGTAGCCCCTCGGTGGTGTGCCGTGAAATCGCCCGCCATCGGGGTCCTGGCGGCGTGTACCAGGCCGAGGATGCCGGGAGAG
>ERZ773254.725-NODE-725-length-17004-cov-30.145141_pt1 | contig 17004 bp, 15 predicted proteins | sample MGYA00580516_ERZ773254 | MGnify/ENA primary metagenome ERZ773254 (study PRJEB29015, sample SAMEA2738158) | human oral metagenome | biome: human oral; feature: human-associated habitat; material: saliva | place: China | collected 2192 ...
GGTTTTCCCCGCTCACGCGGGGATGAGCCCACAACGACACAGATAGGACATGTGACATGAGCGTTTTCCCCGCTCACGCGGGGATGAGCCGCACTAGCCTTGAGTGGCGAGAGTATAAAATTGGTTTTCCCCGCTCACGCGGGGATGAGCCGCGCAAAGTGCCCCAGGCGAACCGAGTCCTAGCGTTTTCCCCGCTCACGCGGGGATGAGCCCATTAACCCCAACATTAAGGCACAGTCCGGCGAGTTTTCCCCGCTCACGCGGGGATGAGCCGGGTCATAACCTCGGTGATTACGGGGGCAACATGTTTTCCCCGCTCACGCGGGGATGAGCCCGGCATTAAAAGCTATGCTGACGCTTTCGATGGGTTTTCCCCGCTCACGCGGGGATGAGCCTTTTAGAAGTTTTCGCCGCCCTCAACCCACTTGGTTTTCCCCGCTCACGCGGGGATGAGCCCTGGTGCAGTGACTCAGAGAGTGACTCAGAGATGTTTTCCCCGCTCACGCGGGGATGAGCCAACAGCATCGACAACAGCCCTGCTGACTGAAACGTTTTCCCCGCGCGAGCAGGGATGATCCGCAGGCATAGCGTACGATTTTCATGACGCTGTGGTTTTCCCTGCTTATGCGGGGATGAGCCGGTGTGCTCGATAACGAACGATTTCGAAACCTGGTTTTCCCCGCTCACGCGGGGATGAGCCGACCTACCTGGATCAAAAGAGTCATCTTCATCGGTTTTCCCCGCGCGAGTGGGGATGAGCCGATCGCCGATGTGTTTTTACCAGTTGACGGTGTGTTTTCCCCGCTAGCGCGGGGGTTTAGAGGTGCTGTGTCAGGTAGCGGCGCAGTGCCTGCTTAGGCTGCTGTGTCCGCCTAGGGGGGTAGCACCTGCTTAGTGTGCAGCACCGCTTAGAGTGCGCCGCGTTTGTTTGGTGGGCGCAGCCCTACTTGGTGGGCGTGGCGTCTAGCTACAAAAAGGGTGGGGGCCAGCTCTATCGAGCTGGCCCCCACCCTTTAGTTACTCAAGATCATCTTCATCGTCAAAGTCATCGTTGTACTTGGCGGCTAGATCCGAGTAGTCCTCGTCGTCGTAGCTGCTGCTTCCTGAACGAGCCGACGTGGCAGCGAGCTCACGCTCTAGCGCCGCATAGTCAGTCTCAGGACTGTAGTACTTGAGCTTGCGGGCAACCTTGGTTGCCTTGGCCTTTTGACGGCCGCGCCCCATAGGCTCGACCCCCTCCAACGTCTGATCGCGCACGTAAAACGTGCTGTTTCGAAATGGTCTGAATTTATCGTGAGACAACCGTACAACGATAAGCGCCACAATCTCCATTCCACACGCCGGTCAGGGCCTGTTTGGACTGGAGTGACGGTCCACATGTGAACAATAGCACTGATTTCGTCTGCTTGTTCACACCGCCGCCCGCGCTGCGCTGTCAGTGTCTAGCGCAGGCGGGTACTGTTACGGCTGCCAGCAGCTACTAGTGCTTGAAGATCTTCTTCACCACTGCGCCGCCAACCAGCAGGGCACCAGCACCCACCGTGGCCACCACGACGCGGGCAGAAGAATCGCCTTCGCCAGCACGATCCCAGTAGTACTTAGCCTGGGTGCGTACGCCTTCGCTCATTTCCTTGGCGATAAAACCAAACTGGTGCAGCGACTCAGAGATGCTAGAGCCGGCCTCAGCGGCCTTGGCGCGCACCTGCTCAGCCTTCTCCTTGGCCTGAGCCTTGGGGTTAACCCGCTCAGCCAGGTCATCTACGCTCTGGGCCAGGGCCTCACGCTGGGCCTTAAGCTGCTCTTCGAGCTCCTGTGCACTGGGCATTATTTATCCTTTCCTCACTTAAACAGCGGACGTAGCGCCAACCGCAGGCTGATCAGCACCGTCGTGGCGGCAACCAGGCCTGCTCCGGCAAGTACGACGACGGCGGCCGGGTCTTTGCCCTTAGCCTCCTCTACCAGCGTGGTAAAGCGCTCCTTTACCGGGGTGGAGTCGCTGACGAGCGCCTTGGCTCGCGCCACGCTGTCCTCACCGATCTGGGCGGCCTGGGCTTTGAGGGTGGCCGGGGCGATCTGGCGAGCCAACTCGTTAACGGCCTGGGCGGCGGCTGCACGCTGGGCCTCTAGCTGAGCTTCTAGGGCTGAGATAGACATGAAACTTCCTTTCGCTCAGTTGTGTCAGTGTTGTGTCAGTTCTGTCCGAAAGCCGGGCCGGCGGGAGCAGTGCCGTTCGGGCCGCTGGCTGCGGGGCCATTGGTGGCGGGGGGAGTGGATACCGCCCCTGAGGTGGCGGCACTCCCGGCTGTCGCGGCAGCAGCAGGCTTGGCGGCGTCGTCGGTAGCTAGGCCCTCACGCAGCGAGTTAGTCACGGCCTGCACGTCCTGGCGCAAACCAACCTGGGGGGTGGGCACCACTGCGCGGCCCTTGTCGATTTCCTTCTTGCCAACCAGAGCCAGCACCCCGGCCACAATCAGCACTAGCACAGCTACAATCAGCGAGCCCGCCCATTGCGGTAGCCATAGTGCGATTACCTGTGACAGGGTGGTTAGTAGATAGCCCAGCCCAAATAGGGCGAACACTGCGGCTGCGCCCAGCAGGCCGGCTCCTAAACCAAAACGTTTACCTGTTTCGGCCGCCTTGGCCTTATTGAGTGCGATTTCGGTGCGGATCAGGGTAGAAATATTTTCGCTCACGCGCGCCATTAGGGCGCCTAGCGAAGGCTGTGTGCGGTTAGGGCCTTGGGGGGTTTCGGTCACGACAGTGATCCTTCCAGCAAATTGTGACGGCGGATAGCTACAGGTAGGCGGGCCGACGCCGAGGGGTGCGGCTGCTCTAAGGTTGCCACGAAAGAGCGCTTAAGCCCATTCCCTTTAAAACGATTGTGCGCAAATAGTTAATTTCAATTGGAATTCTGCGCAAAACTAGCCATGTGGTCAGCGTCACGCTTTTTCGAGTTGTGCTTGGGTCTGGTTCCTGTATAGAGTTCTTCTCGGTTCGAGGCGCAAGACGCCAAAGCCAAAAGGCTCCCATCGTCTAGCGGCCTAGGACTCCGCCCTTTCACGGCGGCAACACGGGTTCGAATCCCGTTGGGAGTACGGATTCGTACGATAACTTCATATGAATCTGACGAAAGTCAAGGCCTCGTGGCGCAGTTGGTTAGCGCGTCGCCCTGTCACGGCGAAGGTCGCGGGTTCAAGTCCCGTCGAGGTCGCGAAAAAGTTGGCCTGATCAGTAATGGTCAGGCCAAAGTTTTCAGATTGGCTCTGTAGCTCAGTTGGTAGAGCGTTCGACTGAAAATCGAAAGGTCACCGGATCGACGCCGGTCGGAGCCACCATTTAAATCCTCGCATTGCGTAAGCGATGCGGGGTTTTTTGGTTTCTGCGGGGTTTCTGTGAGCTTTGCCGACGGCGCTGCGTCGGAAGGCTTGGCGTGTTGCGCTGGGACTTGCAGCCGCCAGCGAGAGGGGCACGGCGTCGTCGTCGCCGTGGCTGGGCGTTAGGTTTTGCCGCCACTGTTGGGCGCTCGGCTTTGCCGACGGCGTCGCTGCGGCACGGCGTCGTCGTCGCTGTTGAGAGCTGGGACTTAAGGCGCCCACTTTGGGACTTCTGGGGTAGCTGTGAACAGTGAGTTTTATGTTGCAACCTCAAGCTTTGTGGACTGCCTTACCTATATGGACGCGCGGGTAAAACCACAGCTTGCGCACAGCCTGCGCTACTAGTGTGGCTGCCATGTTAAATCAGGGGCACATACTCGCGGTGGCGACTCCTATCCCCACGCCATCGCCCACAGAATCTGCCGCAGCGGTCACCTTAGACACTTTCAGCCTGCTGTGGCGCACGGTGCTAGGCCTATCAATCGGCCTGGTGCTGGCTTTAGCTGTAGTTATTGCAGTGCATGTGGCCGGACGCCGCTCCCTGCTGTGGCACCACGTGGGGGACAAGGGGCGTAACTCTTTCTACGCACTGTTTGCCATTGTTGGCGCGCTAATCGGCGCCCAACTGGCCATGGAGGGCACTTCTTCCCCGGCCTGGTATCGCTACGCTATTTTGTTGCTGGTAATCCTGTTTAAAGCGGCCCTGACCTGGGTGTGCGTAAGCTGGGTTAAAGCCATTTCGGCTACCGTGGTGGCCCATGCCGAATCGCGCAATGATCCCACCAATGTGCGCCGGGCCAATAAGATCACCACCCAGGCCCAGATTCTGCGGCGAGTAGCTGAAGTTATCGTCATCATTATTGGTGCAATCACCATCGTCATGACTTTCCCACAAGCACGCCTGGCTATGGGGTCGCTGCTTGCTAGTGCCGGTCTGGTTTCGGTGGTAGCCGGTTTGGCTGCACAATCAGTGCTGGGAAACCTGTTTGCAGGTGTGCAGCTGGCCATCACTGACGCTATCCGTGTGGATGACCAGGTGGTTATTAATGCCACTGACTCTGGCCGAATCGAAGAAATCACGTTCACCTATGTGGTGGTTTTGGCCGCTGACGGGCGCCGTATCTTGCTGCCCAGCAAATACTTCACAGAGAACCCCTTTACTAACTGGTCGCGTCGCGATGAACGGCAGACTGCACAAATCAATTTTGACCTGGATTGGCGTGCACCTATCGCCGCTATGCGGGCGCAGCTAGCTAAGTTTGTGGCCTCCTCATCCACCTGGGATGGGCGTGACGCAGCGCTATCAGTAATTGATGCCCAAAACTCTTTGATCCGGGTGCGCCTAACTGTTTCGGCAGCAAACAGTGTTGATGCCTTCAAACTGCAATGCCATGTGCGTGAAGAAATGGTGACTTGGCTGCAAAAAGAAGCCCCCTACGCCCTGCCGCGTCAGCGTGTGGAGGTGGAAAACGTTACCGTCATGCAAGATCCCACCCCTGAAAAGGTGGCTAAACTAGCCCAGGAACTGGCGCAGCTATCGAGCGACACCAAGTCCCAGCCGGCAGTAACTAAAGCTGAGCAGGGCGATCCCATTGAGGAAGCCCGGGTGCAGGCGGCCGCAGTGCGCTCCAAGAAGATGCGGCGGCGTCGGATTTTGCGGCGTGGACTGTTGCCGGGCGTGCAAACCGGGTCGGAAGCAACTAACGCACCTGAGCCGGCCACCATGGTGCTCTCTGACCCCACGCAGGTAGCCCAGATTTCTGCGATTGAGGAGGCAAAGCGGCAGCTGCGCCCGGAGCAGGCACGCGGTGTGCTCAGCGCGGCTAGCCGTAGCGCTAAGGCCAAGGTAGAGGCCCTTCGCTCTGGTGCGGCTGAGGTAGGAGGCTCTGGTGCGGCCCCCGACGCCGTCGCTGCTGGCTCAACTGGGGCTGGCGCTAAGGTCACCCAGGCCCCTGGCGCCATCTCCACCCAGGCCACTGACGCCGAGGCGGGAATAAATGAAGTGGATAAAACCGCTGTACTACCTGCCGTGTCGGATAAAACCAAGGATGAGTCATGAGTGAGAATCAAGAGTTTGCGCAGCTTACTGACGCCCAGTGGCGTGAGCGCCTAAACCCGGCTGAGTATGAGGTGCTGCGTCAGGCTGGCACCGAAATGCCTTTCACCGGCGAGCTGCTGAGCGAAAACCGTGAAGGCATCTACTCTTGCCGGGCCTGCGGGGCGCAGCTGTTTAAATCCACCACCAAGTTCGAGTCGGGCTGTGGCTGGCCGTCCTTCTATGACCCCAAGGAAACCGATGCGGTGACGCTGCACTCAGATTACAAGCTGGGTTATGAGCGTACCGAGGTGCGCTGCGCTAACTGCGGCTCCCACCTGGGCCACGTTTTCGACGACGCCCCAGCCACCCCCACCGGTCAGCGTTACTGCATGAACTCGGTGGCGCTAAGTTTCGCAACTAACGAGCCTAAAGAGTGATCACAAAACTACGCCTGGCCAGCGCAAACCTCCAGTACGGGCGGGCCAATGACACTGCCACGCTAGCCGAGGTGGCTTCTGGCCAGCCCTACAGCCCGGAAGTTGCTCACCAGCTTTACAGTCAGGTGGCCCAGCAGCTGCGTGAGCTGAACGCTGACGTGGTTTTGCTGCAGGAAGTGGATTTGCACCAAAACCGCTCAGGCCGGGTGGATTTGGCGGGTTTGCTGGCTGAGCAGGCCGGTTACCCGCATTGGCGTTTTGCCGCCACCTACGCTGGGGGAGTAGACCGCCTGCGTCACCGCCCACGCCGCAGTCAGGTGCGCACCTTTGGTGACGACCCGCTGCGAGTGTTGGAGCCACTGGCCCCTCTGCGCGGTTTTGGTAACGCCATTTTGTCGCGCCTACCGGTGCAAACTTGGCGTGTGGAGCGGCTGGGGCGGGGCGTGCCCACGATTGTGCGCCGCGAGGGCGGCAAGCTGCCCTATGCGCTGTTTACCGCCTCAACGCGTCTGATGTTGGCGGCTACTTTGGCCGACGGCGTCGGGCAGGGGCCGCTTAACGTGGCTAGCGTGCACCTGGCCACCCACCCCACCACCGCCCGGCGCCAGCTGGCCCACGCCTGGTGGAAGCTGGCTGGTTTGCCTGGGGCCCATATTTTGGGTGGGGATATGAACATGGACGACGCCGCCCTGGCCCGTATTGGGGTAGGCCGTCAGCTTGGGCAGGGGGTTACTTTCCCGTCGGCTGCTCCAAGCCGGCGCATTGATCATTTCCTCACCGACGCCCTGCCGCCTCTGGGCGCGGCCGGCCAACCAGCTGCCGCAGTTCAAGGCCAGCCAGTCGCCGTAGCGCCAGACGCACCAGCTGTCGCAGTGGCAGGTGCATCAGCTCAAGGCGTGTCAGCTGCGCCAAGCCAAGGCACACCAGTGTCGGGCGCACCAGCCGGCGGGCCGAGCGCGCAAGTGGTCGATTCAGGTACGTTTAAACTAGCTATCTCTGATCATCTAGTTACCTGGGTGGATCTGGAATTCTAAGGAGCCTCAATGCCTAAAGCCCCCCGCTTAACCGCTAAGCAAGCTTCGCTACTGCGCGCTGACCTGGCCCAATCAGGTTGGGGAGTGGAAAGCGTGGAGGCTTTACTAGGGCCTGTAGCTGCCGCTGCTTTGCAACGTGAGCTGCGGGCCCCAGCTTTGCGGGTGGTGCGCCGCGCCCTGGTTGCCGGGGCTGGCGCCGCTAGCACCAGCTCAGACAGGCCCAGCCTGGCCCCTGGCGCCGCTAGCACCAGCTCAGCTGCCAACGCGCCCCAAGGCAGCGACGTCGCGGGCTACAAGGTGGCAGTACTAACCGCCCTGTTCATGCTGGGCGAGCCAGTTGGCGCCGACGCCCTAGAAACCGCCCTGCCGCGCACTGGCGTGGCCGGAGCCCTCGCTATTGGCCTGGTGGTGCCCACGCAAAGCGCCAGCGGAGAGCAGCGCTACGCCCCCGCCGTCGACCTGCGCCCCCACGAAGCTGAAGACGCCCACGGATCCGTGCGCTGGTGGGTAGCCAGTGACTTGGGTGAACTCGTCACCGGCCAAGCCCTTGCCCCCGATCATGTGCTGGGAATTGGCCGTGCCGGGCTGACCTTAGCCGCCCTAACCCCACGCAAACCGGTAGAAACCGCCCTGGATCTGGGGGTTGGCTGCGGCATTCAAACCCTCTACCTGCTGCGCCACGTGCGCCAGGTGGTGGCCACTGACATTTCCACGCGCGCCCTGGAGTTTACCGCCTTCAACGTGGCTCTGGCCGGGGTGGATAGTGCCCGCGTGCAGCTACGCCAAGGCAACCTGCTAGAACCTGTGGCCGGCCAACGCTTTGACCTGATCGTCTCCAACCCGCCCTTTGTGATCACCCCACCCAGCGTGCGTCAGGCCGGATTGCCGCTAATGGAGTACCGCGACGCCGGTGGGCCCATCCTGCCCGCCCTGGTGCGTGGCCTGGAGGATCACCTAAACCCCGACGGCGTGGCCGTCATGCTCGGCAACTGGGAACATCGCGAAGGCACCAGCTGGCGCACCAGCGTAAACCAGTGGATCGGCAAGAGCTTAGATGCCTGGATTATTCAGCGCGAAGTGCAAGACCCGGTGGAGTATGCCGCCATGTGGCTGCGCGACGGCGGACTCACCCCTGAACGCAGTGGCGTCGCCTTCGAAAATGCCCTGGCTGCCTGGCAAGAAGACTTCGACTCACGCCAAGTAAGCGGCGTGGGCATGGGCTACCTGGTGTTCCATGCCCCCAGCGTCGCAGCTACCAGCGGCCCCGGCGGCACCGCTCTAGAAGGGCAAACCGCCCTAGAAGAACCTGCCAGCGACGCCGCAGCCCCCGGCGCCGTCGTCGAGCCCTGGCGGGTCCTGGAAGAAGTCCCCACCAGCGGCCAAGGAGCACTAGGCGAACACGTAGCCCAAGTAATTGCCGCCCACGAAGCCCTACGCGGCCTAGATGACGCGCAAGTAGCCGCACTTAAGCTACGCACGGCGTCGGGCCTAAGCAAAGAAGAAGCCCTCACCCCCACGCCCGTGCCCACCGCGCCAGTGATCCGCCAAGCTGAAGGGTTCGGACGCGTAATTGCGGTAGGGATGCCCGAGGTGGCCCTACTGAGCGCCTCAGATGAGGGACTGCTCACTGTCGCTCAAATCGCGGCAGCCGTAGCCTCACTAACCAGTGAAGACCCAGCTGCAGTCCTAGCCGACATGGTGGCCGCCACCAGGACTTTTGCTCACGCAGGGATGGTTACTATCGTTTAAAAGCAGCGCAGCGCAAAAATTACCCCCGCCAGGCGCGGCTTAAGCCTGTGTGCAAATTTGCCACAAACGGACTTAGCTAACAGCGTCTTTGGGGTCACAATTAGTTGTTTATCGTTTCGTTACCTGTAAGGTCTGAGGTTATGTCAAAACTTGCTCGCCGCATAGCCTGCGTCTACGCCCTACTTTTCACCCTGCTGGTGTGGGGGTCGTGGGCGTTGCTGGTAAACACGCGTGAAGGGCAGTTTATCGATGACGCCGCTTTCAAAGGCTCCTACTGGGGTGCGGCCAGGATTGATGACCAGGCCCGCGCGCTACTAAACGCCGTATCTGTGCCGCTAATCGTGGTGGCCATAATCGCCACCCTAGCCATTGCCCTGCTCAGGCGCCGCCCCCGCGCCGCTCTGTGGGCCACCGCCGTCGTAGTAGGCACCAACGTAACCATCCAGGCACTTAAACACTTCGTCTTCACTCGCCCAGACTGGGGCTACAGTCAACGCGTCGACGCCGCCAACACCCTACCTTCAGGACACACCGGCGTGGCCGCCTCCATTGCCGTAGCCCTACTGCTAGTAGTGCCGCCGGCTTGGCGTGTGATTGCCGCCTGGGTAGGGGCCGGCTTCACCTTCTTCATGGGCTGGTCCACCCTGGTATGCCAATGGCACCGTCCCTCAGACATCATTGCCGCCGCCGCAGTGGCCTTCACCTGGGGCTTTGTGGCGCTCGCGGCTGGGGCTTGGGGCACAGACGAGTATCGCGGCCTGCCCGGCTCAAAACTGGCGCGCTACCTGCTTTCGCTAGGTGGTTACCTGAGTTTGGCGCTAGTGGTGATGTTGGCCTCTGCTGCTTACCGTAATTTCTACCTGTTTGGCTCCCTGCAGTTCACTGCCTACCTGGTAGGAGTGGGCGGTTTTGGGGCAGTCAGTGCCCTGGGCATGTCGCGCCTGGTTAAGCTGGGCTTAAAGTAAATTACATAAAATCTAGGCTACGCTGATATATAGGTGTGTCGGCGCGAGCCTGCGCGCCCTTGCCTCGCTAGCCTAGTTCAGCGGCGGCAAGAGAACCGGGATGTAGGAGGAAAGTCGTGTCACGCAAGCTCGTGATTGTCGAGTCCCCGAACAAAATTAAGTCAATTTCAAACTATTTAGGCGCGGACTACGACGTCCAGGCCTCCATTGGTCATATCCGTGACTTGCCTCAGCCTTCCGAACTGCCGGCCAATATGAAGAAGGGCCCCTTCGGGAAGTTTGCCGTGGATGTGGAGGGTAACTTCACCCCCTACTATGTGGTTAACCCGGATAAGAAGAAAGTGGTGGCTGAGCTTAAGCGCCACCTGAAGGAAGCCGACGAGCTTTACCTGGCCACTGATGATGACCGCGAGGGTGAAGCTATTGCTTGGCACCTAAAAGAGGTACTCAAGCCTAAGGTTCCCGTACGCCGCATGACTTTCACGGAAATCACCCGTGAAGCCATCACCCGCGCCCTGAATAACACCCGCGAAATCGATATTCACCGGGTAGACGCCCAGGAAACCCGCCGTATCCTGGACCGCCTGGTGGGTTACGAAATTTCCCCGGTGCTGTGGCGCAAGATCCGTCAGGGGCTTTCGGCTGGCCGTGTGCAGTCTGTGGCCACGCGCCTGGTGGTGGAGCGTGAACGTGAGCGCATGGCTTTCATTCCTGCCAGTTACTGGGGTGTGGAGGCTACTTTTGCCGCCGACGACAGTGAGTTTGCTACCCGCCTGGTCTCCCTGGATGGGCGCCGGGTGGCTACTGGCCGCGATTTTGCCGACGACGCCGCACTAACCTCCCAGGCCCAGGCCGCCAAGGTGGTGCACCTGCATGAGACTGACGCGCAGGCCGTAGCGCAGGCTATTGAGCAGGCCCAAGCCCAGGTGGGCAAGGTGGAAACCCGCCCCTACACGCGCCGTCCGGCCCCGCCATTCACCACCTCCACCTTACAGCAGGAGGCCTCGCGTAAACTGCGCCTGAACTCGCGCGACACTATGCGTGTAGCCCAGGGCCTGTACGAGTCCGGTTACATCACCTATATGCGTACCGACTCCACCGCGCTTTCTAGCCAGGCTGTATCTGCCGCCCGCACCCAGATCGGTGAGCTTTACGGTAGCCAGTATGTGGCCGAAAAACCGCGTGTTTACGCCACCAAAAACAAGGGGGCCCAGGAAGCGCACGAAGCTATCCGCCCTGCCGGTGACCACTTCCGTACCCCCAGTGAAGTTAAAGACTCCCTGCAGCCGGTGCAGTTCAAGCTGTATGAGCTGATTTGGAAGCGCACAGTGGCCTCACAGATGGCTAACGCCACCGGCTCTACCGCTGTGATCCATGTGCAGGCCCCTCTAAACGGGGGCGCGAGCTTTAAGCAGGCTGAACTGACGGCGTCGGGAACAGTAATTACCTTTAAGGGATTCCTGGCCGCCTATGAGGAAGGCCGCGACGCTGACCGCTACGAGGGTGACGCTAAAGATGTGCGTCTGCCGGAGGTAAGCACTGGCCAGGAGCTGGAAACCCGCCAGGTGCAGGCCTCTGGGCACGAAACCACCCCGCCGCCGCGCTACACCGAAGCTTCACTGGTTAAGGCCCTGGAAGAGCGCGAAATTGGCCGCCCCTCCACCTATGCCTCGATCATGAGCGTAATTAGCGATCGTGGCTATGTGGATCACCGGGGCCAGGCGCTGGTGCCCACGTGGCTGGCTTTCGCCGTCACCCGTCTGCTGGAAGAAAACTTCGCGCAGATGGTGGATTATGACTTCACCGCCTCCATGGAGGCTGACCTGGACCGTATTGCGTTGGGTGAAGAAGAACGCGTGGCTTGGCTGCGTCGCTTCTATAACGGCGACATGGCCGCTGATCCGCAAGCCAATATTCACGGTGCGGGCTTGAAAACTTTGGTGGATAACCTGGGTGAAATTGATGCTCGCGCGGTTAACTCCATGGAAATTGGCGACGGTATCACCCTGCGCGTAGGCCGCTACGGCCCCTACCTGGAGGACGCTGAAGGTAAGCGGGCTAATGTGCCCGCAGACCTGGCCCCTGACGAGCTCAGCGTGTCTAAGGCCCACGAGCTGTTTGCGGTAGCCGCTGAAGATGGCCGTGAGCTGGGTGTTGACCCAGAAACTGGGCACATGATTGTGGCTAAGAGCGGGCGTTTTGGGCCTTATGTTTCCGAGGTTTTGCCAGAGCCGGAACCGGAGGTAGAAACTGAGGGTAAAAAGCGCACCCGTAAGGCCGCTAAGCCTAAGCCCCGCACCGCCAGCCTGTTTAAGGACATGAACCTGTCCACCGTCACTCTCGACGACGCCCTTAAGCTACTGAGCTTGCCGCGCGTGGTGGGCACGGACGCTGAAGGCGTAGAAATCACCGCCCAAAACGGTCGCTACGGCCCCTACCTAACCAAGGGCAAGGACTCGCGTTCGCTAGAAACCGAGGCGGAGCTGTTCACGGTGACCCTAGAGCAGGCGCTGGAGCTGTTTAGCCAGCCCAAGCGTAGGCGTGGCGCGGCTGCTCCCAAGGGCCCGCTGCGTGAACTGGGCACTGACCCTAACTCTGGGCTACCGGTGGTCATTAAGGACGGGCGTTTTGGCCCCTACTTCACTGACGGTAAAACCAATGTGACCCTGCGCCGCGACGACGACCCAGCCACCGTTACCCCTGAGCTGGCCTATGAGCGTTTGGCTGAAAAGCGCGCCAAGGGTCCGGCTAAGAAGACTGCCGCCAAGAAGACCACCACCAAAAAGACGGCAACTAAGACCACAGCTAAAAAGACCACCACTAAGAAGGCCACTACCAAGGCTGCCACTAAGGCCGCCGAGAAGAAGACTGCCACAAAGTCGACTACTGCTAAGAAGACTGCTGGCTCCAAGACCAGCGCTGCTAAGGCCGCTGAGGCTAGCGAGGCCTAAATGGGGCGCGGAGTTTTCATCAGCTTCGAAGGTGGCGACGGGGTTGGCAAAACCACCCAGGTAGAGCTGCTTACCAACTGGCTTGAAGACCAGGGGATAAGCGTGCGCCGCACCCGCGAGCCTGGCGCCACCGCCCTGGGGGCCCAATTGCGCTCCCTGCTGCTGGGGACGGCGTCGGAAAATGCACAGCGGACGCAAATAACCGCCAAAGCCGAGGCACTACTGTTCGCAGCCGACCGGGCTCAGCACGTAAATGAGCTGATCAACCCGGCTTTAGCGGCTGGTCAAGTGGTTGTAACTGATCGCTATATCGATTCGTCTGTGGCTTATCAAGGCGCCGCCAGGTGCCTGGGGGCTGAGGAAGTGCGTTACCTATCCCTGTGGGCCACCGATGAGCTGCTGCCAGACTTAACTTTGCTGCTAGACGCGGATCCCCAGCTTGCCGCAAAGCGCGTACACACTCGCAACGGCCAGAGTGATGCGATTGAAGCTGAAGGCCTGCAATTTCAGTATCGCCTGCGCGAGCAGTTCCACCGCCTAGCTGAGCAGGAAAGTGCGCGCATAAAAATCATTGATGCCAGCGTCGAAATTGAGCAGATAGCTGCCCAGGTGCGCGCGTTGGTTAGCGAACTGCTGAAAGAACGCGGAATTATTGACGCATGAGCGTATGGGACGAGCTGGTCGGGCAAGCACAGGTGGTGGCCACATTCCAGGCCGCCGCCACGGGGGCACGCCCGCAAGTGCCCACAGCCGCCATGTCTCACGCCTGGCTAGTTACCGGCCCACCCGGATCAGGTAGATCCACCGCCGCACTAGCCTTTGCTGCCGCCCTTGAATGCAGCGGCGCTGAGCCTGGCTGCGGCCAGTGTGAGGGCTGCCGCCAAACCCTGGCCGGCACTCACCCAGATGTGGTGCGTCTAGCCACCGACCGCATGATTATCACCATCGATGAGGTTAAAAGCCTGATTGAGCAGGCCGGGCGGATGCCCTGGCAGGGGCGCTGGCGGGTAATCCTGGTGGAAGACGCCGACCGTATGGATGAGCGCACCACAAACGTGCTGCTTAAAAGCATTGAGGAGCCGCCGCCCTATACTGTGTGGTTGCTGTGCACACCCTCCAGCGAGGACGTTTTGCCCACCATTCGCTCGCGCTGTCGCCTGGTGCGGCTGTGTGTGCCCAGCGCTCAGGCAGTGGCTGATCTTTTAGTTAAGCGCGACGGCGCCGAACCCCAGCTGGCTTTGCGGGCCGCCCGGGCCAGCCAGTCCCATATCGGTTTGGCCCGGCACCTGGCCAAAGATGAGGGGGCCTGGGAGCGGCGGCGCGCGCTTATGTCCGCCCCGATCTCGCTGCGCAGTGTGGGTGACGCCGTTTTTGCGGCAGCTGACCTGCTAGAACAGGCTGAAAAAGAAGCTGAAGCTGCCTCCACAGCCCGCGACGCCCAAGAAAAAGCAGCCCTGATCCGCACGCTTGGTTTAGAGGGGGAGAGTCGTATTCCCCCAGCCATGCGCGGCCAGATCAAAGCCCTGGAAGACAACCAGAAACGTCGCGCTAAACGCGCTGTAACTGACGTGTTAGACCGGGCCATGGTGGATCTGCTGTCTTTCTATCGCGACGTGCTTTCGCGCCAACTAGGCAGTCAGTTAGACAGTGTCAATCTTGACTTAGAGCAAGAAATTGGCCAGGTGGCAGCCGGCTCTACGGCTGAGCAGACACTGGCTAGGGTGGCCGCTGTAGAGCAGTGCCGCACCCGCCTAAAAACCTATGTTTCGCCGCTGCTAGCTCTGGAATCATTAATGGTGCAGCTGCGCCCGCAGGCCTGAGCTGCCTGCCCTTGCCGCCTGAAGCGAGCAACGGGCGTAGCTGACGCCCTGATGTGCTCTCTCCAGCCAAGCACAGCCCTGCCCGCTAGAACGCGGCGGGGGAGAGCGGCGTCGTCGTCGCCATTGGGGCCGGCCATAGGGCAAGAGCAACTTAACGGATGTGCAGGCGGCGGCGTCGGCACTAAATAAGTAGAACAAATGTGACCTAAGTTAACCTCGCTGCGCTATAGTGGAGAAACTTCCGCTGCAGGCGTCGTGGCCTGTGGCAACTTGTAAGCAAGGAGGTTTACGTATGGGCGCACTGACGCGATTTTTTGAGCTGCGCACCGGAACTACCAAACTAACTTTGGAGCAGCAAAAGAAAGCTTGGCTAGGGGAATTTTTAAAGACTTACGCTGTGCTCATTGTGGTTTACGGCGGTTTCTACCTGCTGCGCACTAACTTCAAGGCCGCCCAGCCGCTGCTGAAAGAGCAAGCCGGGCTGAGCACCGCCGAGCTGGGTACGATCGGTTTCGCATTCTCGCTCACCTACGGCTTTGGCGGCCTGATCCTGGGCTTCCTGTGCGATGGGCGAAACACTAAACGCATCCTGGGCTTCCTGCTGGTCAGTGCCGGCGTGGTGAGTGTGCTGGTAGGTGGGGTGCTGCTGAGCGTGAACCACCCGATGGGCATCATGGTGCTGCTGTGGAGCCTAAACGGTTTAGCGCAGGCGCCGGGTGGGCCTTGTTGTAACTCCACCATGAACCGGTGGACTCCGCGTAAATACCGTGGGCGCTTTATCGGCTGGTGGAACGCCTCGCACAACATTGGTGCCATGATCGCCGGTGCGCTGGCCCTGTGGGGTGCCAACACCTTCTTTGGTGGCGGTGTGGCCGGCATGTTTATTGTGCCCGCACTGATCTGTATCCCCATTGGTTTGTGGGGCATGTGGTTTGGTAAAGATGAGCCCGGCGAGCTTGGTTGGGACAAGCCTGAGGCTATTTTTGGTGAGCCTGAATCCAAGGTAGACACTGTCACCACCTCCATGTCTAAGGGTGCGATCGTGTGGAATTACGTGGTTAAAAACCCGGCCATCTGGTTCCTATGCATTGCGAACGTGGCGGCTTACTCGGTGCGTATCGGTATTGATAACTGGAACGTGCTTTACACCTCTGAGGCGCTGCACTTTAGCAAGCAGTGGGCGGTTAACTCTACGGTTGGCCTGGAGCTGGGCGGTTTGGCTGGCTCGCTACTGTGGGGTTACTTCTCTGACCGTTTGGGTGGTAGGCGCGCGTTTACCGCCGCAATTGGTTTGGGCCTGGTGATTATCCCGATTCTCACCTACTCCCAGGCCACTACGCCGACGGCGGTCTACGTGTCTTTGTTCTTTATCGGTTTCTTGATCTTTGGGCCGGTAACTCTGATTGGTATTTGCGTGATTGGCTTTGCGCCTAAGACTGCCACGGTGGTGGTTAACGCTGTGCCGCGCGCTTTTGGTTACATCTTTGGTGACTCCATGGCCAAGGTGATGCTGGGCTATATCGCTGACCCTGAGAAGGACGGGCTCAACATTTTGGGCTACAACCTGCACGGTTGGGGTTCTACCTTTACGGTGCTGATTATTTCAGCGGCGGTTGGTTTGGCCTGCTTGCTGTTGGTGGCGCTGTTTGAGGAGCGCATGATCCGTGCCGACCGGGCTTTTGCTGGCGCTGACGGCAAAGACGGTAAAGACACCCAAGGCGAGAAAGAAGGCTAGAAATGGCGGCTGATAAAGCGAGTGAAGCTAAGGATCTGGCTTTAGAGGATTTGCTGGAGCTAGTCTGCGACTTGCTGGCTGGGGTACGCCAGACTGTTCTAGATCCCGGTTTTGAGCTGGATGTTGAAACCAAGTCCAACCGCAATGACCTGGTTACGGCGGTGGATAAGCGCATTGAGGCCTACATCAGTGAGGAGCTGGTGGCGGCCACGGGCTACCCGCTGCTGGGGGAGGAAGGCCATTCTGTCAGCTCATTTGCGGGGCGGGTGTGGGTGCTTGACCCCATTGATGGCACCATGAACTACGTAACCACTCACCGCGACTACGCCATTTCTTTGGCCCTGTGTGAGGATGGGCGCCCGGTGCTGGGGGTAGTGGTCGACGTCGTCGCTGGGCTCACCTATACGGCTATCGCTGGGCAGGGGGCTTACTGTGATGGGCAGCCACTGGCGCGGGTCAATGAGACGCGTGGACGGCGTGAGGTTGTGATCATCACCGACATTAAGGAAATCGTGGCTTTGCCTCGATTGACGCGCTGCCTGGTGGAATCACGCGGACACCGCCGCTACGGCTCGGCGGCGCTTGAATGTGTGGAGGTGGCCGCTAGCAGGGCTGGCGCCTTTGTACACATGTGGGTATCTCCCTGGGACATCGCTGCGGCATACCTGATCTGTGTAGAAAGCGGCGTGACATTTACTCGCCTGGACGGCACGCCTTTGGATGTGCGCTACCCCGGTAGCGTGCTGGTGGGCTGGCCACAGGCCCACACTGAGCTACTCTCGGCGCTAATGCGCCAAGTGGAATGAGCTTTGCGCGATAGACTAGCCGCCAGGGCCCCCAAAGCAGGGCGCCCTGGCGGCAGTTGCAATCAAACGTAATCAAATCACTTGCGAGTGCCTTG
>ERZ773254.726-NODE-726-length-17004-cov-7.325860_pt1 | contig 17004 bp, 15 predicted proteins | sample MGYA00580516_ERZ773254 | MGnify/ENA primary metagenome ERZ773254 (study PRJEB29015, sample SAMEA2738158) | human oral metagenome | biome: human oral; feature: human-associated habitat; material: saliva | place: China | collected 2192 ...
TCCTTTCAATGAACGTTGTCGTAAGCGCCATTGTAGACCCATGGGTCACTACCTTCTCTTTTGTTGTTGCACTAGCAATGAGAATTCAAGACCACAAACAGATTGCGCTAACAGCAACGTTTATCCAAGAGATGGAATTGTTTATGTAAACTTTAGTATTGAAACAAAAAATGCATCAGAATGCAAAACGCTGCACAAGCATGTGTGACGTTTCTACAACACAAAGCAATGTCGACCAAACATATAATGTTGCAAAGATTTTTTAAATGGAAGGAACACAAATGTTCGGCGCTAAAGAATCGGTAGTCATTGTCGAAGCAAAGGGCTGCGGTAAGTATTGTAAACAGCTATATACGCTTATCGGCACCAATAATGACAATAAGGACGATGTTATCGGACCAGTTGACGGTTCGGTAGAAGCATCTATTTTCAACGAAAAGCAGTTCGCATCCACTCTGCTTTCCTCAGACCAGAAAATTATCTTTGTCGGACGATCCAAGTCTGCCAAGGACTACCTCGATGCCATAGAGACCGAGGCGACGGTACGCCTAGTAGAGCATGGCATTAAAATCCACGTGAGTGGAAAGCAGGCGTACATCGACGTTGCTGGCAATGGACTCAGTAGTGAAGACTACCATGCGTTTCTCGACTACACAAAGGAACATGGACAGAGATTCGAGGACCTGATGAAAAACCTGCGTCAGGAGAAAGACGAGCAGGAAGGCAAAGTTATCGCACCGCTAGCTTTCTTTGGAAAGGCGGTAAGTAACGCCAGCACTTCGATTTCGACTGCGCTTAAAGACAGGGGTATACGAGACCAACAATTCCGTTTTGCCATAAAACTCTTCTACCTGAATTACCTGCGTGCGTTCGTAGAAGCGTAGAGCCATGAACGAATTCGAGCAAGGATACGTATTCGCTGTAAAACAAGGCACCGCCACCTGGGGTGCCGCTGCCGAGTCTGAATACGTGGAGCATGTCGAACAGGCCATCAGCGAGCTCTACAAACGGATGAACGCGTACAACTACTACAAGGCTACCATACCTTCACAGGAATCACTGAAGGGCTTCATTGCCGAAGAGTGGGCATCGGGGACTCTCAATGTCGATGCCGCAGTGAAAGGTAAGCCGGCGCTCGCCGAAGTTTTGAAGTCTACGGACCTCGGATCCGTAGACGTAGCCACCTTAGAAGGCGGTATGTACCAGCTTAAGTTTTACCTTGATCCAAGCGCCACCGTAAAGGCACTAGGCACCACGCTCAGAGAGGTCTACCAAAGCTCCTCAGCCAGCGCAACCATGAGCTTCGACGAATGGACTGCTTCGAAGGGGTTCACAGGCAAACTTCCGACCGACCTTCTCTATGACGGTCAATGGGGCGTCGTTCCCTCAGATAAACTGGCAGATTGTCAGATGGAGGCATTCAAAAGGCTATCAAAAGCCAAAGCCCTAAATCGCGCTGACGAAGTATCTCGCTGGAAAAGAGTATCGGATGCCCTGACCGATAAGTTGGAAACCACAGACGGAATATCCAGCAGGCCACAAACGCTAGAGGATGCCCGCCAGAAGGCAATAGCCGTCAGCAGGAACGAGGAGCTTCTCCCTGAGGCAGACGGCATGACCACCGCAGAACTTATCAAGATAAAGAACCTAATGGCACAGTCCTTCAAAGCCGGTGCCACTGCCGCCGCAATATCAGCTGTCGTTAAAATAGCCCCAGAGATATACAAGGCCATTGACTACTTAATAGCAGGGGGAGAGCTCGACAAGGAAAGCCTGAAGACAATCGGAGCTGCCACGTTCGATGGTGCCGCTACTGGTTTTGTAAACGGCTCCGCTACGGCAGCAATCACAATCGCCGCTGGGAAGGGGGTTTTCGGGCAAGCGATAAAGGTTGCAATCTCCAAACCATTCGGCCCAACGGTTATCGGAGCCCTTGTCGTGCTGACCGTAGAGACCTGCAAAGACGCATACCTACTTGCGCGCGGTAAGAGGACGGCAGAAGACTTCGTCAACAATCTGGCACAGGACGTCTTTGTAACGATCTTTATGCTCGCTGGCGCAGCAGTCGCCTCTATTATCGCCCCTGAGGCCACAGTACCTATGCTCATTGGGTCGGCGGTTGGATCGGCCGTCGGCTGCCTCGCTTTTGCGCCTGTAAAGTCCTGTATACTGCAAGCCTCTACCGTTTCGGGCCTTACCTTATTCGGCCTCATTGAACAGGACGAGAGTCTTCCTCCACAACTGTTGAAAGAATTAGGCGTCAGGGGTGCTAGGTTCAATACCGCTGAATACCGCATAGAACGCCATAGTATGCCTGATGTGCATACAGCAAACGTAAAGCAAAGCGGTCTTCATACACTAGATGTTAAGCAGTTGCATCGCGATGTTATCGGGATAAACAAGGTAGGTTACGTGCTCACCTAATACAAACAAAATAAAACATATCAATCCGGAACAGATATAGGTTTGAACTGCGTCTCAAAACTTGGACGAATTTAATAAAGAACTAGGCTACTAAGGACTGATTTCGGAACTCCTCCGGGGTCAGTCCTTTTAGTTTAACCTGACGCCTTTGTGTGTTCCAGTACATAACATATGCGTCCAAATCAGCTTTGAAAGACTCAAAGTTAGGCCACGTTCTTCCTCGGAAGAACTCGTCTTTCATGTGGCCAAAGACTTGCTCGGTGGCACCGTTGTCTATGCAGTTACCCTTTCTGGACATGCTCTGAACAACTCCTGCATCTTTCAGTCGTCTACACCACACGCATAAAAAGCCTCCCATTTCTTATGTCCAAGAAATGGGAGGCAGTTCAATAGCGGGTGGTTTTGTGTTTCGCGCGTTACTCGTGCTCAACAGACTAAAGCCTTGAATAAAGCAGGCGCCATTATGACGCCTGCTCAAAAGCACGGGAAATAGATACAAAAATGGCATAGTCAGGACATTCGCGTTGAAACAACTACCAGCTACACAACCTTCTCAACTCTACGCAAAACCCATGAATGGTTTTGATGCTAAGGGAATATCGATTTTAAAGTCGCATCCACGCAGCTCCATAAGCTGCTTATCGTCAATAGGCTTCTTGGTAGAGTTAATTTTCTCTGCTGTCTCAGCAGCTTCTGCAGATCCGACGTCCTGAACGGCAGTCCCAGCTAAGACAGCATTTACACGTACAGCCTGTGCCACCATAGCGTCCTCAAGCATCGTACGAACTACACGAGCATTACCAAAGTTTGGCAACTGCGCCACTGCGGCAATCTGTTTCTCAAAACGGAGCAATACATCATCCGCTAAAGTAAATCCAAGCTCACAAGCCATAAGGTTCAGAATTTGACCCAGCTCATCAATCGAATAGTCAGGAAACCGAATCTGTGTCTTTATTCGAGATGCAAGCCCTGGATTGCAGCTCATGAAATCAAGTATTTCTTGCTCATAACCAGCAAAAATTACCACCACATCATTGCGCATATTCTCCATACATTGAACGATAGTATTGATCGCCTCATCACCAAAACTATGCGACCTATCATCAATAAGCGAATAGGCTTCGTCGATAAAAATTACTGAGCCTCGAGCTTTCTCAAATAACGCCTGCACTTTAGGTGCCGTAGATCCCACAACCGTGCCCACCAAATCGGCACGACCGCACTCGTAGAAATCACCTACCGATAAGATACCCTCATCCTTCAGGATCTTTCCTATCAGACGCGCTACCTCAGTTTTTCCAGTACCAGGATTCCCGAGAAATGCCATGTGTATCGGTAAATAATCAGACTCAAAGCCATTGTCGCGCCTATACTTTTGCACTTTTGCATATGTAAGGCGATCCAATATAATCTTCTTTACTTCATCCAATCCAATTAAATCCGCAAGCTGCTCTCGTGCAGACTGACTACGTGTATCACGCTTTGGTGTCTGTCCTGCAAAAACTTCCCCAAACTGAGCAATGGCATCACTGTCTGCCAAAGACACAATATCGCACCCTTGTAACATTCCAAGCTCATGCTTAAGCTGCAGGGAATCTCTCGCATCTGCATATAAATGAGCCAATCTCAGCTGCTGAGCACCAAGCGAATCTTCAAACAGCTTGCGCACAAATCGTGCATTACCCTGATCTCCTCGGCGACCAGCACCAGAAAGCTTATCTCGTACACAAGTACGCGCCTCATCTGTCAAAGCTACCTGCACATGCTTTGCCATCAACTCAAAGATCTGTTCCAGTTCTTCCGTCGTATAGTCGTCAAACTTCATAGTGAAGCCAATACGCGACCTAAAACCGGGATTTGTATCTAACAGTTGTTCCATATGACGAGAATATCCAGCTAGAATAACTACCGTTTCCTCGCGGTTGTTTTCCATACCAGCTATCAACGCCGCCACTGTCTCAGAATAGCCAATTAGCGTATAAGCTTCATCGACAAACAGCACCGAGCCACGTGCCACCTCAAATATCTTAGGGACATTACCAGGACTCAGCTCTGAACCAGAAATAACAACCAAACGGCCTTCTCGCAAAACACCTTCACGATGCAGGATTTCTCCATACAGTTTTGCTACCTCAGTTTTTCCAGTACCAGGATTGCCGGAAAACACCATATGCATCGAGAAGTTCCTTGTGGGCTGTCCCAGCCTTACAAGCGTGCGATTCATTCTAATACGCAAAACAATATCTTGAATCAGCTGCTTTTGTGCTGATAGGCCAATCAGCTCCTGCAAACGCTGCATAGGATCTGCCTGTTTTATCGGAGACTTCAGGTACGTATGATACGCATCTCGATACAAGGGATAGACTTGTTGTGTCTGCGACAGTGTCTGCCAGTCATCAAATATTTGCGTTACCGTGCGGTCGCTGCGGTTAAACTGATATTTTGCAAGTAATGACTCCATTGATGCAGACGGCTCTACCCCACGACGTTTTGCCACTTGTACAAGCTTGTCATATGCATCCGTCTGATTCCAAACAGCCAAACCTTTCTCATATTCTATAGTCACCACAGGAGCCTGTATCTTATCCGCTAAGCGCCGCATATTCGCCTCATTACCTGCTGCAACCATAAGCACTACTTGCACACGATCGAGATGATTGTTAAGAAGCCCCATAAGCTTTGTAAGTGCTTGATACTTACGGAGGTCAAGGTCCCTATCATTTTGAGACTCGGAATATTGAATAAGTAACAAATTGTCTTCAAAGCAGCTTACGAGGTTATCGTTAAGACACTCTATAACCTCGCTTCTGTATGCGCTGTCCCATTGAGGGCAATCAAAATTAAGCTTGTACACGTGTGTTGAGGGAACACGACCAGCGTCTTGTAACGCACTGGCCAATACGTTAAAACCCTGCATACCAACAGGAGAACCTGCGCCTTCCAAAATATAATGCACGGGGAAATGATTGTACTTTTCACTATCAGCAGCCACTGCATCAGCACTCTCATAAATGCGTTGCACTTCTTTTGCGAGGTTCTTACCAAATTTTGATTGCAAGGCGTCCTTCAATAATGTGTCTTTGCCATGTGCTGTATCAATAAATGATTCCGTAGCAAAATCATTAGACGATTTAAATACGTCATAGAACTCATTTGCACCCACAACGCTCAACATGGAGCGCAGGGAATTCAATCCCTGCGTGGTGGCCTCACCCAAAACTTGCATGGCATTGCTCTCTTTAACCGAAAGGTTTTTTCGCAAATCCTTATCGAAACCTAAATTCCAAATTTCGCATGCTCTTACAACCTGGTCCTTCACGAACTCTGTATTATCAACAAATGGCTTGCTGTATACGATGACGCAAAACGATAGTGGACTTCTAAAGCCAAAGTGTGATTCGTACACAGACACAAAACTTTCTTTATCCAGCTCGCTGTATAAAAATGAGACGCTCTCTGCCGTAGGTCGTTTAAAATCCGAATCCATATAGTACTGGTGCGCTACTTCTGCAATGTACGTTCTCATACTCTCTCCTGCCTGCTCGCTCGCTATTCGCTGATAATTACCGTGCTCCATTCCAATACGCAGAGTTGAACGTCAAATTTTACGTTTTCATATAGCCTCCTAAATTGAGCAGCGGTCAGTGACGTGGCGAGAAACCCGTCCATCAAGATGCGTTAATGTCTCTCATTGCAAGACACAACGCATATATGTAGATATAAGTTGTAGGTATTAGTAATACTGTTAATTAACTACGGTCAGGTTTTCATACATTAACAAGCCAAGCAATCTGTTATTCCAACCTTGTTGTTTGCTTACTTTTACCTCACCGTTTACTGAAATTACTTCTCAATAGGTACGGTAGCGAAAGTTCCTGTTGTATCTCTTTGCTCGAGCATATGCTCATCCAAACTAGAACTGCAAAACTGCACCGGCAGATATAGGTACATCCGCCTCATTTCTGAACATTGAATCCTCTGTATACGTTTGAACCCAGACAACGCCATGCATACCCCTTTTCTCTTTGTATCCTTTGCGCCTTTACGTAAACAAGCGCTCGCGACACCTACTGTTTTGACAACAAATAGACAAAAGGTAACAAATAGTACTTTTAACTAAGGGACAACAACAAAACGAGGCCAATATATACGAACACAAAATCGCTTCCAATAACGGCGAGAGCGATTATACCCACTGTCTAAAGTATTATTCAGTCCTTTTCAAATATTTTTCTATCGTGGACTTCGTTATGCATTCGGGCATTCGGTCCTTGGCGAGAAAATCTGTCTTACCTTCAATTATATAGGTAGGGTTTTTTATTTATGCAGGTATATAGAGGTGTAAAATCTAATAAAATTAGATTGAGCTTAATGGTCTTTTAGTATTAACCTTAAAACCAACTCCTATGTCTACATAAACAACTTTATTGAAATTGGAATGCTCTGATTCGGCAATGCAGTACCTAAACAAATTGATACACACGCTTTTTAATGCTGTTTATCTACTCATTTATATACTAGAAGCATCCGTAAGTAACATGAAGCACGAGGATACTCAGTCCTTCCTCGTGCTTCAACTAACACACTAGTAGGGCTATTCCTGCGATTTTAATTCTTTGATCATTTCATCTAAAACTTCTCCCAAAAGTCCCTTAGCCTTCTCATTTGTTCCTTCATCTACCTTTTTATTTTGATACATGCGAAGATTTTCCGGTTTAAGAAGAGAACCATTTCTATCACGCCGAACGCTGGTACTGCACGCTAATATTCTTTCATATGTATCCAAACCATCTACAGGAACACAATATCTATTTCCTTTTTCATAGAAAGCCTTCTCCTGTTTAACCCATAATTTTTGACCACTTTCTCTCGGTATAATAATGAGAGGTTCTTGCTTAAACGTAAACGACAGTTCTTCATAAGAATTTTGACAATTCTTTATACGCTTTGAAACCTGATTAATAATCCATTCTGTGCTAGGCATAAGATATTTATCTTCCTCTGAGTCAGCTTTTTTCTCTATAAAAGAAAAGTTATAAGGGGTTTCCGAATGATAGGGATAGTATTCAGCACTAGCAACATACCGATTAATTAGACCAATATGCATTTGCTGAACAAAACCGCGAAGTAGTCCTTTCGTCCCCCACTCTTTCTCCATCATTTCATAGATACTCGATAGTTCATAAGGAGCTTTATCTTTCCCTATCTTTTTTATAAATTTTATAAATTTTTTTGAAGTGTCTTCGTCTAAGGAAAAACAGTCCTTTAATCGTTGACGAAACTCTTCAGAATTCTTGCATAACACGAAAAGCTTATCAAATTCTCCATTTTTTATTCGATCTTTTAGCTCATCATCAGTCCAAAAAGCATTCATGTATGTTCTTCTCGTCCAATACCATCCATGCGTATCCTTTCCCATCTTCTCGCTCAAAATAGGTGATTTCGAATCTATCAATAATTCCTCTCGTTCTTTGAAATGATTTTCGCAGTCTTTAATCTCATCATCTCTGTTTCCGGGATTAGCTATTAAAACGATAATTTTTGCATTCTCTAAATCACCTGAAAAGAGATGGGGGAGCTGGTAAAAATTATGCTTTTCCCATGCTGCTTTAATGCCCCATTTCTTCTTTTTATCTTCATCAACCTTAATTAAATTATCAATGTAATCTTCATCTTTTTCTAAAATATACTCTTCTAATTCAATCTTTTCCCATTTGGCGTTCCTTACTTCCTCGCACCAATCATCAATGCAGTTGTCAGATTTATTTTCTTTACTCATAAAATCCTCCTTCAAAAACTTTTTATACGATAACTAATATCATAAACTAGAGAACTTGAAAAAACATAAAGAAGCTTGCCTGGTTAAATCATAATGATTACCTTTTATCTTCAATTATATAGGATAGGTTTTTTATTTATGCCGGTATAGGTGCCTGTTGCTAAACTTAAATCATAGAGCCTTATTGCATTTTTCTATTAGATTCCACCAACTAAACAACGAGTGATACCGTATTAGGTTGTTTCACACTACTCTTCTCTTAAGCAAAGAGTCCAGTATAAGCGGGTATCTAGGATACTGTCCTGACGTAGTCAAATGACCTGTGCTTCTGTTTCCCAACGTTCTTATCGCTTATCGCCATAAAAGACTTGAGCGCAGGTATACACTTCCTGCTTAAAATTACAAAGCAATATTTCACCTTGGCAAAGATCAAATTCCCCAAACGGGAACTGCCTGAACGGTTCGTGTGATGAAGTACGGCTCTGGAGTTTGACAAATAACATGACCAAAACTTACCTCATAACCAGGAAGATTTTCAAGGCAGGCAAAATTCTTCACAGCATCCTTTCTCACCGTCGCTGATACCTTTATCTCAACAGGATGTAGAATATGACCATCTTGAATAACGAGGTCAATTTCTCTTTTCTTGGTATCGCGGTAGAACCAGACATCGTGCAAACTTTTTCCTGAGTTCATAAAACTCTTAAGAATCTCAGAGACTATAAACGTCTCAAAGATGTGCCCCGCTGCTGCGCCATTTCGCAACTGATCAGGTGTCGTCCACCTGGTTAGATGACATACGAGACCGGTATCCATGAAAAAAATCTTCGGGGTCTTCGTCAGACGCTTGTCGATATTTGGCCAAAATGGTTCGATAACACGCACGATATTGGAAGCCTGAAGAACTGAGAGCCAGGCTTTGACCGTCTTATGATCTACGTCAACGGCGTTTGCAATATCAGAAGTATTCAGAAGCTGACCGGTCCTTGCTGCACATGCAACCATAAAGCTGTAAAACTTTGCTTCGTTCTTTACGTTAACAAGTTCACGAACATCTCGCTCAAGATAGGCGGCTACGTAGTCAGTGTAGAAGAGATCCCAATCAATGTTGGGGTCTTGCAGCTCTGGCATCGAACCCCGGTGAATCAAGTCCCAAACGTCCGTCAAGGACGAATTTAAAGAATCGACCATCACTTCTGGAACGTAAGGATGGGGACTGGAAGAATTACCGGAGAGTTCCCTCAGACTCAAACCGGGCATCTCTAAAATCCGTATCCTTCCCGCTAGGGACTCGCTCACACCCTTCATAAGATGATATGTTTGCGAGCCGGTAAGCACAATGCGACCCTTTTCCTCCGATTGATCAACGACCCATTTTATCGGCGAGAAGAGCTCTGGCACACGCTGTACTTCATCAATAATAAGCGGAAGAGTCTTTGATTCGAAAAAGAGAACAGCGTCCTCTTTGGCAAGAAGATAGTCCCTGGGATTTTCCATCGAAACATAGTTAAAGTCATTACCGAGATGCTGTTTGAGTACGGTTGTCTTTCCAACCTGGCGAGCACCGGTCACAAGCACAACTTTTCCCTGCTTTAGCATTGCGTCAATCGTTGGTTCAATTTCACGCTTTATATACATACAAGGACCTCCCAGCAACAGGAGATTATTGTCTCATTGGTATCCAATGTTGTCAAATTTGGGAATTATATTCCCAAATTTATCTTTCTCTTCTGGCTTTCGCGGGTTTCTTTTCCGGAAGCTCAGCATACATACCATCCAGAAGTTCCAGAACAAGCGCCGTCTCTTCAAATCTATCAAATACATGCATTAGTGTCTTTGAGCCTTCATACGGATAACGCAATTCTGAATCAGCAAGTAACCTATCCGATGTAGGCGTTCTCTTCAAAAACAGTTCATTATCGCCAATATCACCTATCAACTTGCCATTAAGGTACACAAGATATCCACCCATCATGGATCGTATAACGATATCGCCTGCTACAGAAAAGACTTCACGAACATATTCATTGAATTCATTCACCTTGAATGCACTCCTATCAAATTTGAATTTGTACGACTCAGCCGAAGACGTCTTAGCAGGTTTTATTCACAAAGCTGGATATCAATGTCCTCGGCCTCTATAAAAATCTTGCCGTTGTTCATATAAATCCCGAGCTTTCCTGGTTCTGGTTCTACAACCTCATAGAGCACAGTCGGCATAGCCACATCCAATGATAAAACGAAGTTACTCACCTCGTTTGCCCGGATGTGCGCCACTGTAGGTACGCCACTAAGATCGGTCGGCTTCCTAACTTCCGAATGATCTTCAATGATCAAATGGAAGGCCTTCTCCTCAAAACCACAGAAGCCCACGTTCAAATCATGGAACGCATCCACCTTGTCGAGAAGTTCCGCAAAGCTTTTCATCCGCTCCCCCATCCCGTTACTGCTTTGTTCACCTAAAAACTGGAGAAAATAAGGACGCAAAAAATGTTAGTAGCGGAGGTTTTGAGATGCAACTACTCCCACTCAATGGTCGCATAACCCGTTTTCATGTACTCAGCAGGGTGAGTGACTGGGAAAATGAGACTTTCAACTCATCGGGTGGCTACATACCCATTGTTAATGATGAGGCTTCGTCATCGCGAGAAGATGAGTTTCAAATTTGCATACCTCATCGCAACAAAACCTCACTAATCTCATGCGCTCCTCAGAGATTGACTCTTTTCCCGATTATGCGAACAGCGTCCATGGCATCCACCACTGAGACCGCGGAGGCATATGGATTCAGACGCGTATACGCGCTCCATATGCGGGCAATTTCATCGGAGCCTTCAATCTCTCGACTAACAAGCTCATAGTCTTTCATAATGTCTGAGGAACCGCGATGCTCAGACGTTCGCTGTACAGCCTCCCGCAGCGTCTCCCAGTCAATCGTCTGTTCGTATAGTCTTACGAGCATTGCGAGATCGTACAGATCTCGAGCACGCGTAGTAGCGACACCACGCTTCACTACCGCCTCGAACTTCTCTGCGATACACGTCTCTAACGGGTACGACATCAAATGAATCAACCTTTTCCCAAACAGGGTGGGGAACTGGTATTCAATCTCCCTCGGGATGATGACATCACCCGTCGTGACATCAACCTTCAATGGCGTCCTCATACGCCCGAATGTCGCAGTTAGATGCGCACGCAATCCGCCGTAGTCGTCGTCCTTGCGGATGGGCTCTACTCGCTCGAACGCAAAGTCAATCCCATCTCCCAAGTTGATGGAACAAATATCTCGCATGGCAGCCGCAACTGTCTCTTCGCTCACTGTCAGAGCTCTAATAGTCGCGTCTAAATCCATGGTGGTACGCTGTGCGACACCCATCATCGAGGAAAGAAGCAACCCTCCCTTGATGACGAAGTGTTCACGGTACTGCGTCCTCTCTAGTCTCATAAGAAGGTGCTCGAAGAAATAGCGCTGCATAATCTCTTGGGCGGAAAGGCCGTGCTCCTTTGCCAGAGCCTTCGCTTTGCCTCTCAGGCTTGCATCGTTGAGGATTGTCATGACAGCACCTCCAAATACATCTGAATCTCTGCAGTTGCGTTCATGATCTTTGCATAACGCATCAGCTGGGGCAAGTTCTTCTCGGGAGAGTCAAAGTACGCCTTCATGGCCTGTCCGAGAAGTTGGGTGTCAGCCTCGCCGTGTCTGCGTGCCATCACGAGGTCACAGATGCTGCGTTCGCGGTCATGAAGCAGCAGCGGTGTGCCCGCGGGAGACTCGCCTTGCACCACGCCCAAACCATAGAGCCCCTTGCCCTCATGCGAAACAAGGCAGTTGGGAAACTCCCCTACTATGCCATCTTCCTTGTATCCCCGGGGGAGCGAGACCTCGTACACACCCGGCACGATATCAGTCATGTCGTGGAGGTAGAGCGAGCTACTGCAACGAAAGACGACCTTCGGCCAGCGAAGCGAGATGACGGCAAAGTCATCTAGCGGTGTATCCGCGAGTGCGAAGACCCCACGGCTCTCCTTGACCGCTACACCCTGGGAGACGAGCAGCTGCAACATGCTCGATGAGAAGCCCGCCTCACGTGCCTGTTTGGTGGTAACACGACCGGCGCTTTCATGCATGAACTTTATGAGGGCATCTTTCTTCGTTTTTTCCTCCAATGGTAAGACATACGACAATCATACTTATAATATAGTATATATTGCCATAGTCTTAGATATGATTAGATAATTTAAAGCTTGCATGGGAGGGTGCAGAAAACATTTTAGGCGTGTTGATGTAGGCGCGCGTAGCTACACGGGAATTATTTGACATAAGCAAGCAGACGTTTTCTGCACACTTTTCACTGTGCTACCAAAGCGCTATCCCTTACATAGGTTCTTGCTCAGATAAAAGATTTTCTATGGTTGAACGAACTGCGGCTTGAACCGTTCTTCCGTTTGACTCGGTAACGAGGATTTTTCTTGCCGCTAACCGTATCACCTGCTGGCGATTGATATCTTCATGATTGACAATCTGAAACAACTGCTTATCTGCTTCTATTTCCAATATTTTCAATAAATTGTTTGGAGAAAAGTCTTCGAAGTAGATACTTTTATCAATTCGGAAATAGATCGGATCCCCAAGGTTTCTTCTTGGGGTCGTGTCCCGAAAAGTGGTGTAAGCAAGCACTTCAGGTGTTTAAAAGAAGTGCGGTTATTTCCTAAAATATAGTCACCAAACCAATTCAGAAAGGAAATAACCGCAATGCAAACTTTACACGAAACTGAGCTCTCCTACACCCAAGATCACAAATTAGATTTGAACGGTATGGCACGAACACTGCTTGAAGACTTAGTAAATACCGTAATGGTTGAGCAAGTAGAAGAGCTTGGCTGTGTTCGTAATGGTTACCGTGAGCGAAAGCTTGTAACCAAGTGAAGCCCTCATATTTAAAGTACCTAAGCTTCGTTTGATAGCGAAAAAGCCCGTAGATCATTCGCCGACCAGGTCCGCACTCGCATGACATGGCGTTACGGTTAACAATCCGCTGCTCCATCTGTCACCATATGCACAGCACGATATGGTTATGTAGATGGTCGGACACCTGACGACAACGACCAGAGCGAGGACAATCACTCCAAGTACCATGCTTGCGAAGCTAGCTACCGCAATATTGTCGATGCAGCAGCTGACTCAGGGTTTTGCGCTCAGCGCTCATAATTCGAGAGAATCATCCAGCCGGCCCCACGACATGCTGAAGTCATTCAGAGTTGTTATTTTCCTCTACCGAACTTGACAGCATCATCGTGCATCGTTCATACAAAAAAGGACCGTCATTTTCTCATTCAGCTATAAACGCTAACTTCTTTAGTCTCATCATTCTCAGTCTCATCATTCTCAGTCTCATCATTCTCAATCTCATCATTCTCAATCTCATCATTCTCGAAACATTCCTTGTAATTCAGCGGGTTGGTTAGTGATCGAGAATCATTATTGGAGGATTCTGTTTGTTTGTGCTGCTCTTCTTGCTCAGAAACGGAGAGTTTTAGTCTCGATTTCAAAAATGTTACTAGTTTATAAAACCAAGTTACTACGTAATAAAACCAATATCGAGACAGCTTGCCATTTTCCCTTCTAACCCAACAGCGTCCAGCGGCATCCTCGAAAATGAATACATCAACTTTCCATTTCTCATCGTTGATGATTGGCCGTACTTTACCAATCGTTTCTTTAATTACAGACAGTTCCTCAGGATACGTCCAAGGACGCTTACCGGTTTTGTTGTTATCAACAACAGCAAATGAAATGAACTCCCCGGGAACTAAGATGGGTTGAAGAAGGAGCGTCTTCACTGGCTCGTTTACTTCAAATCTCTTGCCGTTTTCCATTTTGTATACTTTAGATCTCTTGCCTTCTTCCATTTTGTATGCTTCGCCATAAACAGCCAGATTTCTAATGGGGGTCTGCGATTGGTTGAGCAATACCATTCCAACATGGTACTGCAACGCATCTTTATGCGGAGGCTGACCGAACCTATTATCGCTTTCGTCTTCGTTCTCGCCACAACGATCATCGTCAACGCGCGCCCACCAAGCACTGATCTGCTCAGCCTGAGCTCTAATCTTCTCCTTATGGCCTCGATAGCCTTGAAAAAGCGCTATAGTCGAACCCATGACAGCCAATACTGGCGTTGCAATATCTTTGATAAACGACATCAAATCCATTAGACGCTCCAAAAAAACATTATCAATTCGAATATCGTTAGCGCTGTCCCCCGTCATTTGAAAAGGACTGCTTCCTCTATAGTAAAACATCATCATTCTGAACTGCCTCCCATTTCTTGGACATAAGAAATGGGAGGCAGTTCATATTCCAAGGAGTTTCTATTTCAGATGCTTTCATTGCTACTGCAGATAAAACAGTGCCTTATTTTCAACTGGCAGCGTCTACGTACAAAGACAAATACACTCTTTCAGTCCGTACCTATGCGAGTGGGAAAAGTTTTGATTTGCTTTGTTCTGTTGTGGACAATATCTGTAGTGCGCTTGAAAATTTATAGCAATTCTTCAGCTCAAGTTTTGCTTTATCCAATATTTTGATTGCCGTTGCTGGACTTTCAGCCACAACTATTCAACCGTTACTGACTTTGCAAGGTTTCTTGGCTTATCAACGTCACAACCACGTGCAAGAGCCACGGAGCGCGCAAAAAGTTGGAGAGGTACCGAAGCAATGATTGGCGAGAAGGCATCTCTGACTTTAGGCACGTAGATGATATAGTCGGCATGCTTTTTGATTTCCTGATCACCTTCGGTCGCCACGGCAATAATCATGGCGCCGCGTGCTCGAGATTCTTGGATATTGGAGGTCATCTTGTCGTATACCGGAGAGTTAGTTGCTACGGCAATGACAGGATAGCCTTTGGACAAAAGTGCAATGGGGCCATGCTTCATTTCTCCTGCAGCATATGCCTCAGCATGAAGATAGCTAATTTCCTTGAGTTTAAGGGCACCTTCGTAGCAAATAGCGGCTCCCATGCCACGACCAATGAACAAAGCATTATTGGCATCTTTGCAGGCCTGCGCGGCAATGTCGATAGCTTTTGTATCGCTGAGGACTTCTTCGACCTGCTCGGCGGTATCGGCAAGTTCTTTAAAGAGCAAGCGTATCTGAGCAATTGAGAGCTTTCCTTTTGCCTGTGCAAGAACCATAGCAAGAAGCGTTAGGCTCACAATTTGGCCAAGGAAAGATTTGGTTGAGGCAACGGCAATCTCCTTGTTAGCCTTAGTGTAGATAACACCGTCAGACTCACGGGCCACGGGACTACCAATAACGTTGGTGATGCCAAAAACCTTAGCGCCTTTGATGCGGGCGTCGCGGATGGCAGCAAGAGTATCAGCGGTCTCACCGGACTGAGAAACAGCAACTACCAGCGTTGACGGAGTAATAATGGGATTTCGATAACGAAATTCACTCGCAGCTTCAACTTCGACAGGTATGCGTGCCCAACCTTCAATAAGCTGACGGGCGATAAGACCAGCGTGATAGCTAGTTCCGCAGGCAATGATATAAACGCGATCAATTAAACGGAGCTGTTCCAAGGACATACCCAGCTCATCAATGGAAAGTACGCCGTTGGTCAGACGTCCTGCAAGGGTATCGCGGATAACACGTGGCTGCTCATGGATTTCTTTGAGCATGAAATCGGGGTAGCCGCCCTTCTCGACAACATCAACATCCCAATCAACATGCATGACTTTAGGTTGAATGGGATTTCCATCAGCATCGGTATAGCTGATGCCATCGGGCTCCATAACAGCAAACTCGTTGTCACCAAGAACAGTGACATCTCGGGAGGCTTCGATAACCGCAATGATGTCAGATGCAACGTAGCTGCCCTTCTCGCCATGTGCAAGGACAATGGGAGAATCTTTGCGAGTAACTACAATGCGACCGGGTTCCTGAGAGCATATAACAGCAAGGCCATAGGTTCCTACAATTTGCGAGCATGCCTTGGCAACAGCATCGCGAAGGTTGCCTCTGTAGACTTCTTCAATAAGGTGAGAAACGACTTCAGTATCGGTATCGCTGCGGAATTTGTGCCCCCGAGCCTCAAGCTGCTCACGGAGTTCGGCAAAGTTCTCGATGATGCCGTTGTGTACGACGGCAATTTGATTGTCACAAGAGGTATGTGGGTGGGCGTTGCGCTCACTTGGAGCGCCGTGCGTTGCCCAACGGGTATGTCCGATGCCACAGGGGTTTGCATTATTGAGGTACTCCACCGCTTCAGCTAATCCCGCAACTTTTCCTACGCGATGTACGACCGTAAGTTCTTCGTTGGTTGTGTTTTGCAAAGCAATACCGGCAGAATCATACCCACGGTATTCGAGACGTTTAAGACCTTCAATGAGGACATCTTTTGCACTTTGGTGTCCGGTAAAACCAACGATGCCGCACATATATAAACTCCAATCGTGTGCTTCTGGGAGTGTCACAGAAACGATTAGTTTTAATCAACCCACTCTATATTTTAGCGAGTTATATAGGCGAACTTGTATGGTATTAAAAATGAAGACCAGATTATGCAAAATGATGTAAAAATGCTATTTGAATATTTACCACGGCAGTTGGCAAGTATTTGCCACGGCAGTTGGCTAATATTTACCACGGCAGTTGGCAAATACTTATCAGAAAGCGAATAGCAGCTATACGATACAAACGGGACATAATGATACAAATGGGCTATTGACTGAGTTTCTGTGTGTCTATCCTTTATAAGTTAGATAGAGCTAACCGAAAGGAGACGCATTATGTC
>ERZ773254.735-NODE-735-length-16894-cov-8.775462_pt1 | contig 16894 bp, 15 predicted proteins | sample MGYA00580516_ERZ773254 | MGnify/ENA primary metagenome ERZ773254 (study PRJEB29015, sample SAMEA2738158) | human oral metagenome | biome: human oral; feature: human-associated habitat; material: saliva | place: China | collected 2192 ...
TTGTTGCAACAGCGAGCTGCCCTTTTGCTGTTTCGTAAATTGTATTAATTTGGACACCACCATCCACCGGGCGTTCAACACGGACTATCTCTCGGCCGTAAAACATCACCTTCCTCCGCGAGCCGTTTTCGTAGAGCGCTAGTTCTATTCTTCCGTAACCTTTTTCAGTGTTATGTCGGTTGGTCAAATAGTCCTGAAGCGCTTGGACGACAGCCGCTGAAACACTTTCCGCATGCTGCGCAGCTCGTTCAAATAGTTCCATATCCGCTTCTGAGACGTAAATATTCTTTGTAGGCATGTTTATAAACATACTCATACTTTCTCCGTTTGCCAACCCTGCAGAAATGTCACTGGTTCCAATTGTGAGGAGGGTATCGACGGTAGACCTGGATGGCATACATGATGATGGGCGTTAAGGCAGATTGACTGCGAAGATAGAGAAGCCCGAGGTCATATGCACCTGGGGCCAAGGGGTGCAGCCGAACTACAGACTCATCCGTCGTTGAACGCGATAGCGATTGTTCCGCCAGGGTGGATGGTGGCATGGTCAACGAGGGCTCGCCAGGCTTCGGGCGTGTAGCTGATTGCAGGGTTCTCACTGCGGTATTGGTGGAACGCGGTGATGGCCGCACGCTTGGCTTCGAGTTCGTGTAGTTGTTTTTCGAGGGACTCGACTGCGCTGAGGTGGTACTGGTAGTCGGCTTCGAGCCGTGCATGGTCAGCCTCGAAGGCGTCAGGGTCGAAGTCAGTCTTGGCTGCAGAGCGGATGAGGGCGTTGATCTCGTCCACCACTGCGTCGCGTGCGGTGATTACCTGGGCAAGCTTGGCCTCGAGCACGTGAGGATTACCGAGCTGGTCGAGGGCAGCTTCGAGTACCTCGGGGGCTGGCCGTGGTGGGTTAGGTGCGGGACTGCAGCAGGCGTTCCATCAGGTCATCACCCGGCGAGCTACCGACGTATTCGTGGGTGGAGATGGCGCGCACGATCTCGTAGATCTCGTACCAGTACACGTTCACCTGCTTGGAAAACGACTGGTTCATCGCCACGAACGGGGAGGCGATAGCGGCGCCCGTGGTGGGGTGCTTGCCCAGCAGGCCGAACTTGCTGATTGCTTCCTCGCACTGGATGTAGCGGGCAAACGCCTGCGCGTAGGCCTCAATCAGGCGCGGAGACACAAACGAGGCGACCCCGCGCGCGTCCAGCCACGCCCAGGTCTCCCGGTAGAACTCCCCAGCCAACAGCGGCTGCCCGTCACGCTGGATCGCGGACAGGTAGGCCGACGGCTCCGGCATGGTCTCACCCTCAAGCAGCGCACCATCGCCCACGTCACCGCCGTCGAGGCCGAAGGGGTCCAGGTCTGCGGGTTCAAGGAGGCGGGAGGCGGGCTTTCCGGCCTCGAGCTTGTCCTTGAGTGGGTCAGGTTTCGCGCCCGCGCGCACGCGCCTGCCGCCACGGTTGGTACCGTCTTTAGCCATGATTCGGCCTCCCCTTCAGTCCATTCGTGCTGAGTGTTCCCTGTGTTATCAGCTGATCAAGGTCCAACCGTCGTAAACTAATAGGATGCGTACAACGCAAGCCTTGTTGTCTGTGGCACGACACGTCGCGATCAGTCTCGCGATGCTCCTTCTGGTGGTCATCGTGGTCATGAATGCAATCGGCATTCGCGTCGGACGTTTCGAAGGCGCACCAGTGATGATTTTTGGTCAGGTGGTAAACGCTGGGTGGGCGGTCGTTGCTGCAACAGTCGTGGCGATGATGCTGTGTGTGACTCAGCTGTGGAATTCGCTGAAATCGTGGAAAGTGGTAAGTACTCGACATCTTCTCGGGTTCGCGCTTCTGTCTAGCGTTGCTACACTTATTTATCTTTTTGCAGCACTGGGGATGTCCATCAATATGTCTGAGTTTCGTCGCGTCCCTTCGAGCGATGCAACGCACCCATGTTTTGTGATCTACCAAATAACATCGGGCATTACGCCTTCCGGTGCTGGACGTTTCTATGTCGCAAACAGCTCGTGGGGATTGCCGCAGCCCACTCAATACGTGTGGTCAGACGATGAAGGCGCTGACGGCATACCGGACGGCAGTTGGGAGGTGCGCTGGGAGTCTGGCATCGGAACTCTAATCGCCTATGAAGAGATAGGAATCGATCCCGACGACAAACTCCCAGCACGTTTCTCATGTTCCCGTTAGGACATCTTCTGCATCTTCTGAGCGAAGACTGCGGCAAGCCTGTCTGACTCATCCTTGTTCGGGAGCCGATCGGCATTCCCTGCCATAGTCAGCGGGCCACCTACGAGTGGGAGATCGATGCCGAGGGCACCCGAGATCAGATCCCAGAATGCCTTCTGGACATTCCGGACCGAACCGCCGAATCGCACCTGATAGAACTCGAACACGCGAGCGCTCGGTGGCATCGACCGCAAATCCCGTAGGCTGTCGGAGAGCCGAGCGGAGGTAGCCCAGTATCGATGGATGAGCAGATAGGCATCTGCGTCTGCGTAGAGGTCTTCAGCAGAGAATCCTCGGTCGTCTTTGAAGATTCCCAAGTGACGGGACAACCATTCTTCCATAGTGTCTATTGTCCCGGACCTGAGGTATGCTCCCCAAATCTGCACCAGATCAAGGGCCCACCCCCCAAGATCACCCCAGCCATATTCGTCGAGTGCAGCATCTGTGCCGTGCGCAAGATAGCCGAGGCTACTGGCTGCGAAGTGAGCCAAGTCTTCGGAGCTCGATGCTTGCCGAATGTCGATTTTCATTTCTGAGCAGATTCGTTCCACCTGTGCGCGGTGAAGCATGGATTCAGGAGTAGGGTCAACTTCTGGAGTGTATGTTTGCCACATCAAGCCTTTTTCATAGCCTGCTGACCAGTATTCCGGCTTCCTTAGCCAGCCCAGCGCATAACTGCCGGCTTCACTATTGGCGGGCTGGCTGTTGACAAGCGAAACGTACTCACCAGCGTATATGTCTTCAACTGTTCGCATCCAATTCGAAAAGGCATCGCCAGGATCGCTGTTTCCTGGCAAGCTGGGAACTCGAACGGTGCTGCAAGCGGGAATTTGTCCCGAGGAGGCCACGCGGTCAAGGTCCCACTTGCCTCGGTAGCCGCTGATCTCGTGGAATTGATCGAACACCCAGTTATCAGGGATCGGAAAACCCAGGTTTCCTGAGAATCCGGTAGACATATCGGAGACAAATGATGCGACGGCGTAGCCTTCGCGACTAATTCGGGTACAGATGTTACGAGAAGCGTAGATTCCGACCCGGTATCCGCCACCCAGACTCTGTGTAATCGCCTTGAAATAAGGAAGAATCGCACTTGTCACCTCAGGATCAGTGGCATCATAATCCACAGCAAAGTAGATGATCGTCGGTGGGATGCCCAGGCGCTCGGCGACTGCTTGCGCTTGTATCGCGTGACGGTGGCCGTTGTCCACGCTGAAATGGGACAATTTTGTTGAGTATTCCTGGAAAATCGGGAAGTACTGCAATCCGTGATGCACGATACGTTCGAGTTCACCCGGACGAATGGCTTTGAAATAGTCCTTCGGTTCGAGTTCGTCCTGGCCAGGTTCGCTGAGGTAGCGTCCCACAATCCGATATCCATCGGCCTTGAGGTATCCGGCCAACTCGTCGGTGATCTCGAAGCGAGTGTCACACGCTACGCACGCCCGGTTGGGGTCTCCCTTGGATGTCAATAGGCTCATCCAAGTTGTCGGGTCGATCGCACTAGTTTCTGGCAAGACATACTGCTTCTGGAACTCGCGGACTTGTGCCGCCAATGAATCATTCCAAGTACTAGTGACGGAACTGGATTGCCCATTGCAGACGAGGGCCGCACTCGCCAACCACACCCAGGCCCCGCTGCCGGAGTTGATTGTACGCAGGCGGCTGCGTGTGCCATCTCCGAAGTTGCCGGTTGCCTGCGCAGGGCTGAAACCTTCGAGAGCTTGGAGCACCTGAATAAGCCCCGTGTTCATCTCGCGACCGTACAGGCCATCAGTCGGTAGAATCCCTGTGTATGCTTTGAAGTCTCGGTTAATGGTCTGCTGGATCGAACGGATCGAAGCCTTACCGCCGTACATGAAAAGCAGCCTGAATTGCTTCATCGACAGCAGAGCCATCATGAGTTCTAGATCAATCGTGGCTGTCGAATCGCTCAGCCCGATGTCACTCTTGAGTATGCGAATAGAGTTCGCAACGTTTTCTGTAAATTCCGTGGTAATCTCGCCATATTCTGCAGAGTAGCCCTTGCACCACAATGCGCCTTGGATGATGGCATGCACGTTGGATTTACTTGCGGATTGAGAAATGCCGTTCGGCCAACGATTCTGAAAACGTGACTGAGTGCCAGGCCCGAAGTTATTTGCAGTGGCGCTGATCCCGAGTTCGATTTGCAATGCGCGAATCAACCCATAAATCGTATTCCAACCAGTTGCGCCATCCTCGGTCACTGATCCGAATCCAGCACGGTCTCGGTATGTGTTGTTGAGCCATTGCTGTGTCTTGAGGACCATCTTATCCATGTTTACAACCTCCTCGTGGATGTTCGGTGTACAAAAGCCATCCAGTCGCCCATTGAAGTGCGTGATGGTCTGGATGGACGTCGAAATCGGGTGCTACCACGCGCTACTGCTTCCAGATCGAGATCTGCCTGTAGGGCGTTTGAGACGCCGTGGATCAATCGGGGGTTTGATTCGGATTTTTTCTGCGCGGCACCCCAGGCCCGCTGAAGCCCCTCGAGTCCGTAGAGATCCTGACCGTCCCTCCCGTAGGGGACAATGAGAAGCTATCGGGGGAAACTCGACGACAAGCAAGCCAACGCAAGGAAGAAAGAACATAGCTGTGAAAACGCAAAATATAAATGAAGACAACACAGCTAGCTCTCACCAGACATCAACCGCACATGCACATCAAGACAAAACGCGCACGATAAGACGCGTCCTCTGGTGGATGGGCCTAGTTTTATTGATTCCATCCCTAGAAGGGTGGACTAGCAGCGAAGATGCATTCTGGATATTTCGTGAGTTCCCAACACCGGTTGCTCAATATTCCAATGCCGTTACTCAACGAATTGTGACAGTTCTGCTCGTTGGATTTGGATGTTGGTGCGTAGTTGGTTTACTTAAAGTCACATCTGTGTACAGATTTTGCAAGGGCAAATTTCTCGCAGAAACAGAACCGCAATGGGAAAACGCTAACGAAGGTACTCGTTGCCATTGTGACAATATGCATGTCAATCATTGCAGGACTGTCGCTGATTGTGCTTCTGATGGATGTGAGTGGCACTCCGCTGTGAGTGGATGACCATGGTAAGTACTGGCTATCCACTCACAGCCTTACGCTCAACGCTCCACTGACTTCACATCATCGGCGAGGACTATCTAAGAATGCGGCGTAAGCGCGGGCAAGCGTTTCAGATTCTCTACGATCCGGAAGTCGACTGGCTCCGGTATCGGCCATGAGGGTGTGGGCCTGCTCGGTATCCCCGTAGTGGATGAGGACACGGCCGGCGAACCTGGAGAGGGTGGCGTTGCGGTTGCCTTCCCCGATAGCGAGTGTGGCGGCGTCGAACACATCTGTCTCAGCCTGGCGGGTCATCCACTCATCGACCAGCATGGAACCTTGGAGCGGGCGACGGGAATCGAACCCGCGCTGTCAGCTTGGGAAGCTGAAGTTCTACCATTGAACTACGCCCGCGAGGCGCCGAGCACGCAGTCGGTGCTACCAACGCAACTCGTTCATCATAGCGGCTCGCTTGAGTTCAGTCCAAAGCTTCGGACATAGACTATGAGCTGTGACTTCACCCAACCCGCGCCCCGTCGTTGCCGCCGCGATCTTTGATCGCCTCCCCCACCCAACCGCGCTTTTGTGCGCCTCCCGCTCCTACCCGGAGAATTTACGAGGCCTCTTCGAGCTCCCCGGCGGAAAGGTTGAGGAAGGCGAAGACCCCGTGCGCGGCCTCGTTCGTGAAATCGACGAGGAGCTGGGGTGCGCGCTGGTGGTCGACCAGCCGGTCCTCTCCCCCGAGGGACCATGGTGGCCAATCCTTGCTGGACGCGTCATGGCGGTGTGGGGATGCACGCTTGCAAACCCCGACCAGCGGCTCACTCCCGGGCGCTCCCACCTGGAACTGCGATGGACTCCTTTTGACGAGGTCCTTGATCTTCCGTGGATTCCCGCAGATCTTCCCATCGTTCAAGCTGCGATCGAGCAGTACTCTTCTGCGGCTACCTGTTGATGGGCATCGTCCACACACCCGATTTTGATTCAGACACTTCTGCTTTTTCTGTCAGAATAGATACATGCCGAAGATTATTGGGGACTCGCTAGCCGACCATCGAGAGCTCACGCGCAACCGCCTTTTCGATGCGCTCGCCAGCCTGCTCGCCGAGCAGCCTTTCGATTCAATTTCGATGTCCCAAATCGCCACGCGCGCAAAAGTTGGCCGCACAGCGGTCTACAACCACTTCCCCGACAAGGAAGTCCTCCTCCTTGAGTTCATGCGTCGCGTCACCCTGCAATTCTCGCAACGCCTCGAAGAGGCGATCACACAGGTCAACGATCCCCTAGCCCAGCTGCGTATCTATATCCGCGCACACCTGGAGATGACGACCCGCTACCACCTGAATTCGACTTTTAACCTGCGCACTCAGGTTTCGCGCGAGAACTCTGCGCACCTGCACGATCACGCAACAATCATCTCGACCAGGCTCCTGGAAATCCTCGGCCGATGCATGGAAAGCGGCGCGATCCCCAAACAAAATCCGCACGCACTGATCCCCCTGATCCACTCGTGTTTGGCTGGAAATAGGCTCCCCACCAATCCCCAGCAGCGCGAGGCGATGATCGCCACCGTTCAGACCTTCATTCTTCGAGGCATCGGCGCGGATATCCCCATTACTTCCTCCGCGCAACGTCCCTCAGCGCTTGAGAACGCCTCAGAGGAGGGCGCAGATGGCGCTGAAACCGCTGGAGATACCGCCTACATGCGCTGCCCGGTCAGCGCATGAGCACTTGTGATCTGGCAAACTCCTATAGGATCGTGGAATAAGTGACCGGCACACGCCGTTGAGCTGAACATGACCCGGGGCGTGTGCCCCTCACCGAAAAAAGGAGTACCCACATGAGCACGATCGCGCTCACCTCGGAAAACTTCAACGAGACCATCAACTCTGACAAGATCGTACTGGTGGATTTCTGGGCAAGCTGGTGCGGCCCCTGCCGCCAGTTCGGCCCGATCTTCGAAGCAGCCTCAGAGCGTCACGAAGATGTTGTTTTCGCCAAGGTCGATACCGATGCCAACCAGGACATCGCCGCAGCACTGGAGATCTCATCAATCCCGACCCTGATGATCTTCCGCGAAGGCGTCCTGATCTTCCGCAACTCCGGCGCAATCCCCGGAGCAGCCATTGACGACCTGGTTTCCCAGGCACAGGCCCTCAACATGGAAGAGGTCCACGCAGAGGTCGCAAAGCAGGAAGCTCAGAACGACTGACCTCACTCAGTACTGACTTCGTACGACAGATAAGTGGTGGGGACGGCCAAGCCGTCCCCACCACTTATTGCTTACCTAGGAGCGCATCCGTTCAGGCGGCACCCACGCAGTACGCGCAAGAACCCGGCTCCTTCGACATGCTCTAGCCCTGTAGCTCAGCAGCAACCAGTTCAGCCAGCTGAATTGCATTCAGAGCTGCGCCCTTGCGCAGGTTATCGCCACTCACCACGAAAACAATGCCGCGGTTATCCGGAACGGCCTGATCCTGGCGAATACGGCCGACCAAGACATCGTCTTCACCGGCAGCCTCAAGCGGGGTCGGGACGTCGACGACGTGAACTCCGGGAGCACTGTTGAGCGCGGCCACGGCCTCGTCGCGAGAAATCGAAGCGGGGAACTCGGCGTGGACGGTCATCGTGTGTGCGGTCAGGACCGGTACACGCACGCAGGTACCACTCACAAGCAGATTGGGAGCATGCAGGATACGACGCGATTCGTTACGGAGCTTCTGCTCTTCGTCGGTCTCGAAGCTGCCATCGTCAACAATCGAACCGGCCAAGGGCACAACATCGAAAGCGATGGGGGCAACGTAAACCTGGGGAGTACCGAAATCAACGGCATGTCCGTCGGTGGTCAGGCCCTCGAGGTTCTCATCGACGGTGCCGCGAACCTGATCGAGGAGCTCACGAACACCCTTGAGTCCCGAGCCAGACACGGCCTGGTAAGAGGACACAGTCAGACGCTCAATACCGCCAGCAGCTTGCACAAGCGGCTTAATTGCAGGCATGACGGCCATGGTCGTGCAGTTCGGGTTGGCAATGATGCCCTTGGGGCGATCGGCGACGTCTGCACCGTTGACCTCGGAGACGACCAGCGGGACCTCGGGGTCCTTGCGCCATGCGGAGGAGTTGTCCACGACTACGGCTCCGGCCGCGGCAAACTTCGGCGCATACTCGCGCGAGGCCGTGGCACCCGCGGAGAAGATCGCGATGTCGATCCCGGAGAAGTCAGCGGTCGCAACGTCTTCAACGACGACCTCTGTGCCCTTCCACGGGAGCGTCGAACCCGCCGAACGAGCGGAGGCAAAGAAACGAATCGTTTCAACCGGGAAGTTTCGCTCTTCCAGGATCGTGCGCATCACGCGACCAACCTGGCCCGTCGCACCGACAACAGCAACCGTCAAACCAGCCATTTTCAGCCTCTCTTTGTGTAAATACGCGTTCTCAGCGGCCCGTGCCAGCGTAGACAACGGCCTCGGAAACTTCGGCGTCCATGCCGAAAGCAGAGTGGACAACTGCAACCGCGCGGTCCAGGTCGTCCAAACGAGTCACGATCGACAGGCGGATCTCGGAAGAAGAAATCAGATCGATGTTGATTCCTGCCTCGGAGAGCGCGGCGAACAAGCGCGCGGCCACACCCGGGTTGGTGCGCATGCCAGTACCCACCAGCGAAAGCTTGCCGATGTTCGGGTTGTAACGCACCTCATTGAAGCCGATCTCTTCCTTTGCGGACTCCAGCGCATCCAGAGCAACCTGGGCGTCGGCCTCGGGAATGGTGAAGGTGATGTTCGCGCGGGTCGGATCGGCGACGGGAATGTTCTGAACAATCATGTCAATGTTCGCACCCGCCGCAGCGATCGTTTGGAAGACCATCGCAGCGCGGCCGGGGTGGTTCGGAACACCGGCGACCGTGATCTTGTCCTGTCCGCGGTCGTGAGCAATTCCAGAGATGATGGGCTGTTCCATCTGTCCTTCTTTCGGGTCGAGGAATGCGGCGTCAGGGACCAATCCCTTGAGCGCCGGCGAGGCCGGGCGGTCTGAAATCCAAGTTCCATCCTTCTCGGAGAAGGAGGAACGAACGTGCAGGGGAACCTTGTAGCGACGGGCGAATTCGACCGCGCGCAGGTGAAGAATCTTTGCGCCATGCGCCGCGAGTTCCAAGGTTTCTTCCGTTGAGATCGAACGCAGGCGGTGTGCCTTGGGGACGATTCGGGGGTCTGCAGAGAAAAGGCCATCGACGTCGGTGTAGATCTCGCAGACGTCGGCGTGGAGGGCGGCAGCGAGGGCGACCGCGGTCGTATCCGAACCGCCTCGGCCCAGGGTCGTCACGTCCTCATCATCAGAAATTCCCTGGAATCCGGCGACAATTGCGACCTGTCCTTCCGAGATCGCGCGGGCAATGCGCTCGGGAACCATGCCGGTGATTTGTGCGCGACCGTACGCGGAGGTCGTGTGAATACCTGCTTGTGCGCCGGTAAAGGCCTGCGCGGGAACTCCCAGTTCATTGATCGCCATGGACAGAAGAGACATGGAAATACGCTCCCCGGCGGTGAGAAGGATGTCCATCTCGCGTTCGGGCGCATTGTCTGTAATCTGCGCGGCGGTATCTAGGAGTTCGTCGGTTGTATCGCCCATTGCGGAGACGACAACGACGAGCTTGTGTCCGGCATTTCGAGTGTCGACGATGCGTTTTGCAACGCGTTTGATCGCTTCGACATCGGCTACGGACGAGCCTCCGTACTTTTGCACGATGAGCGCCACGAGTAGTCCTAACTGTCTGTGTTCTGGTTTCCTTCCCTAATCGTGGCGAAAGTTTGGGGTTACTGCGACTTTTGACCAACACGTGAACGTTTGTACCAATTTGTAAACGTAACTTACCGCACATACCAAGGCCTACAGGGCATGGGAGAATAGTGTGAGCGCTGCTCCCAAGAAAGGAACGCACGATGTCACACACGGTTTACGGCACTCCCGTTGTTCACGGAGTGTCCTACGCGCCGATCGTTTGGACATCACGTCACCCCCTCCCCCCAACAGAGTTCACCGAGCTTCCCCCCACAGAGCGCGCCGCATGTGCCGCGCATTTGGAAGAGATCTGCCGAAGCGTCGGCGATGATCTCTTCGCCCAGTCCGAACAGGCCTACGGCGATGTCTCCGACGTGCTCATGATGACCGCTTCCCTTGCGACCGATCCCAGCTGGATTGCGGAAGCACAATCGTGGATTTATTCCGGGGTACCCGCTCCTCAGGCGGTTGTTCGCGCGACCGAAAAGTTCACCGAAGTCTTCCGCGCTGCGGGCGGACTCATGCTCGAGCGCGTGGCGGACCTTAAGGACGTGCGCGACCTGATTCTTGCCCACTTAGCTGCTTCCTCAGGTGACGAGGCCAGCGATGCGCGCGTGCATGCGCGAAAGGTACAGGCGGCCTCGGAAAGCCCCTATATTCTTTGCGCGCGGGATTTGTCGCCCTCGGACACGGCGCATCTCAACCCCGCGCACTGCGTGGGAATCGTGACCCAGCTGGGTGGCCCCACCTCGCACACCTCGATCATCGCTCGCCAGCTGGGGATCCCCTGCATCGTGGCCGCTCGTCGCATCAACGAGATCCGCACGGGCGAGTACGTACTTATGGATGCTTTTGTGGGTTCCGTGACCACTGGCGTTCCCGAAAATGAGGCCCGCGAGGCCGTGGAGCGCGATCGACGCCGCGCCGAGGCCACCCTCAGGTGGACGCCGCCTGCACACACCTCAGATGATCATCCCGTGCGTTTGCTGGCAAACATTCACGACCTGGCTAGCGCGAAGGCTGCTGCTCGTTCTCCGCTTGCCGATTCGATCGGGCTTTTCCGTTCAGAAATTGCCTTCCTCAACGCACAAACCGAGCCTTCCATTGAGGAACAGACCGAGTTTTATTCGAGTATTTTCCAAGAGTTCCAGGGGTATTCGGTGCGCGTGCGCACGCTGGATGCAGGATCCGACAAGCCGCTGGCCTATGCGACAATTCCCGGCGAGGAGAACCCGGCTCTTGGCGTTCGCGGGATCCGAACCTCGGGCCCACATCCGCAGATTCTCCAAAACCAGCTCGAGGCGATTGCTTTTGCGGCGATGCGTCAGCGTGAGACTTCGGTTTCGGTGATGGCGCCGATGGTGTCAACTGCTGCCGAGGCCAAGTGGTTTGTCTCCTCGGTTCGCCAGCTCTCCGAGCGTTTCGAGGTCGAGCTGCATGCTGGGGTCATGATTGAGGTGCCCGCGGCGGCGCTAATGATCGATTCAATCATGGAGCACGTAGACTTCGTGTCGATTGGTTCGAATGACCTCACCCAGTACACGATGGCTTCGGACCGCCTCTCACCGGACCTTGCCGAGTATTCCGATCCTTGGCAACCCGCGCCTTTGCGCTTGATTGCGCAGGTTGCGCACGCTGGCCTTACGCACGGGGTGAGCGTGAGTGTGTGTGGCGAGGCCGCGGCTGACCCGCTGCTGGCCTGCGTTTTCGCGGGTATGGGTGTGCCCGCACTGTCGATGCCGCGCTTGGCTATCCCCTCGGTGGGCGCGCAGCTTGCTCAGGTGAGCTTGGCGCAGTGCCGCTTGGCTGCTGCTTCCGTTGTCGAGGCCGCTGACCCGGGCGATGCGCGCTACCGCGCGCGCACCGCGCTCGAAGTGGAGTTCTAAGGGCAAGCAAGGATCTGAAGTACTCACTTCTGGTTACGCAGATACCTGACTGAATCTGATCGGGACGATTAAAAAGTCCGGTTCCACTCTTCAGGTATTCCGAGGCTCGGAGTTCGAACCAATGGGTTCTGCAGAAATTCCTCAACAAGGAGCCTCGAAACTTTATCCGGCCATGTAGTTCCCGGAGACGTTACTCTCAGAAGATGCGACATGACGACAATCGCACCAAAGATGCGTTCGCTTTGTCGTGCTGGAAGCGCAGAGAATTTCGTTTGCGATTTTAACGCCGAAGTGGGAGCCGGGGTAAACGATTTATTCCACAGTCGACCGTGGTGTGCGCATGTATTCCGTATGATTGCAAACTGTTCGAGCCACCGTGCTAATGGTGATTGTTTCTTTGCTTTCTCCTGCTGATTCCGAGACAAGGAATTCAGATTAATTCGTATCCCCAGACTCTCTGCAACCGTTTGCTGGTCCCGAACACGCATCCCGTCAAACATTCGCGATAAATCACTGAAATCAAGGATCTCAGCCAATACCCAAAACGGAAACTGAGAATTATAGACATCACAATAATGCTGAATTGCTTCGCTACGCATACGCATACGGGAAATCCGTTTATCGGCGGTTTCGAGCCACTGCTTATGTCGAAAGTTCGGACGGAAATTAGCAGGATTTTGATAGAAAACCGGATCGGTCATACATAAACAGTCCCCGATTCTCGTCCGCATCGTCGTTTCAATGCGCTCAATCGCATCAAAAAGGAGGGTACGTAGCTTCCGATCGGCCTCATACAATGCGACTACATCCGCGAAAGAGATTCCATTGTCAAATTCATCGAGATGTGTACCATCATCGTCAAGTTTCCGAGCTGGATACCAGTACGCTGAGAGCCGGTAATAGCTAACATTCGAGAGCCATTGCCATGCAAGCTGCTCATCAACTTGCATGCCGCGTTCGCGTAATGTCTCTATCTGTTCGCTAATCGTCGTTGCCGGCTTCAGTTCCTTTGACATCGAAGACATCCTTGTCATTCGCTGATAAAGATCCAGCCCACTCTCAACCATATCGGTTGAGGCGGGCTGAACGATTGATTAAAGAATATCGAATTTATGCCATTCTGTCATTCGCTTTTCGTATAAATTGTGCAGGTCACAATTCCATCGCAGGCAGGATCACCGAGAAAGTCGTCCCGTGTTCACCGGGCTTAGCTTCGCCTTCGCACACGGTATCCACATCCACCCGGCCGCCCAAGGCCTCGGCGATCGAAGAAACGATCGACAGCCCAAGGCCAGACGATCCCTTCCCCTGACGCGAGCGCGAAGTGTCGCCTCGGACGAAACGATCAAAGACGGTAGCGCGCAACTCGGGCGGGATACCCGGGCCGTCGTCGGCAACACTCATGCGCACAAACCCCGGTGCCGAGGCCCCGCCGCCGATCACCTGCACGCCAACCTTGACGCGCGTGCCCGCGGGAGTGTGGATTCGCGCGTTATTCACCAGGTTTGCGAACACCTGGCGAAGTGCGGATTCATCGCCCGCAACCGTGCAGGAGACGCAGTCTTCGTCCTCGTCATCGAACTGAGGGAGGTCCAAGACCCACTCGTGATCCGGGCCCGCCGCGTGCGCATCCGAAACCGCGTCAATCGCCAGGGGGATCAGGTCGACCGGATCACTGGCGAGTTCTCGGCCCGCATCCAAGCGAGCCAATAGCAGGAGGTCTTCGACCAGACCGGACATGCGGGCAGACTCTGAGGCAATACGCGCGAGCGCAAGCTCCTCATCCGCGCTTCCCTTTTGCAGAAGCTGCGTGTAGCCCTGAATCGACGCCAATGGAGTGCGAAGCTCGTGCGAGGCATCGGCGACGAACTGGCGCAGGCGCTGCTCGGATTCGGCGCGGGCCTGAAGTGCCGTTTCAACATTGTCGATCATCGTATTCAGGGCGTAACCAACATCGCCGACCTCATCACCAGGCTGGGCGATGGAGTAATCAACGCGTTGGAAGTCCTCAACCGTTGGAGTAGCAATCAGGTCTTTGGTGCCGATGCTTCTCGCGGTCGCCGCTACCTCACCCAAGGGGAGCATTTCCCTGCGAATCCACTTGCGGCCGATGAAAGTCGCACCGGCGATCACGACCAGAGCGATGACACCTTCAAGAGCCACCAACATAATCAGCGTCGAGTTATTGGCCGCCAAAGACAGGCCGACGACCAGTGTCCGTGACTCTGATTGACCGCACATGATCCTGAAAGAGCCAAAATTCGTCAGGCTGACATTGTGCCCGTGTCCATCACAGCGCAGAGAGAGAATCTGCTGCTGAGCGGCGGTATCGAGCTCCACCACATCAAATTGCTTGACGACACCTGAAACGATCTCATCGTCGTCTTTGATGAGCTGCAACTGGCCTTCTGAAGAACCCGGGCCTCGCAAGCCGCGCGGTCCGTGTTCGCTTGGCGAAGCGGAGGAACTTGGGGAATTCGACTGTGATGGACCGTGATCATCCTGGTCGTCCTGTGACCCGGCCGTTGGAGGCGGGGGTGGGGGAACAGGTTGCTGCAAACTGAGCTCTGCGTTCTTTTCAAGCCTGCTGAGCATGGATTCGAGCGAACTATCGATCTTGGAAGTCATCCACGAATGCATTGCAAGCGCCGAGGCAGCAAGCATGGTGACCAACGCTAAAGCGACAGCTGCAGCAAGAAAACGACTCAGGCGAACAGTGAGAAGACGAGATCGCTTGCGCTTTGTCTGGGGAGCACTGTGCTTGGGAGCGCGCGCTTGCGATTCGGTATTCGAAGCTTGGGGGGCAGAGCTTGTCATTGGCGCTCCTAGGAGGCGGGCCTGAGGATATAACCGGCTCCCCTGACCGTGTGAATCATGGGTTCGCGCCCAGCGTCGATCTTCTTACGCAAATACGAAATGTAGAGCTCGACGATGTTCGCCTGACCACCAAAATCGTAGGACCACACGCGGTCGAGGATCTGCGACTTCGACAAGACAACGTTCGGGTTTTCCATGAAGTACCGCAGCAGCTCGAATTCGGTGTTCGTGAGCGTGATAGCTTCACCACCACGTGCAACATCATGCGAGTCTTCATCCAGGGTCAGATCACCAACGGTCAGAACACGTTCAGCGGTAACCGAAGCCATTCCAGACCGGCGAAGCAGGGCGTCGATTCGCGCGGTAACTTCATCCAAGTCAAAGGGCTTCGTCACATAGTCATCGGCACCAGCGCGCAGTCCTGCAACACGATCAGCAACCGCGTCACGAGCCGTCAAGAACAGGACCGGAAGATGGGGCTTGCGCTTACGCAGGCGTTCCAGAGTTTCCATCCCGTCAAGGCCGGGCATCTGGATATCCAAGACGACGACATCGGGGTCAAAAGTATCGGCCTTATCCAAGGCTTCCCAGCCATTGGCTGCGGTCTTTGTCTCCCAGCCCTGGTGCCTCAAGGCCGATCCCAAAAGCTCAGCGAGGACGGATTCATCGTCGACGACAAGAATGCGCGCGGGCGTCCCATCGGGGCGGATGAAGTTGGACTCTGTTGTACTCACGTCGAGATCCTTTCACAGTTTCCGTCGACGTTCAGGACATATTGCGTCGGCCTTCCATTGCCCGGCCCAGGGTAATGGAATCCGCGTATTCGAGGTCGCCGCCCACGGGAAGCCCCATGGCCAGACGCGTTGTTGTCACGCCAATGGTGGACAGGGTTCTGGCCAGATACGAGGCCGTTGCTTCCCCTTCGATATTCGGATTCGTTGCGATGATGATTTCCTGAACGACACCGTCAGAGAGACGCCCCAAGAGTTGGCGAATCCTGAGCTGATCGGGACCAATTCCGTGGATCGGGTCAATGGCTCCACCGAGCACGTGATAGCGTCCGCGGAAAACCCGAGAGTTCTCAATCGCCTGAATATCCTTCGGTTCCTGCACGACGCAAATAATGCTGGGATCGCGGCGAGGATCGCGACAAATCGAGCATTCATCGTCTTCTGTGAGGTTCCCACACACCGAGCAATGCTTGACCTGGTTGCGCACCGCGTTGATCGCGGTGGTCAAGCGCTCTACGTCCTCAGGTTCGGCCTCGAGAAGGTGCAAAGCCATGCGTTGCGCGCTCTTTGGCCCAACCCCGGGAAGCTGGCCAAGTTCATCAATGAGATCTTGAAGAGCTCCTTCGTACACGCGTCACCACCCTCCCTGGTCATCGGTCTTCTGCTCAATGATGGTTCCGCCCAGAATATCCAAAACCGCGGGAATCCCGAAGAGATTCGACTCGGACATGTCCTCATCATCGATGCTGGCGCTATCGTCTTCCGCAGCAGAAACAGTGGGCGCCTCGAAGGGTTCATCCTCTGTTTCCGGCGAGGCCTCTTCCACGTCACTCTCATCCGTTTCCTCACGCGCGGAAACTGCAGCAAAGCGCTGCGAGGGCAAGGGAGTCACCTCTGCAAAAGCAGGAACCGGGGGCAGCGATTCCTCTTCTTCGGGATCAAAACTGGGCGGTTGAATGACCGCCTCGCTCCATCCCGAGGTCGGGGTAAAACACTCTGATTCGTCTTCATCGTCGTCTTCAGGCTGATCGAGTGCACTATTCAGAGGGGCCGCTGGCTTTGGCGTTGGCTCCGGCACTGGCTGCGAGGAAGCAGGCGCTTCAAGCTCTGCGTTGCTGTCTTCATCGCTGTCTTCGCCGGGATCAAAAGGGGGCGGCTCCTGGGTACGCCAATCGTACGACGCGGGGGATTGCGGGTCATAGGGCTGCGTTGCGTCAATCGGCTGAGCTGGAACACGCAATCCCTGCGCGGGCGCGTTTTCCGGAGCGTCCGGAGGCGTTGCAACCTGCCAAACGGGGGCTTCCTGCGGAGCCTCGGCGCGATGCTCAACTTCGCGGCGCTGCCCGCCGCGCTGGGGTGCCGACTGCGGGCCAGTTCCCTGCACGGGCGGCGTAGCTAC
>ERZ773254.749-NODE-749-length-16750-cov-4.324828_pt1 | contig 16750 bp, 12 predicted proteins | sample MGYA00580516_ERZ773254 | MGnify/ENA primary metagenome ERZ773254 (study PRJEB29015, sample SAMEA2738158) | human oral metagenome | biome: human oral; feature: human-associated habitat; material: saliva | place: China | collected 2192 ...
AAAATAAGTTGTAGGAATCTTTACCAAATGTATACTATTAAAGGTGCCTATTGTAGAGGATTAAATGGAAAGGTGGTTGGTAATTTTATTACTTATGCAGAACGAGCAAGAAAGAAGTTTTCTATTGGTTTTGCTGAGACAAACAAGACTGATCAAGTGTGCAAAAGACACCTTATTAAAGTCAGAAAATATTTAAAGCGAGAAGTTCAATGGAGCTTGAACGTTAAAAATATTAGTAAAAAGGAGGATCCATCATGAAAAAGCATTTTAAACCGAATACCTGGCTGTACCCGCAGCCGGTACTTGTGATTGCTTCTTATGGCGCGGACGGCACGGCGGACGGGATGGTGGCTGCCTGGGGCGGAATTTATGATACGAACCAAGTGGGATTTATGCTGGACCATACCCATAAGACTGTGGCGAATCTATTGGAAAAGAAAGCTTTTACCGTAAGCATGGCGACCGTTTCCACGATGGCGGAAGCGGATTATCTGGGGATTGTGTCGGGAAATCGTGTACCCGATAAGGTGGCGCGCGCCGGACTTCATGCGGTGAAGAGCGAGTTTGTTGACGCGCCGGTGCTTTCGGAATTTCCTTTGACCCTGGAGTGTAAAGTGTCCAAGGTGACGAAAGTAGGAGAGGATTACCATTTCGTCGGGGATATCGTGAATATCCTGGTCGATGAGGACATTCTGACCGATGGAAAGATTGACGTGAAGAAATTACAGGCGATTACCTTTGATCCGGCCGGCGGGAAGTATATTGCTCTCGGTGACGCGGTAGGAAACGCGTACCGGGAAGGCAGAAAGTATATGGAGTGACAGAAATTATCTATCGTGGCAAGGAAAGAAGAATCCTATGAGAGTCATCAGAGGAATAGATTCTTCGCTTTGTGTCACATTGCTGTTTCCCGTCTTTCTCACAAGGCATTCTTACCCCCCGCTCTGAATGACGAGGGATGGTAAGGCGTCATCAGAGTCATAGATTCTTCACTCCGTGTCACCATCCCATTTCCCGTTTTTTTCGCAAGGCATTCTTGCCTCCGCTCAGAATGACGGCGGACGGCAAAGCGTCATAATGAGGGAAACGTTAAACGTCATCCCAAGCGAATGTGAAGGATCTGCTGGCGTAGCGAGGGAATCGGTAAAATGTCATTCAGAGCGCCAGCGAAGAATCTGCTGCTATGGTGAGGAAAGCGGTAAGAAGATAACAGCTATTAGCTGTGAGCTGTCAGCTAAAAGTGCTGAATGACGGCGGACGGCAAAGCGTCATAATGGGGGGAATGTTAAGCGTCATCCGAAGCGAATGTGAAGGATCTGCTGCCGTGGTGAGGAAGCCGGAAGGCGAAAAAGAAGTCAGGAAGGAGGCGGGTTATGACAAAAGAAGTAAAAACCGGCATGATGGCGTTCATTGTTTTGGTTGCCGCCATGGCGGTGTTTCTTTTTGTCCGTCCGAAAGATTGGTTTGACGGGAATTATTTCCGCATGACAGCATCCTTTTCCAGTGTACAGGGGATCAAAAAAGGAAATGAAGTGCGTTATGCCGGTGTCCGTGTGGGGGAAGTGTCCAAAATTTCCACGGAAGGAAATGAAGGGATTCTTGAAATGCGTATAAAGAAAGATGCGCAGATTCCTCTGGACGCGGAGTTTACCGTTTCGCAGAGCGGAGTGATCGGTGATTATTATGTAGATATCCGCGGCGGTCGTTTTGACGGCAGTTATTTCGGGGAGGGGATGCGTGCCGGAGAAAAGGGATCGGACCGTCTGGATCAGATGATGGAAAGAGCGAAGAAGCTGATGGATTCCGCAGCGCAGATGAAAGAGAATATAGGGAAGATGGAAGGAAAGTAGGCAGCTGAAAAGCCGCTTGGCATGCTTGGGAAAGTATGGCCGGCGGCTTTTTCTTTTACTTATGGGATTCCTGTTCCATTTCCCAGCTCCATGAGCGGGTGGGAGTCATTTTTCCGTCAGCACCGAAGGTGTACCTGGTGGTGCCGGGGAGTTTCGGCGTGAGGGGGCTGGTGAAGCCGCGGCCGATGACGTCGGTGGTGTTCATGATGAAAAGGAAGGCGTGGGGGTCTATGTCCTCGATGAAATGGCGCAGTTTGGTGACTTGCGTCAGATCCACGATAGCGAAGACGATTTTCTTGTCTTTTCCGCTGAACCCGCCCTGTCCGTAGAGAAGGGTGGCGCCGTGATGAATATTTCTCAGAATGGTGTCCGCCACTTCAAGCGGTTTGTCGGAAACGATGAAAGCCGCTTTCCTTTGGGCGAAACCGATGACGATACGGCTGGAAACGGTGGCGTTGATGTACATGGCGATGAGGGTGCAGATGGCAGGCTCCAGTGTAAAGATCCACGCGCTGGACATGATGATGATGAAGTTCAGGCCGAAGACGACGTAGCCGATTTCCAGATTGTAAAATTTTTTGATAACCGCGCCAATGACGTCGAGGCCTCCGCTGTTTGAGTTGTAGCGGTAGAGAAGTCCCAGGGCGGCGCCGAGGACAACGCCCCCCGATATGGCAGCGACAAGAGGATTGCTGATGACACACCAGTCTGCCATGAAAGCGGTGAGGTCGATAAAGAGCGACAGGCTTACTGTGCTTAAAATGGTGACGACCGTATAAAATTTTCCCATGAATTTCAGGGACAGGATGAGGACAGGTATATTCAGTACCAGATTGGACAGGCCGATGGGAATGTCCATGAGGTAGTAGAGGATCATGGCGATGCCTGTGACACCGCCTGCGAGGAAGTGATGGGGAACAAGGAATATATTGAGTCCGGCGGCATAGATGAAAGTGCCGATGAGGGTGATGACAAGTATGAAGAGAACGCGCTGTATGCAGACAGGATCGTTCCAATGCTTACGGATATTGGCGCCCACGATGATCTCCTTTGGGATGTGCCCATGGAATAAGGGAGTTCTCCCTGTTTAAATGTGAACACATTATATCACTATTTTCTCTTTAATGACACCAAAAGGAATTGTGGAAAATATATTTTTGATGGTATAGAATAAGAATAAAATTAATTTCTTATTATAAATGCAGGAGCGGATGAATCGTATTTATTTTGAAATGCCGGCAGGACGCAGATTGAAAAATGATTTCCATATATTTTCCGATATGATATAATCTAATTGAATTACAATGTATACTATGTAATTTGCCGTGAAGGCAAAGAGCGGTTTCAAGGGGAGCAGACGAATGGACAGTTTTGAGGAAATACTTCAAAAGAAGCATTTAAAACGTACGAAAGCGCGTGTCATGATCTTGAAGGTGCTCCAGAAGAGCCTGCCGATGACCGCGGGGGATGTATATGAAGCGGTGCGGAAGAGAGATACTAAGCTCAGTCTTTCTACGGTGTACCGTAATTGTGAAGCGCTGGCCAAAAAGGGACTGCTTCTCCGTTCGACGATGCTTGCTGACGGATTGACGAGGTATGAATATACGCAGGGCGACCATGTGCACCACGCGGTGTGCCTGTCGTGCAATAAGATTTTCCCTGTCGAGGTTCGTCTGGAACCGGAGTATAAAGACCGTCTGGCAGAAGAAAACGGATTTGAAGTGACGGAGCATCGTGTGGAAATTTACGGTTTTTGCAAAGAATGCAAGGCGCGGGGCATGGATAAGGAATTTAAAGAACGGATGATTTAAAGAAAGACAGGAAAGGCGGAGCGTATACGATGCGTTTTTTTATTCCGTGCGTAACTGAAGGCGGGATTTAAAAAGTAAAAGGACATGAGGCGGCAGAGATGCCGTCTTTTTATGGTGCCCGTATTTCAAAAGAGGTGCCGGAAGGAAATCTTATGTGTATTTGTCATGCAATAATGATGAGTAAGATTTTTTCTATATCTGCGGTGTAGAGAATCTGTGGATAAATAAGGTGCTTACATGATAAAATATAAACAGATGTATATATAATTAATTATTTATGAAGAAGGAGGAGAGTGTATGGGTCTTATTAAAGCAGGAATGGGCGCGGTCGGAGGCGTACTGGCCGATCAGTGGAAGGAATTCTTCTATTGTGACAGCATGCCGCCTGATGTCCTCATGATGAAAGGACAGAAACGGACCGGCGGCCGCAGCTCGAACACAGGCGGAGAAGACAACATTATTTCCAACGGATCCGTCATTGCCGTCAATAACGGGCAGTGCATGATGATTGTGGAACAGGGCAAGGTCGTTGATCTTTGCGCCGAACCGGGAGAGTATACCTACGATCAGTCATCGGAACCGTCCCTCTTCACGGGCGGTCTGAATAAGGAAAGCGTCATCGCCGTATTCAAACAGATGGGGAGACGTTTTACCTTTGGCGGCGATACGGGGAAAGACCAGCGTGTTTATTTCTTCAATACAAAGGAAATTGTCGGGAACAAGTACGGTACGCCCAGCGAGATTCCGTTCAAGGTGGTTGATGCGGATACCGGGCTGAAATTGTCCGTCCGTATCCGCTGTTTCGGTGAATACAGTTACAAAATCGTAGATCCGATCCTCTTTTATACCAATGTGGCAGGCAACGCATCGGACAGTTATGAGCGTTCCCAGATTGACGGCCAGCTGAAATCGGAACTGCTTACGGCTCTCCAGCCGGCATTTGCCAAGATTTCTGCCCAGCGCATCGACTATACTGATCTGGCGGGACACACGTTTGAAATTGCCGAGGCTCTGAATGAAGTGCTTTCCAAGAAATGGACGGAGCTCCGCGGCCTTGCTATCGTTTCTTTCGGTGTGAACAGTGTCAAGGCCAATGAGGAAGATGAAGCGAAGATCCAGAAGATCCAAATGGGCATGGCCATGTCAAATCCCGCTATGGGGGCGGGCGTTCTCGTAGACGCACAGTCTGACGCTATGCGTACGGCGGCGGGCAATGAAGGCGGCATGGGTGCAGCATTTGGATTTATGGGTATGAATATGGCAGGCGCGGCAGGCGGTATGAACGCGTCCAACCTGTACGGTATGGCAGGCCAGCAGCAACAGCAGATGCCCCAGCAGGCACCCTCGCCGGCACCTGCTCCCGCTCCCCAGCCGGCGGGCTGGAAATGTGCGGAGTGCGGTACGGGAGGAAATACAGGCAAGTTCTGCGCCAACTGCGGAAAACCCGTTCCTGCTCCTGCAGCTGAATGGACCTGCGCGGAATGCGGTACAAAGAATACGGGCAAATTCTGTGCCAACTGCGGCAAGCCCGCTCCTGCGGCGGATTGGACCTGCAGCGAATGCGGTACGCAGAATAAAGGCAAGTTCTGTGCCAACTGCGGACATCCCCGTCCGTAATGGGACAGTTGAAAAAAGGGCGGCGGGCATAGATTTACTGCTGCCCTGTCCCTATTTCACACTGCCGTTTTGTTTCCTTTATGGAAAAGGCGGCGATTATGGAAAAGGAGGTACTTATGGCTGATACTTCAGTAAGCTTTAAATGCCCCAATTGCAGCGCTCCTCTTGCATATGCTCCCGGCGCGGATCATGTGACCTGCGAATACTGCGGCACGGAACTGTCCATCGCCGATCTGGAAGCGTTCTACGCGGCGAAGGAAGAAAACGCGGCAAAAGCGGAAGAAGCGCGGCAGAAAAAGTGGGATACTGACGGTGCGGGAAAGGAATGGAGCGAAGACGAGGCGAAGATTCTCCGCGCCTTTACCTGTTCTTCCTGCGGAGCGGAAATCGTCTGCGATGAAAATACGATTGCCACGGAATGCTGCTACTGCGGAAACCCGACGATGATTGCCCAGCGTTATGACGGCGCTCTGCGTCCCGACTATGTGATTCCGTTCCAGAAGACGAAAAAGGATGCCCAGGAAGCCTTTAAAAATTTCTACAAGGGGAAATTACTCCTGCCGTCCAATTTCGTCAGCCAGAACCGGGTGGATGCGATTCAGGGCATGTATGTTCCTTTCTGGCTCTTTGACTCCAAAGTCACCGCTACCGCCAGCTACAAAGCGAAAAACGTAAATACTTTCGTTGTCGGAAAGAATCAGATCACGGAAGAAAGGGTTTACCGGTGCGACCGTGAGGGAGAAATGAAATTTAACCGGGTACCTATGGATGGCAGTAAGAAAATGGACGATACATGGATGGAAAGTATCGGACCTTTCGATTATTCCACCATGGTTCCTTTTACCACGGCATACCTGGCAGGGTACTTGGCCGATAAGTATGATGTGCCGGCGGAAGAAATGGCGCCCCGCGCCGATGAGCTGGTAACAAATACCGCGCTTGCGCAGATGGACGGTACCGTCACCGGTTATACAAGCTGTAATCGGGAAGACGGGTTCGTGTCCAAAGATGAAAACACCGTTTCCTATGCCCTTGCGCCGGTATGGATTCTTTCCACCACTTATAACGGCACGCCGTACACTTTCATTATGAACGCCCAGAGCGGCAAGTTCGTGGGAAGCCTGCCGGTGGATAAAAATAAAGCATCCATGTACACGGCGGCGGCATTTGTCGTCTTCGTTCCCATCCTTTACTTCCTCATTAAAATGATGTTCGGTTCTTTATAAGGAGGCGGGACTATGAAAAAAATATTTCAGATCTTAGCGATGCTCCTTGCCGTCCTCTTTCTGCCCGTGATGTCTGACGCGGCGGAGATGCCGTCATTCCATGACGGGGCGGATATCGTGAAAGGTGAGGCGGCCGCGGAAGTAAAGAACGCATTGGAAGCGGTAGAAAAGAAACATAATGTCCGTATCGCTGTTGTCACCCAGCCCTCCGTGGAGGGAATGAAAATCGGCGATTATGCCGATAAACTTCTCGGTACTGTGATCAAAGGCGGGGAAAAAGGAAATATGGTTCTCGTTCTTGATATGCAGGAACGCGATTGGTACATTGCCACCGATCCCAAAATGAAGGCGATGATTACCAATGATATAGGCATCAAACTTATGAAAGACGCCTTTGTAAGCAAGCTTTCCGCAGGGAATTACGCGGAAGCGTTCAAAGCTTATGCGGAGAAGGCAGACTTCCTTATTTCCTACTATGAGAAAGAAGGGAAAGCGTATGATCCTGACGATCAATTCAGTTTTCTCGGACTGGGGATTGCCGCTGTCCTTTCCCTGCTCGGCGCCTTCGGCGTAAGGAACTACCTGATAGGAACGATGAGCAATGTGGCGCCCGGTGTGAACGCTTCCCACTATCTTGACAAAGACAGTTTCGCCGTGACCGGAGAGAATGACTACTACCTCTATACCAACCGTATCGTCACACCCCTTCCCGAAAAGAAAAATGACGACGTCATTGGGGCAGGCGGCTCCATGGGCGGCGGAAACGGAGGCAACGGCGGAGGAGGCGGAAAGTTCTGACAATGCCTGAAAAGAAATAAATTTGTTATTCATGAAAAGTTACCTCACCGGCCGGCGGGGTAACTTTTTTATTCATGAAGAAGAAAATCGAATCGCAGGGAACAGTTTCCATGGACAGCCTTTGCTTTGACAATCGTTCGTTACAGAAACCACGTTTCATTCCTGTGTTATAATGGGGAAAATCAATCCGTTTATTGGATGATGGAGAAACATATGAATCTTCTTCTGCTTATTTTTACTTTTATAACCAACTGGATCGTGAGCGCTTCTTTTTGGGCGCTCTATTTTTTGTTTACTGTCCCTTTTTTCCATGAAGAGCTGGCAGGAAATTATGAACTTCTGACGGAGCGCATCCTGCAGCTTTCTCTGGCGTGTGTTCTTGTGCCTGCCGTTTTATCGGGAACAGGCGTCATGCAGTATTTCTTTGTCCGTGAAAACGGCGGGCGGAAGGCTGCGGGAGAAACGAAAATGTATTTGGAACGTCTGATGCGCGATATCTGCCGTCGGGGCAGACTGGAATTATCCGATTTCCGTCTTTATACGGCGAAAGCAGATGATTACAATGCCTGGGCAATCGGCGGAAACCATATCACCGTCACGGAACGTCTGCTGAACGAATTTTCCGAAGAAGAGGTAAAAGGGATCCTTGCCCATGAGGTGGGACATCTGCAGAACGGGCACAGCCGCTTCGGTCTTTTGCGCTATGGCATGGAATGGTTCAGCGGTATCATTGTCTATGTGTACAGTGTGGTGACACTGCTCCTGGCATTTTTACGCTGGATTCCGGTCTTGGGGATTTTTATAGGCATTGTCAATTTTTTTATCCTCATACAATATTATTTCCTGAAAATATTTCTGCAGATTCCTCTTTGGTTTTTCACACAGTTCGGCAGCAGGAGAAATGAATATGCCGCTGACGAATATGCCTGCGGCCTCGGACTGGGGATGGAACTTGCCGTCGGACTGGTCCACCTGGAACATATTTTCCGCAGCGGCAGGCGGGACTGGTTTTCCCGTCTTTTTGACGACCATCCCGACATTCCCAGCCGGCTGGAACGGATAAGGAAAATCCTGATGGAAAGAGAACGCGGCTCTTTGGCGGGATAAGGAAACGGGGGGAGTAAAATACAAAGCGGGAAGGGAATTTCCTCTTTGCGCTTTTGGCAGGATCATCCTTGCATCGGATTGAAATATATGGTATACTATGTACAGCAGAGGTGACTGTTAGTCATGTTGCTTCTGCACCTCTTTTCAGCAAATGTTCCCCGACATTTGCAAAAAAATATACAAGGAAGTCGTCCCGGATCCCCATAACCCCCGGGACGTTTTCCTTGCATGAGAAAACGGATATTTCCTGACAGACTTTGGTCTTGAGAAATATCCGTTTTGTTTTACCATCCGTTTTTTCTCCAGAAAGAGGGGAGGAAAAGGATGAGAAGCGTAAAAGATTCAAGCCGGCCCATAAGCATGGACAGGGCGACGACCATTTTTGTCATGGCAGGCATGGCCGACCAGTTGCAGGTGGCGCCGAATTGTCCCAGTGCCGGCCCCGAGTTGCTCATGGTGGCAATGGAAAGGCCCAGGGCAGAAGGAATATCCGCACCGCTTGCGGCGATAAGGGCGGTCCATAAAAAAATGGACATCGTATAGATGAAGAAGAAACAGAAAACCTCGAGGAGCATGGATTCGGAAAAGTTTTCTCCTCCTGCACGGGTCTGTATGACGGCCCGGGGGTGGAGTTTCTGGCGGAGAACGGCGGTCATGGATTTGAAAAGCAATATGATGCGCGTTACTTTCAGGCCGCCCGAAGTCGATCCGCCGCAGCCGCCGATGAACATGAGTATGAGCAATATGACCTGGGAAAAATGGGGCCATGTTTCAAAGTCGTAAGAAATAAATCCCGTGGTAGACGAAAGAGACGCCGAGGTAAAAAGCGCTTCCAGCAGTGCGGAAGGGGCGTACAGTCCGCTTTCCAGCATTAAATTTAAAGAGATAAGGATAGTGGCGGCGGCTACGATGGAAAGATAGACTTTAAATTCCGTATTTTCCCAAAGAACACGGATGCCCCGTTTCCATGCAGCCACATAGATGCCGAAATTGGCGCTGGAAATAACCATAAAAAATATGACGGACAGTTTCAGAGGCGTACTGCCATAAAAAGCGATGCTTTCATTCTTTGTGGAGAAACCTCCGGTGGCGATGGTGGAAAAGGCGTGATTTACCGCGTCGAAAAAGTTCATGCCGAGGAGTGTGTAAATCAATGCGGCAGAAACAGTAAAAAGCAGGTACACTGCAAAAAGAGCTTTCGCCATTTCTTTGATCCGGGGAACGGCACGGGAGGAATAAGGCCCCGTGCTTTCCGCATCAATCATGCGGGCGCTTCCTTTTCCGGCCTGCGGGAAGAGCGCCACAAAGATGACGATGATTCCCAGGCCGCCGAGCCAGTGGGTCAGGGAGCGGAAGAAAAGAATGCTTTTCGGCAGAACGGTTAAATCGGAAAAAACGGTGGCGCCGGTGCCTGTCAGGCCTGAAATGCTTTCTACCAGAGCGTCCAGCGGAGAAAGGAGACCGGACAGGAAATAAGGGAAAAGGTAAAGAATGGAAATACATATCCATGACAGCGCGGTCACCGCAAGGCCGTCGCGGGGATTCAGATTGATGACTTTTTTCTTGCCCTTATACCGCAGGAATGCGGACAGTAAAAAACAAAGCGCCATGGAGTAAATAAAAGGAAGAACCGGTTCTTCCCCGAACAGGGCGGTCAACAGGGGAAGCAGGAGGACGAGACCGCATCCCGCAGTCAGTTTGGCGATGAGTGCTGAAACGACGGTAGTATTCATAACGGTTTCCTGCCTTTAAAATAAGGAAGGACTTTTGCCGAGCAGGGGGTACGGATCAGGATGATGACCCGGTCTCCTGCGGCAAGGACAGAGCGGCCGTCAGGGATATGTGTCGTTTCGTTCCGGACATAAGCGCCTACAAGACATTCCGCCGGCAGCCCCGCTTTCATGAGAGGAATGCCTTCGGCAGGAGCGCCGCTTTCCAGAATAACTTCCACCGCTTCCACCTGCGCCGATTCAAGAAGAGAGACGGAGACGACACTGCGGCTCCGCACATAACTCAAAACCTCGCCTGCCGCCAGAAGCCGGACCGACAAGGCGATATCCACGCCTACCTGTGTCATGAGATCCGCGTATTCCCCGCGGACGACGCGGACGATTGTCTTTTTCGCGCCCAGGTGCCTGGCAAGGAGGGCGACAAGGAGATTTAGCCGTTCATCTTTCGTCGTGCAGATCATCACATCCGCTTCAGAAACGCCTTCCTGCATGAGAAGATCTATATCCGCCCCGTCGCCGCAAAGGACGATGGACTTTTTTAATTTGGAAGAAATATGCCGGCACTGCTCCGGATCAAGATCAATGACTTTTACGGATATACCGTCGGCTTCCAGCATGGGGGCAAGCGCCGTTCCTGTCCGTCCCGCGCCGATAACAATGGCCTTTTTGATGTGCCTGGTACTGCTTTCCGCCATACCCCGGCTGAATTTTTCTATATTTTCCGGCGCGCCGATGAAGTAAGCGTTGTCGTAAGGGAGCAGGCAGTCATTGCCGTGGGGGATAATCATCTGATGATCACGGAAAATCATGGCGGCAAGGATTTCATCAGGCAGTTCCAAATCTTTGAACGGTATATGGATATAAGGAGATTGGCGCTGTATCCGTGTCTCATACAAACGGACGCGGCCATTGGCGAAATCTCCCACGTTAAGGGCGGCGGGCGTCATGAGGATGCGCCGTATTTCTTTTGCCGTGACCAGCTCAGGACTCAGAACCAGGTCAATGTCAAAATTTTCCTGGAGATATTCGGTGGATTCCTGAAGGAATTTCGGGTCGCGGATGCGGGCAATCGTGTGGGGGATTCCGTTTTTCTTCGCCAGCATGGAAGCAAGAATATTCACCTCATCCATTTCGGTCACCGCCACGAAAACAGATGCATCCCGTATATCGGGATCCCGTGTGAAATCCGGACTTGTCCCGTTGGCGGTGATCGTGAGTACATCCAGCGAGTCGCGGACTTTGGATAACTTTTCTTCATCAGAATCGGCGACAACCACATCATGCTGCTCATTGGAGAGAAGCTCGGCAATCGTATAGCCCAGATGCCCCGCGCCTAAAATTACGATACGCATGAAAACTCCTTAATCATAAAATGACAGGTAAAATATCTTGGGTAATTCATCTTTTCTTATTTTATCACAGAGAAAACCGCAATGAAAAAATCCCGCCATATGGGGGAGCGGGATTTTTTCGGATCGAGGAGATCCGTATGAATCTGCCGGGGATGGAGGGGATCCTGTATACCGTTACCGATTCATCAGACTTTCATTAAATCAGAACAGTGGGTTTACAGTATATTAAAAAATATCTATTGAAAGGCACACAGGAGAAAATCCCCGACACGATGGTGGAAACAGTACTCTGCTTCCATCCCCATTGTACCACAAAAAGAAGAGGAATCAAACCGAAAGAAGAACCATGCAGCAAGCCGGTTTCCCCTGCTGAAATTGGTACGTATGGTAAGAAGATAAAAGCTATCAGCTGTGAGCTGTCAGCTATAAGCTGTTAGCAGTTAGCTGTTAGCTGTGAGTTAAAAGCCGAAGCATATGATTTCCATTAGGTGTCATACGAAACATCAGCAAAGGATTTTCTGCCGTGGATGAGAAAGCAGTGTGAATAAAGGTATTCGTAAAACAGTATATATTATATAGAAATAAGATAAATGTTTTGTTATAATGAGAACAGAGGTTGTTTAATAAAATAAGTGTTGAAAGGAAAGTGGGAGAAACCCGGCAGGAATTTTCCTGTTTACGGATTCTGTACCCGGCTTTTCAGGCAAATGAAGTGTCACGGGGAAAGGTGGTGTGAAGGCAGTATCGGCAGCATGGGGATGGTGCTTCTTTTTATTGCGCTTTTAATTATATTGTTTTTTATGGGAGGAAAACATGAATCACATTTACAAAGTCATTTGGAGTCGAGTGAAGAACAGTTATGTCGTCGTTTCGGAAATCGCGGGGACAGCGAGAAAAAGTGGGGGGGTGAGAGTCTCTAAAAACGCGCTGGCAGCGGCATTGACAGCTTTTCTGCTGACCTCTTCCGTCGCGGGGGCTGTTGATAATGTAATAGTAGGAAATACGGAAGCGCCCAATGCGGTAACCGATACAACTGACTCTACAGTTGTCGGAATAGACAATGAAGTCAGTAAGGAAAAGGATGACGTGATTGTCGGCAAGAAAAACACCATTAAAGACAGCGAAGACGTTCGAGTTGTCGGCAAAGGAAACACGGTGACAAACAGTGACCGGCAAAATGTATTCGGTGATAATAACAGCATCACGAATCGGGATGCCGGTACTGTTTCCGGATACCATGGTATAGCACGTAACGGCACTTCAGACTTGGTCATCGGCATGGGGAATAAAATTGAAGGCAACGACACCTACATGACAGGGCATGAGAGCCTGACTGTCATCGGGAATAATAACGAAACGGTCAATCCCACCTCGGGTATTGTGATCGGGGATAACCAAACCTTTGGAACGATTAAGGAATCTGTTATTATCGGTTCCATGACACCGGAAGAAAAGGCTTCCGGCAAAAGAGAGCAGGGCGGCGGAAGTGTCGTCGTAGGGTATAATGCGCAAAGCGGCCGCGGATTGAATGTGGCAGTAGGGCACAGCGCGCTGGCTCTGGGCCATGAAGGAACCGTGACAGGGCACAATTCTGTCATTGAAGGTAATGACAACTCTTTTCCGAATATCTGGTCTTCTATTTATGGGGTGAATAACAAGATTACCTCGAATGGTAACACCTCAAATGGCATAGCGGGCAGCATCATCGGTACATGGAACAAGTTGGATAACGCGGACAATTCGATGATATTCGGTTCAGGGAATATCCTTTCCCATGCTACAGTAGATATGTCAAGCGGACTGGAGGGAACATTCGGGCAAGGGGCTATGACAGAATTGCTTTTCCGCAGCGGTTATCAGGAAGGGTATTCGGATCAGGCGGCAAAAGTGATGGGGGATTTTGCAAATACCAGCGGATCTGTTCTTATCGCAGGGAATGGAAACCGTTCTGATTATGCCCGGCGTTCCCAGATCGTCGGAACGGGGAATGTTCTGAACGGCACGGCAAACGGTACCAGCGCCAACAATACGATGGCGGGATTCCAAAATACAGGAACCAACGTGAACCGTGTGGCTGTAGTGGGAACCGGAAATAAGATATCCGATGGAACATCGGATGTTGTGATTGGCGATTATCATGAAATGTCCGGCGGAACAAATAATGTCATTCTTGGTGCCATGGCAACAAAGGAAGATGTCGTAAGCAAGACTTATACGCCCAGTTTGGGGAGCTCTTCCGGTACGCCGGGAGGGTATACAGGGAGACCGATTCCATACAATGTGAGAGCCACCGTTCCAACTAAAACGCATACTGCCAATATCAGCAATGCTGTCATGCTGGGCTACAATACGGACGTGCAGAAAAGCGGCGGCGTGGCTCTCGGCAGCGAATCTGTTTCTTCTGTGGATGCCGGGGTATACGGTTATAGCCCTGACACAAATCAAAATATCCAAAACGATACGGAAATAGCAAATTTAACTGGAAAAACGGCAAGACTGGCACAGTTGAACGGAGATTTGCCCGGTCTCTCCTCTGCTTACACGGCGAAAAAAGCGGACTATGAAGGAAAAGTCAATGATTTCCTGGCGAAGAGCGCCGCATATACACAAGCCTACCAGACCTATCACAGCTATGAGCATTCCGGCGATCAATACGATTTGGCGCGCAAAAAGAAAATGGACGATGCCAAAACGGTTATGGATACGGCGCAGACGGCTATGAATTCCGCTAAGGCTGATTATACGGATGCGGAAACGAAGTATAATTCCGCTCTTGGCGAGAGAAATCTGATTATAGGGACTTGGAAAGCGACGGCCGCCGCTGTTTCCGTGGGCGATGTTTCAAGAGGAATTACCCGCCAGATCACAGGTGTAGCAGCCGGTACGCAGGACACCGATGCGGTCAATGTGGCGCAGCTGAAAACGGTGAATACGAAGTATGATACTAAGCTTAGCCGGGGATTTATCATCAAGAAGGGCGGAGAAGCAGTTGGTGAAACGATTTCTCTTAATGGAGATACGGCGCCGGAAATTACCTTTGACGTAGCGGAAGCCAATAAAGGCCTGACTGTAGACCGTGATGGGAAAACCATTAAATATGGCATTGACGGTTCGAAAATTGACCTCAACGGAAATGATACGATTCCCGGTTGGACACTGGAAGTCGGAGTTAAACCCGGTATTCCGACGAATACAGGCAGTGCGGAGGGCAATAAGAAAGTTATAAAGCCGAATGATACAGTAACGCTTCGTGCTGATAATGGAATCAGATTGAAGCAGGAAAACGGCGTTGTGGATATCGGCTTAAAATACATGGCTGTGGATACTAAGTGGACAAATATCAATGATGCTGCAGCAACCAATGGCGGTATGGCGATCGGCGCGAACAGTAATGCGGATGGAGAAACATCAGTAGCCTTGGGATGGGGTTCGAATATATCGGCATCAAATTATGCTGCCGCGTTGTCTCCCTTTTCTTCTGCTGTGAATTCGGAGTATGGCCTGGCCATGGGCACAAAGGCAGCAGTTAAAACATCACCGTACGGGATGGCGATGGGCGCTCTTTCCTCTGTGGATGATTCAGAATATGGTGCGGCCATAGGTGCTAATTCCACCATAGTTAATTCAAACTATGGTGTGGTTATAGGAACCTCGGCAACTGTAAAAGATGCTGATAATGCCGTGGCGATAGGCGTATCAAGCAGTGCAGCGGTAAAAAATGGCGTAGCCATTGGAGCTTTTTCTAAGGCGGATACAGCAGCGGGGGTGAGCGGCTATGACCCCTCTACCAAGGCGGCTTCTACCGATACGTCTGCCGCCTGGAGATCGACTGTCAGTGCCGCTTCTGTGGGGGACAAGACGAAAGGCTATACCCGCCAGATTACAAACGTGGCGGCCGGTACACAGGACACCGATGCGGTCAACGTGGCACAGCTGAAGAAAGCGGTAGCCGGCGCGGCGGATGGCAATGATACACTGGTAAGTGGCAGCAATGGGCTGTCCCTTAGCGGTAAAACCCTGTCCATGAGCGTAAAGGACACGGCCGGAAATGAAGTGAAGGGCAGCGTGGATCTCTCATCCGTTGCAGACGGCAATGATACCTTGGTAAGAGACAACAATGCGCTGACCCTTAACGGAAAAGAACTGTCCATGAAGATAAAGGACACCGCCGGAAATGAAGTAAAAGGCAGCGTAGATCTGTCAGCCATCGCGGGACAGATTGATACCAATACCACCTATACCATGAGCGGCACACAAAACGCGGATAACACCACCACCATTACGTTAAAGGGCAGTGACGGAAAAGAAAACAAAGTTACCGTGGCCACGAAAGACACAAGAAACACTGTGAAAGCTGGTGAAAATGTGACACTTGACACAGCTGCCAATACGTTTGGCGGAACGGAATACACGGTCAACGTGAAAGCTGATGGAAAAGTGGAAAACGGAAACACAAAGATTGTCAGCGGAAATACGGTGTACCACGAAACCCATGTGAAGAATGACGGCAACTATGTGAAGAAAGAGAACAGTGCCGGAGACAACCTGACCATACTGGACAAACAGGTCGGCAAGAATACAACCAATATTACCAACCTGGGAAATACTATCAACAATCTGAACGGAAAGCTGGGCACCCTGGACAACCGGATCAGTAAAGTGGGAGCAGGGGCGGCAGCACTGGCAGCCCTCCATCCGCTGGACTTCGACCCCCATGACAAGTGGGACATCGCGGCAGGCTTCGGCAATTACCGTAACGCCAGCGCTGCGGCGGTAGGCCTCTTCTATCGGCCGAACGAAAGAACGATGATGAGTCTCGGCTGGACCATGGGAGATGACAGGAACATGCTCAATGCAGGAATTTCTGTGAAGCTGGGACGCGGCGACGTTTATACCCGTTACTCCAAAGTGGAAATGGCGAATCGTATTGAAGCGCAGAATAAGAGGATCAATGATATGGAATCCGAATTGGAAGAATTAAAGGCACAGATAGCAGCTCTCGCTGCCAAGAAATAAGCAACTTTTAGTAAGAAAGGAGCAGGCACTGCTGATGGTGCCTGCTCCTTTTTCGTTTTCCGGTAAAAGTGAAACTCATGGCAGGGTATCTGCCAGGACCGTGCGAAAAATCTGTACTCGTGGTGGGGAAAGCGGTAAGGAGTTATCAGAGTCATAGATTCTTCACTCCGTTTCACTGTTCCGTTTCCCGTCTTTACCGAACAGCATTCTTGTCCCCGTTCAGAATGACGTTAAACAGACGGC
>ERZ773254.750-NODE-750-length-16680-cov-3.936541_pt1 | contig 16680 bp, 18 predicted proteins | sample MGYA00580516_ERZ773254 | MGnify/ENA primary metagenome ERZ773254 (study PRJEB29015, sample SAMEA2738158) | human oral metagenome | biome: human oral; feature: human-associated habitat; material: saliva | place: China | collected 2192 ...
ATAAAAAACAATCCTCAAAAATATTTAAGGATTGTTTATTTTTTCAATTAGAGCTTTGAAACATTCTTGGGCATCTCTAAAGTCTCTTTCATCAGGATGAGTTTTTGATTCTTTCACCATATCCATTAGATCTGGAGTTAACTTATGAATAAAGTTAGGATCTCTCCAAGTTAAAATTTTGAAGACTATTAGTACTTTAGGGTCTACCTTACCTTGACAAACAAAAGTTTTCAGGATATTGTTGTTTCTTTCTTCCATAAATTGAATATAATTATTTATTGAATCTTCTGCATGATAATGTTCACGTGGAACTCCACAAGTAAGGAAGATAGCAACATCTTTATTGTGGATGTTTTGATCATCAATAAATTTCTGCATGTTTTTATTAGCGTTTGTTTTATCTGTCCAAGCTCCTAGTATATACAAATCAAATTCTTCCCCTAATGGTTTTCTTTGTTTTTTTATATCTATTAATTTAACATCGGCAAGATTTTTTATTTCATCATAAATAGCTTCGGCTACTTTTTTAGTGTTTTTTGTTTTACTTGAGTAAGCTAGTAGAATTTTCATTATTTACCTCCAACTGCATATAACCAAATTATATCAGAAAAAGTACGATTTATACAGTACTATTTACTAAAAATAATATAAAATTTTTATTAAAACTTGTGTAGATTAAGTAAATATAGTATCATAAAGTTGATATAATAACTAGGAGGATAGAAGGTGGCTAAAGAAAAAAAGAACGAAGTGAAAAAAATAGATAAAAACTTAGAAGTGACAAGTCATTGTTCATATATTGTATATAGAATAGAGTCATTTACTAAGATAAAAACTCCTAAAAAAGCAATTTACAACTATATAGAGTTAGAAAAAACAATGGGGAACTTTCCTAAAGAATTAGAATATATTACATCATTTTATGATGATGAAACTGGAAGTAGTGGTAGTTTTTTTAAAAATAATGAACAAGATAACTATATTTTAGCGTACACAGGAACTAATTTTTACTTCGATAGGGAAAAAGATATGAAAACCGATGTACTAGACATATGTTTAGGTCAAGGTAGACATTATAGTCCTTGTTTTAAGTTTTATAAGAGAATGGTAAAAAAATACGGGGACAATATTATTCTAACAGGGCATTCTCTAGGTGGTAATATTGCTATGCGTGTTGCTTTAGAGTACAATGTTCAACATACTGTAGTTTATAATGGGGCGCCACTTTATCTGACAGGAGGCGTTGATATATTTATGGATGAAAGTGTAGATCCAGAGCTATATAAGGAAAGAAAAGCAAGATATAAGAGAAATGCCAATAAAATTAAAAAAAAACAAGCTGAGTTTACAGGTGTAATAAAAAGAATTATTTCTGATAGAGATATTTTTACGCGTATAGCAGAACTGCTTGATATTGGAAATTATGTAGGTGAAGAATATATTATAAGTGATGCGGGAATGCATGGTATGAAAGTTTTCCTAAATATACATCAAGAAACGTTAAATGCAGTTTTAGTAGAGAAAGACACTGAACATGATAATTTAACAAATGAGTATAAAGACTTCTCATTGGAAGAAATTAAACTATTAAAAGGTTTCTCAAAAGATAGATTAAGTTCTTTAGAAGACCAATTAGGATCGACATTGATGAGTGATACGATAATGGGCACACTAAATAAAAACCCTTATAAAATAGACTTCCAAAGATTTATTTCAGCAATATTAGAAAAAATAGAACAACAAAGACAATAAAAACTAGAGTAAAACAACTCTAGTTTTTATATTTTATATAGTAGAAAGAAGATTTGTAATTTATTAATTACTAGATACTTATTTTTCAGAAGAAATATAGAAGTTTTACATTATGTAAACAAGAAATTGATTATTTAAAATGATAATTACTGAAAAAAATATAAAAAAGTGTTATAATATAAACAGTTCTTTGTAACAGGATATAATGTGATAAATACAGATGTTATCGGTTATAGATATGAAAACTATATATTGAAATAAGTAATATAATTTATTTTATTATTTTGAAAAAAATCAATATAAGAGTAAGGAGGAGTTGTAATGGCAGAATATAGGATTTTAGTCGTAGATGACGAGGAGCCAATTGCAAAAATTTTAGACTTTAATTTAAGGAAAGAAGGCTATGATGTAATAGTAGCTCATGATGGAGAAAAAGCAGTAGAATTAGCGTTTAGTGAAGATCCTGACCTAATTTTGTTAGACCTTATGTTACCGAAAAAAGATGGTATGGAGGTTTGTCGAGAAGTACGTGCTCAAAAAAATATTCCTATTATTATGTTAACAGCAAAAAATAGTGAAATAGATAAAGTTCTAGGTCTTGAATTTGGGGCAGATGACTATGTAACAAAACCATTTTCAACAAGAGAGCTTATGGCTCGTGTGAAAGTAAACTTACGTCGTGTCGCTAAACAAACGGAAGTAGTAGAAGAAAAAAATACTAGCGAAGTTGTAATCAAAGACATAGTAATTTATCCTGAGGCATATATTATTAAAAAGAATGGAGAAGAGGTTGATTTGACACGTAGAGAGTTTGATCTATTTTATTATTTAGCTCAACACCGTGGCCAAGTATTAACTCGAGAAAATCTTCTTCAAACAGTTTGGGGTTACGATTATTTTGGTGACGTAAGAACGGTTGATGTTACAGTTAGACGTCTTCGTGAGAAAGTTGAAACAGACTCATCACAACCAGAATACATAATGACAAGACGTGGAGTAGGATACTTTATAGGTGAAGAGTAATGAGCTTCTTTGGAAAAAAATTTAAAAAAAGATATTTTTCATCTATTAGGGTGAAGTTCGTAATAGTTTATGTATTGGTAAATATTATCTCATTACAGTTAATTGGTTTATTCTTTACAACACAACTTAGGACTACCAATATAAATACTTTCGAACAAAATATTATGGAACAAGAGAAGATATTAAATTATCATATAAGAGAGGAATTAGATAAAGATAAGTCTAATTCACTCACAGAAAGCGATAACGATACCAAGTCAACAGATACTAAGAGTAGTATAACTAAGTTAGTAAGTGAATTTAATATTCAAAAATTACTTTTAGTAAGTGTTATTGACAAAGATTCAAAAATAGTCGCGTCATCATCAAAAAATGGTAATGATGATTATTTATCTAAAAGATCATTTGATCCACAAGTAAGCCAGGTCTTAAAAACTGGAGAGAGTGCGAAGAAAATTCAAACTAATCCAGATACAAATAGAAGGGTTTGGCTTTATGTGAGTCCGATAAAAAAAGATAATGAAGTGGTCGGAGTTGTTTCTTTAATGGCGGATATAGAAAGTGTATATCAAGATTTAGTAGGTATTACGAAAATATTCACCGTTGGAACAATTTTATCAATCTTAATAACGACAATAATTGGTTTTGTTGCTTCTAAAACAGTAACTAGTTCTATAGAAAAGATGAGTGCTCAGGTAAAAACCATGGCATCAGGGAACTACGGAACAGTTGTTGGAATAAATACGAATGACGAAATTGGGGATTTGGCCAAGGTCTTTAACCAAATTTCGAAGAGGATTAAGGAAGAACAAGACGTAACAGAAACAGAACGTAGGAAACTTGCGACTATTATCGAAAGTATGATGGACGGTATTATTACGACTGATACCAATGGTAAAGTCATCCTAATAAATACTAGTGCTGGAGATATGATAGATGCACCAGAAAATGAAATTCTTATCGGGAAAGATGCACTGAAATTACTAAATATTTCAGAATATGAAAGTATCGGTGAGATAATAGAAGCAGAAGATAGTTTATTAGTTAATGCTTCTGAAGATGATGAGGGTCTACTACTTAGGGCGGAATTTTCTAAAATATTAAAAGAAGAAAATGAAGATTTATCACAAGTATCAACAGAATTAGAAGGATACATCATTGTATTATATGATGTAACTGATCAAGAAAGACAAGAGCGTGAGAGAAGAGAGTTCGTCTCTACTGTATCTCACGAATTAAGAACACCTCTAACAACTATGAATAGTTACATAGAAGCGTTAGAAGAAGGTGTTATTAATGATAAAGAATTAGCTCCACAATTTATTGATACAATTCATAAAGAAACTACGCGTATGATAAGAATGGTTAACGAACTTATGCAGTTAGGTAAGATGGATATTAAAGAGGAGCACTATGATAAGGAGTTTATTGATATAAACAAACTAATAGAGCAAATTTCTGACAGATTTGAGCTTACTCATCCAGAGAAAAACTTTATTAAATATATACCAAAAACACCTATATTTGTAGAAGGAGACCAAGATAAATTAACGCAAGTGTTTGATAATATTATGAACAATGCGATAAAATACTCTCCAAACGGTAAAAACATAACAGTTAGGGTAAGACAAAATTATAATCATAATCGTGTAAGTATCTCTATAAAAGACGAAGGGGTGGGAATACCTCTTGTTCATATAGATAAAATATTCAATAGATTTTATCGTGTAGACAAAAGTCGTCAAAGAACTATGGGTGGTACAGGATTAGGATTAGCACTAGCTAAAAATATCGTAGAAGCACATAGAGGAAGAATATGGGCGCAAAGTAGAGAAGGCTATGGTAGTATTATTTTTGTAACTTTACCATGTGAAAACATGGATGATGAGTGGTTATAGGAGGGCTTGTATGAGACATAATAAGAAGGAAACTATGAAGACAATACTATTAGTTTTCCTTGTAATTAGCAGTATAGCTTTATCTTATTTAATAACAACATATCAACCTGATTACGAAATATTTACTAGAAAAAGTGGGCAGAAAGCTACGGAAGGTAAGGATAATTCAGCGTTGCTTAACTTCCTAACACCAGATTCAATCGCAAAAACAGATGCTGGAGCTAGAGAAGAACCGCCTGTTAAAGGTTCTATTACAAAAGTAGCAACGGTAAATGCAGTAAAAGATAGAGGGAAATTAAAAGAAATTCTATCTGTTCTAGCTAAAAGTGAGAGTACAGAAGCCAGAGTAAAAAGTGTTGGAGCTGAAGAGTTATTCGGCAATAACAACAAAGAAAAATTAACAATAAATTACTCTGTTACTCTAGAGTCATCTTTAGTTAAATCATTACTTTTCTCAGAGGAGAACTCTAATGTTACTGTAGAGTTTGACACAATAGTATTATTGAAAGAAAAACCAGATACTATTTATTTATATAAAAAAGATGATAAAAACTACTTACAAATAACAGTAAAAGAAAAAGTATACGACACTGTTAATGCTATATTTAATGAGAATAAGCATGAATATGGAAAATATAGTTTAAACAATAAGTTCATCTACGTAAAAGAAAAGACAGATAATCTTACGATTGATGAATATAGTATAGAAGATGTTAATATGAATAAACTAGCTAGAGGTATCTTTGACAAGAAAGATAATATTCGAGTTAGTAGTAATAATGAAATGACTGATGGTTATGGAATACTAAAACCACAAGGTAACAGAATAATCTATACAAATCCATCAAGTGAAGATGGTAAAGAGGTTGATGCAACTACAGCGGTAACTAATGCGATTAACTTCTTAGAGTTAGGTTATAATGAGGATATCAGTTACCAAGTAACAACAGCCTTAGAAGGTATAACAATACTTCAACAAACGTATAAAGACTCGATAGTATTTAGTAAAGATGGTTCTGCGGAAATTACCGTTGAGGACAATACAAATGGTATTTATCGTCTAACTTCGCCAAGAAGAATATCTAAGGCATATTTATCATCTAAAGCTTTAGGAACATATGATATAGAAAGAATAGAGTATATTATAAATTATTTATATAAACATGTAGAACTACAGTCTGTTGATGATATAGTTTTAGGATATGAAAAATCATATAATAAATCTAAAAATACTTGTAGTTATGTTCCTGCGTGGTATATAAAATATAATGATCGCTATGTAAGTTTTAAAAGTTTAAAAGAAGCGGTAGATAAAGGAGAAAGACTATGAACTGGGGTAAAATAAAAACTATGTTTATATATGTGTTTATAGTTTTGAATATTATTCTACTTAGTTTCTTTATATATACAGTTGAGAAAAATAGTGCTGATATTGTTCAGGAAAAAGAAATTATTGAAAAATCTATGGCTAATGACAATATCACTGTAGAGGAAAACTATACTAAAAAAGATAATCTAGGTTACGTGAATGTGACGATTTCAGACTTAAAAGATATAAAACAAGATGTAGCAGGACTAAACTACGATTTAACTAAATCAGATAAGACTGCAATATTAAAAGTTACAAGTGAAGCTAGCTTGACAAATGTTAATAAGAATAATTATAAAGTAGATTTAGATACGTTTTTACTTGAAAGATTTAAACCAAGTGCAAACTACATCTTTTCTAGCTATGACAGTAATAAAAAAGAGATTATTTATGATCAGCAAGTAGATGGATTAAGAATCTTTAGTAATAACAATGCTAGAATAGTATTCCATGTTGATGATAATGGGGATGTAAAATCCTTTGAACAAACATTAGTAACTAATATTAGAAAAGATAAAAATGAAACACTAGTAACGCAGTCACAAGCTGTAAATAGGTTATATCATGAAGATTTAATTCCTAAAAACAGCAAAGTAAAAGCGAACCTAGGATATTATACATATATTTCGCAAACAGAAAATCAGGTACTTATTCCTACTTGGAATATAGTAATTAGCAACAACGATAGTGGTGAAATAAAAAACTACTATGTTGATGCGATAAACCTTGATATATTAAATAAGAAACAATAAATAAAAGGTCAACCAAATATTTGGTTGACCTTTATTTTAATATCTATTTATTATTCTACTGTTACTGATTTAGCTAAGTTACGTGGTTTATCAACATCTAATCCACGAGTGTAAGCTGCGTAGTATGCGAATAGTTGAGTAACTACGATACTTGCGATTGGAGCAAGATCTTCGTTTACGTTTGGAATAGCATAGTCACCTTTACGAGCTAGTTTTTCAAGAGTGATAACTAGTGTGTTAGCTCCACGGCTTGCTACCTCACTTACATTACTACGAGTATTTAAGTCTAGTTTTGTATTTGTGATAAGAGCAACTACTGGAGTTTTTTCTTCGATTAGGGCGATAGTTCCGTGTTTTAACTCTCCACCAGCAAATCCTTCAGTTTGGATATAAGAAACTTCTTTAAGTTTTAAAGCAGCTTCACATGCACTATAGTAGTCGATTCCACGACCGATATAGAATGCATTGCGCTCAGTGAATAAGTTTTTAGCTAAGTTTTTAATTGTCTTAGTATCGTCTAAGATTGATTCAATAGCAGAAGTAATTACTGATAATTCTTGCTCGATATCAAATTTAGGTTTTCTATTAAGTTTAAGAGCTACTTCATAAGCTAAAATACTTAAAATAGCAATTTGTGAAGTATAAGCTTTAGTAGAAGCAACGGCGATTTCTACACCTGCGTGTAATAGTAATGTGTAATCACATTCACGAGATAGAGTAGAAGCGTCTACATTAGTTAATACTAAGAATTTATAATCGCTGTTTACACTGCGTAATTTAGTTAATACTGCACGTAAGTCAGCTGTTTCTCCAGATTGAGAAAGGAAGATAAACATTGGTTTTTTAGATAATAGAGGTACATTGTATGCAAACTCTGATGCAAGGTGTACTTCTGTTGGGATACCAGCCCATTTTTCAAAGTAGTTTCTACCTACTAAACCAGCGTTATAACTAGTTCCGCAACCGATAATGTATAATCTATCAGCATCTTTTACGTGGTTAATGATATCGCTATCGATGTTAATGTCATGTCCGTTGAAGTAGTGAGAAATGATGTTACGCATAGCTCCTACTTGTTCATTAATTTCTTTAATCATATAGTGCTCGTGAATACCTTTATCGATTTCACCAGCGTTTAAGTTAGTTGAGAAGCTTTCACGTTCAACTACGTTTCCTTCTTTATCTTCGATAGTTACGCTATCTTTTTTAACGATTACGATTTCACCATCGTTGATTTCTAAGAAGTTATTAGTGTACTTAATCATAGCAAGAGCATCACTACCAACGTAGTTTTTATTTCCTTCTCCAAGACCAATTAATAATGGGCTTTTGTTTTTTGCTACATATAAAGTATCTTGATCTTCAGTGTCGATTAAACAAAGTGCATATGAACCTTGTAATTTAGAAACAGCTTTTTTGAATGCATCTTTAGTGCTCATTCCACGATCGCTGTACACTTGAACTAATTGAACGATAACTTCAGTATCAGTTTCAGAAACAAGTTCTACATCTTTGAAAAATCTATCTTTAAGTTCTTGGAAGTTTTCGATAACTCCGTTGTGAACTAAAACAAAACGTTTATTGAAACTTTGGTGAGGGTGAGAGTTAGTCACGTTAACACCACCATGAGTAGCCCAACGAGTGTGCCCAATACCTAATTCAAGGTGTAAATCCTCAGGGATTAAAGCTTCTAAGTTTTTGATACGTCCAACAGCTTTAGTAACGCTAGCCTCTCCATCTACAACACCAGCAATACCAGCTGAGTCATATCCACGATACTCAAGGCTGCTAAGCCCATCGATTAAAAACTTCACTCCATTTGCTTCTCCAACAAATCCTACAATTCCACACATATTTAATTTCCTCGCTTTTTATATTTTATTTAATTAATAGTTCAAATTTATAATACCAAAAATACTTAATAATAGCTTAAAACTACATTGTTTGCCGTTATTCTTATTAAAAGTAGGTATTATATAAAGAGATAATAATGATTTTGAAGAATAAACTTAAAAAATTAACACTAAATTTTACCTTGTAAATAGTTGTTTTATGAAAAGAAAATTTCATAAAGAAAATTAGAAAGTACTAATTTATTAAAGAAGTAAAATAGCTAATTTCTTGTATTCTGTTGTACATTATTTAACGAAACTCTTTAATTCCGAAAAAGCATCCGCCGAATTTTCGATAACTTTTTTCCTCGTCAACTAAGCTCAATTTAACCGTTAGAACTCAGTTCGGGCGCTGTAATTATAAATAATAAAAACCTCCATATTTTGTGCATTCTACCATATTATACTAAATGAAAAGAATTATGTAAATTAATTTGATGTTCTTTTTAGTTGCAAAGAGGGTTAAAAAAACATCTATACCTAGTTGTACTTAAGGTATAGATGTTATGGGATATATTAATATGTATTAACCAGTTACTTCTACGGCATTTTTAGTTTCATCTGGAAGACTTACTTCATTTACAGAATTGATTTTACTATAGTCAGTATTTATTGTTCCTATGAAAGTAAGATTATTAGCGCTGAAAGAGAATTTTGTTTCACTACGTACTGGAGTGAAGTCTTTTGTTACAACATATTTAATTTGTAACTCTTTTGGATCTATATCTTTATAAAGATCTTCTTGTTCATCATCGTTTCTTGTTGAATTTAATACTGCTGTAATGATTTCTTTAAATTTACTATTATCTGTTCCTGAATAAGTAAGAACATAGTTTCCATTTTCTTCAGTTACTTTAAAGTCCTTAGCATTGTTTTTGTACGCTTCTAATACTTTTTGAGGGAAAATATTATCTTTTATATAATCATATTGAGAAGTAACCGTTGGATTTGAACTTTTTGTCCAATCAGAAGAGGTACTTTTTTTAACATAAGCAGTATCATCTTTTAAATAAATGTCTTCTTTATAATTGTTATCACCAACATTATCAGAAGATACAGTCCCTGAAATTTTGTAAACTGCAGGATCAGTAGTAAATGTAGTTACTATTTTAGTCTCTGATTTTGGAGTAGAGTTATCAGTAACCATTTCAGCTATAGAAGTCTTAGAACTCTCTCCACTTTTGATTTTTTTAGTGTTCTCAATAGTTTTATTAAGTATAGTTTCTGGATTTGAAGTGCTCTTTAAATTACAAGCTGTTAAAGTAACAGCAAGTACAAATGTAAAAGCAATTAAAAAATATTTTTTCGCAATTTTCATTATGTATATCTCCTTATTTATAGGCTTTAACATAGTTTATCACATTTTAATATTAAAAGCTAGAGAAGGAAAATGTAAATAAATAACAAAATTCCTCTTGACATATATCAATGATTGATATACAATTATATCAAAGATAGATATATCGATGATGGATATAGATAAAGTATATCTCTATAAATGAGGTGATAAAATGGCAAAATTAAGCCCGTATGAAACAGGTGAATTAACGGATAGTATATTTTTTACACTTCTTGTTCTAATAGAACCGATACATGGTTATATGATAATGCAGAAAGTTGCAGAGATTACAAATAATAGTGTTATTATCGGTCCAGCAACAATGTATACGACATTAGGAAAAATGGTCGGAGCAGGTTGGATAGAAGAAAAAGAAGTGGATAATTCAAAAAAAGAATATCATATTACTCCAAAAGGAGAAGAGATATTAAACAGGAATCTACAACAACGTCAATTCTTGGTTGATGTAGCTAAAAGATTTTTGGGAGGCGATTTGAATGGGTAGATATAAGATTATACATGGATTTGCTTTATCGAATGATAGATGTATGAAAAAATTAGAAAAATACAGTGAAGAGGGCTGGTATTTTAAAAAATATCTCGTATTTTTTATGTTACTGGAAAAAGGCGAAAAGAAAAAATGTAAGTATAGATTGTTATATGAGAAAAAATTTGATAAAGAACGTGAAGAGTTTTATGCAGCTAATGGCTGGCAGGTAGTAAGAAATAGCTACTTTTGGCAAATACTAAGAGGCGAAGCTGATGCTGTAGAGCTATATACAGATGCTGTTAGTGAGAAAGAAATGTGGAAACAAAGAATAAAATTTAATTCAATATTAGCAGCGATATTTATAATAGTAGGTATATTATTTACTTTTGCAAGTATATATATTAGGAACAATGAGTTTGTTGATTTTATTGGAGGTATGGTGTTTGGCGCAGGGCTTACAATGGTAGTAATTATTATTTGTTTCTGTTTTAAATATCTATCTCTTGATAAAAAATCGTATAATGAAAAATAAGTAGAGGTGATAAAGATGTATAAATATATAAATATATGGATCAGCTATGATAAAGTAGCTGATAAAATGAATCGCCTTGCTGCTCAAGGATACGAATACGATAAAGAATATATAGTAGCAGTTAGGATGAAAAAAACATCTGAAACCAATGATAAGCAATATAAGTTTATCTATGACAAGAATTTCACTCCCGAGACAGCGGAGTATTATAAAGCGAGTGGTTGGAAGCTTCATAAGTTTAAGTTTTATAATATTTTTAGGCTTGCTGAAGGAAATTCAAATTCGTATCCAATTTATACTGATACCGAGACAGAATTGGAAATTGCTAGATATAGATTGTTAAGGTTTATAATTCAGTTTATTATAATAAGTATGATAGCCGTATTGTTTTTCACAAATAAGTTTGCGATTCTTAGTTTTGCAATCCAAAGTAAAATATTGAGTATGTTTTTTATACTATTATCTGGATTAATAGGTGGTATGTGTGGTTATTGTATAGGAGGTCTTACAATATTTATACCGAAGTATTGTAAGTTAAAAAAAGAATGGAAATTAAATAGTGATTAAGTAGAATGAAGAGAAAGAGGTAAAAATATGATTCTAGAGTTTATAAATGTAGAGAAAAGTTTTGGTGCTAAAAAAGTACTAAAAGGTGTTAACTTCACTGCGAAAAGTGGAGTAGCAAATGGTTACTTAGGACGAAACGGAAGTGGGAAAACAACGAGTTTTCGTATACTATTAGATATTTTCAAACCTGATAAAGGTCAAATCTTACTAGACGGTAAGAAACTTGATCATAAAAAGGTAAAAATAGGATACTTACCAGAAGAACGTGGAATGTATGATGGTGTAGGGTTAGTAGACCAACTAACATATTTCGGTATGTTAAAAGGGATGAAGAAAAAAGCAGCACAAACAGAAGCTAAAAAATGGTTAGAGTATTTTGACTTAAAAGATGATAAACAAGCCCTTAAAACATTATCTAAAGGTAATGCTCAAAAAATCCAAATTATTCAAAGTGTTATGAATGATCCTGATATTCTTGTTTTTGATGAACCTTTTAGTGGTCTTGACCCAGTTAACGTATCAAAACTAAAAGAAATTATTAATAACTTTATTAAAAGGGATAAGCTAGTGCTGTTTTCTTCTCACCAAATGCCTGTAGTAGAAACATTTTGTGAGGATGTACATATACTTGAAAAAGGTGAAATAGTACTAAGTGGAAATCTTGATTATATGAAAAAACAACTAGGTCATGGAAAAATGATTTTAAGCGTAAGTAATATAACTAATCAAGAATTATATGCTAACTTAAGAAGTTTACCGATGGGAATAGACTTATCACTAAAACCAGAAGGAGTACTACTTGACTTTAAAGAACCAGGTGCTAAAAGAGAGTTACTTAACAAGTTAGCTGGTAGTAGTTTTGATATTGAAGAGTTTAAATTGTATAAACCAACATTAGAAGAAATATTTAAAGAACAGGTAGGTAAGTAATTATGAAAAACTTTATGACAGTATTTAATTTTGAATTTAAACAATTTTTTGCGAAGAAATCAACAAGAGTTATAATGGTGATATACTTTGTTCTAATCTTTGGAGCGACTTTTATTCCTACTATTATGAATAGTAGCTATTTCAAAGGTAACAGCAATGATAACTTCAGCAAGAGTGCATATGTTGTAAAAGATGTTCCGGTTGAAGTAACAGATTTAAAAGAAGCTAAAAAATATGAAAGCAAAGAACAAATCGAAAAAGATATAAAAGATGGGAAACTTGAAGAAGGTATAGTTTTAACTAAGGATAGTTATGAATATTTATCAAAACAAAGCATTATGGGTAACAATGATAGTGCGTTTAGAGATGCCTTTGGAGCAAATGTTGAAAAATTAGTATATAAACAAAATAGCTTAGATTATGCAAAAGTAAATCAAGTTAAAGCAAGTATACCAAAACCAACTCCGATAAATGTTGGAGGGGATTCTAATGTTAAATCACAAATAGCTAACTTTGCGATGATTTACGTATTAACATTTATTATATATATGACTGTAGTTCAATTTGGTGGTATTGTAGCAACAAATGTTGTTAAAGAGAAAAGTAACAGAGCTATGGAGCTCCTAATAGTTACGGTTAAGCCAAAAACATTAATTTTAGGAAAAGTACTTGCGTTATCTGTGGCAGTATTAATTCAAATGGGATTAATTGTTGGTGGATTCCTATTAGGTCTTAAAATTAATGGAGCTAAATATAGCGATAGTATAAGAGAAATAGTTAATAACTTAAACTATAAAGTGCTAGGAGTTGGATTAGCATTTACATTAACAGGGTTCGTAATGTTTATGTTTATGTTTGCGGCATTTGCATCGCTAGTAAGTAAAGTGGAAGATGTTAACGGAGCTGTGATGTTACCAATGTTAGCATTTATGGCAACCTTCTTTGTTAACTACTACCTAATGGGACAAGGGGCTAATACTAAGATTGCTGCAATATTATCTTACTTCCCACTAACTTCATATTTTGTAATGTTTACTAGATACGCACTTGGTAATGCTAACCTACACAGTGTAGAGATTTCTTATGGTATTTTAGCGATTACAACACTAATAGTAGCTATTGCTTGTGTTAGAGTGTACAGAGCGGCAACATTAAGATATGGACAAAAACTAAAATTCTTCAAATTATTATTTGGAAAATAAAATATTATAAGAAACTGAAGCGGCTATTTACTAGCTGCTTTTTTTGTTTGTAATTAGAGGGAAAACTAACAGATAAAAGTAGATTATTTGATTTGAAAATACAATTAAATTTTGATAAATAGTGTAATGTATAGTATAATATACAAAAAGTAAAAGATAAAAGGAGCTAATATGGTTTTATTACAAAGCAGTAGAGAAGAAGCTTCAGGAGCAGCGACACAATTAATGGGAGCTAGTAATGGTTTAAATGATGTAGGAACAGTCACAAAAGATACAGAAACTACTGTAGCTGGAAATGCCAATGCACAAAGCAGTGCTGATACAGCGATAACTAATGGTCAAAAAGTTCAACAAGTAATTCAAAGTATGTGTAACAACATTCATAGTGTTGCAACTGAATTTGAAGCTATGGATAATGCGCTAAGTAAAGAGTTGCAACCTAAATATTTATTTTAGTTATTAAATACTTAGAGGATTAATAAATGGAAAATAAAGACGAATATATTAAAAGGCAACTGTTAGAAGAACAGTTAGATGACAACAAAAAGAAGTTGAAAGAATTTGAACAATTAGAAGATTTAAATAATAAAGAACAATCTCGAAGTGATAGATTAAAACAACAGTTACATCACTTGTTCGGAAGAGAGTATAGTAGACACATTGAACATATAGATTATTGTGAAGAACAAAGTAGAAAAAATTTAGCAAAAACAAAAAATACTCTTCTAGATGAAGAGGCAGATCTTAAAATTAAGTATTAAAAACTAGAGAAATAGTAGGTGATAGTATGAGTATAGATATGATATTAGGCTCGGCACAAAGCCAAACCAATAGTATAAAGAGTCTTACGACAAAGCAAATAGCAAGTTATGAAGAAATAGAACGTGCTTTAACTAATTTTGTGACACAAACACACAATTTAAAAGGAGTAACATACGATAGTGCAAAAGCATATTGCAGTAGTGTATTAACGCCAGTGATTAGAGGTAGTATATTGCTAGATCAAGCAATAGCAAGATCTAATGAACAATATATAAATACATATACAGGTGAAGTGCATAATGATTCACTAAAACAAAGTGAATTAGAAAGGTTGATAGAAGAAACAAAAAGCCAAATAGCTTTCAATGAAAGGCTACTGAATGAACATTTTGAACAAGATGCAGTTGACTTACGTGAAGTAAGCAACCTACAAGACAAAATATCGAGTTATAGAAAAATTCAGCATGATCTTGAGGAAAAACTAAGAAAGCTATTAGCATTTAATGCGAAGTCACCAAGTTTCTTCCAAGAAATAGAAAGTTTGAAGAATGCTGTTGAGCAAGGGATGGCGCTGGCTAATAAGAGTTGGAATCCGACATCAAAATCCTTCTCAATACCAAGTAGAGAAGAGATGGGATGGGTGAATGTGATTAATGATGCTTATCTTAGTCGAGATGGATTAACTATAGATGAAATTAGTAAAGACCACATTGTAAAAGATTTTATGGTTAATTATGGATTCGATAGAGAAGTAGCAGAATTACTCTATAAGTTACAAGAAAATATACTGGAAGTGGCTATAAAGGAAAATTGGAGTAATAGTATAATAATACATGAATATAATAAAATAATAGCCTCCTTAGCTCCTGATAATTATGTGGCTTTTAGATTTAAAGTAGTAGCAGGAACAATTGATAGAGAAGAGCGTAATAAAATTTTGAGCAGGTATAATATTTCTGGAAAGGAAGCTACTCAGCTTGAAGATATAATCAGTAACCAACATAAAAAAGCAGCTTATAAAGACTATGCGCATGAAGCGGTACAATTATCAACTTTTACGAATCCAAGCATAATTTATTCTGTAGGGGGATAAAAGGTATAAATACGGGACACGTTTTCTCTAAAATAGTAAATGCAGATTTAGATGTTTTAAGATTAATAACTCCATATCCACTTCAACGATTTCTACCATCAAATCAAGGAAAGATAAAAATGAATACGAAAGAAGAGGTTATGTTTAAATTAAAAAATTGGAGTTTAGAAAGTAAAGAAATTTCTTATAAAGGAGACATTGACTCTGGGAGATATGATGATGGAGATTTTAATTCAGATTTAGATCCGATAAATACTTATAATCTTATGCTGAAGGCAAATAAAAAGGATATTTTTAAAGTGCAGACTCAATATAATTTTAGAGTAAAAAATAATACAATAAATAGAGTTAGTGAGTTTTATAAAGTACATGGAGACGGTGATTATGAACGAGGAAAAATTGCTGTACAAAGAATAGTAGATGCCGATACAATAGCTAAAAGGTATATATCCTCAGCGTATAATAAAGAACAACAAGAAAAGCATAAAAAAGACTTTTTTGATTACTTAGAAAGGGGGGAATTTAAGAATGTTGAATAAGAAAATTAAAATATCTTTATTTATAGTCGCTGTTTTAACAATAATAGTTACTTGTTACTTATTAATACCACCAAAAGTCTTAACAAGAGAAAATAACAAGGGTAATGAGATTCAACAACTAGATAGACTAATGAATACAACAAGATATGCAGAACAAGTAAGAAAAGCAGGATATCAGGTAGATGATTATGATTTAAAGATAATGGATAGAATACCAAAGTTAGAAACTAAAGGGAAAGTAAAAGTTATTATTCTATCTCCTGATAGTGATGGAAAATTATATACCTATCTGGATGAGCGTAGTAAGTTTATAGTTTTCGATGGAAATATGAATATAGTTGATAGTGTTATTAAGCAAGATAAAGATAAACCTAGAAGGGAGTTAACGGAAGAAGAAAAACCTAAGTATGAAAAAGAAGTAAAAGAAGAAATAAATAAACTATTGGATGATGTTTATAAAGCAGGAAAAGAATAATTATAAGAAAAAGAAGTAGCCATATATTAGCTGCTTCTTTTTCCTTATCAAGTAATAAGGTGGAT
>ERZ773254.752-NODE-752-length-16673-cov-10.851727_pt1 | contig 16673 bp, 10 predicted proteins | sample MGYA00580516_ERZ773254 | MGnify/ENA primary metagenome ERZ773254 (study PRJEB29015, sample SAMEA2738158) | human oral metagenome | biome: human oral; feature: human-associated habitat; material: saliva | place: China | collected 2192 ...
ATGGTTGTACGTAGTAAGGTATTGCATGCTAAATTACCTGAATTGTGCAATATCGTAAATGAAGTTATTCACGATGCTCAATACACCGATGTAACGCGTTTAACAGAACTTGTACAAGAAGGCAAAGCTATTTGGGATAATGAGGCGTTCCGTAGAGGAAACACCATCGTTAGTCAACGCGTAATGGCTAAGGTGTCAAAGATTGGTAAATTCCGCGATGACGGTAATTTAGGATATTACCAAAAAATTAGTGAATTAGCTACTAATCCTGCAGCATTACCATTATTGCCAGAAAAATTAGCTGATGTAGCTCGCAAAATTTTCCGTTCTAACAATGTAGAAATCATGTTCGTAGGTGAAGAACATGAATTAGTACCATTTACAGAGTTAATGGAACCATTGCTCAGTACTTGGAATACAGAGGAATTGCCAAATAATGTATTATCCATAGAACATACAACGAGCAATGAAGGTATTGTCACAGCTGGTAAGGTTCAATATGTGGCACAAGGTGGTAATTTCATCGATCATGGATTTACTCATGTTGGTGCTATGAGCGTATTAGAAACAATCTTACGTTATGAATACTTATGGATTCGCATTCGTGTACAAGGTGGGGCCTATGGCGCATTTGCTAACTTCTACGACGATGGTAATATGATTTTCTGTAGCTATCGAGATCCAAATCTTGTGGAAACACTTAATGTATATAAAGAGTTACCTGAATACTTACGTCAATTTACATTAACCGATCGAGAAATGCGTAAATATATTATCGGCACTATGAGTGGTCTTGATTTACCGATGACACCTGCATTGCGTGGTCCTCGTGCCATGGGGCTATACTTTAGTGGTGCCAATATTGAAGATAAGGTAGCATTTAGAAAACAAGTCATTGCCTGTAAGCCAGAAGATATCGTAGCTCTTGCAGATGTGGTAGAACCTGTATTAAAGGATAATCATATTTGCTCTATGGGTAACGAACAAAAAATCAAAGATGCTGGTGTCTTTGATAGCATTGTATCCCTTGGCTAATATATAGTTTGTAAACTGAGGCTATCCTCACCATGTGTTAATATAATAATGTATTAATATAATAGTATATTATTAGAGTGCATATAAGGAGATACTATTTATGAAAGGACGATTCGCACCTAGCCCAACGGGGTATATCCACCTAGGGAATGTGTGGATCGCCCTTTTGTCGTATATATCGACCCGTAACCAACATGGTACCTATGTGGTACGCATGGAAGATATCGATATGCAGCGCTCTAAGCGTTCTTTTGGCGAAGCCTTGCTAGATGATTTAGAATGGCTTGGCTTTGAATGGGATGAGGGCCCTCGTGTGGGTGGGCCAGAAACATCATATTGGCAAAGTGAACGGTTGCCAATGTATGATGAGGTCTTACAACGATTAGAGAATACAGGTCTAATCTATCCATGTTTTTGTAATCGTACTCGCTTGCAATCCATTGCTTCTGCACCTCATCGAGGTGAAGTCGTTCATCATTATGATGGACATTGTCGTAGTTTAGATAGTGCCACAGTGAAATTGAAGAGATTAGAAAAAAATCCGTCAATGCGTATTAAGGTGACTGATTCTACTATGGATTTTAACGATATATACCAAGGTCTGCAGCATTTTGTGTTGCGCCATGGTGTTGATGATTTTGTATTGCGCCGTGGAGATGGGATGTATGCCTATAATTTGGCAGTCGTTTTAGATGATATAGCAATGGGGGTTACCGAAATCATTCGGGGGCATGATTTACTAGAAACTACGGCTCAACAAATGTATTTATATAGTACGTTACATGCTGAGCCACCATGCTATGGCCATGCACCGCTGCTCATAGATAACGATGGACATAGGCTTTCAAAACGGCAGAAAAGTATAACTGTAAAAGAATTGAGAGATATGGGGTGGACTGCAGAACGTATTTTGGGCGAATTAGCTGTATTGGCGGGATTAATACCTCAATGTGATGCACCGAGTATTTCTCTAGCATCATTATTAACATATACAGCACGAACCGAAGAGTTAGGCTGTGAACATATTGTTTTAAAAAAATCGATATAATATATTGACAATTTTCGATATTGATATATAATAGTATATAAGAGGTGGTAAGAATGACTATTAAAGATGCATTAGCTGAAAAAGTTTGGGCTGTAATAGGTGCCACTCATAAAACCGATAAGTTTGGTTATAAGATTTATAAGTGCTTAAAAGAGCATGGATATGAAGTCTATCCGGTTAATCCAAATGTAACAAGTATCGATGGCGATACTTGTTTTCCGAGCCTATCTGCGTTGCCAGTCGTTCCTGGTGTTGTTGATTTTGTAGTGCCAGAAACAGCTGGGCTTGCAGCAATTGATGAATGTAAGCAATTGGGAATTAAGACAATATGGTTACAACCCGGTGCGGATAAACCAGCAGTCTTAGCCAAGGCTAAAGAGGTAGGTTTGGATTACATTCAAGATTGTGTATTAGTTCAATTGCCTTAGGAGGAAATAATGAGCGAATTAAAAGAGTTAAAAACAGCAGAATATCAAGATCTTCTTAATCAAGGTGGCGTAACAGTTATTGATTTCTGGGCACCATGGTGCGGTTATTGTGTACGCATGATGCCGATTATCGAAGAAATCGCTGGTGAATTAGCAGGTAAAGCAAACTTTGTGAAAGTAAACACTGATGAAGAACCAAGCTTGGCTCGTGATTTACAAGTAGAAGTATTGCCTACATTTGTAATTTTGAAAGATGGCGAAGTAGTAGATCGTAAAATTGGTTTCATGCCAAAAGGTGATTTACAAGGTGCTATCGAATCTAAATTCTAATTAGATTAATAAACGGTAAAATATATAAGGTCTATTAATGTATACATATACATTAATAGACCTTTTTTATCTGTGTAAATAAAAATACAAGTAAAAATATTAATTAAATATAAAATGAAGAGGAAAATTTCTATATCGGAAAAATTTGATAAACAAGGCTTTTTCAAGATTGTTGCCATATAAAACGATGAGTAAAATATGAAGCATAAGTTTAACTTATTAAAAAAACGCTTTAATTTTAAAATATCTTGTGCTAGTATTTAATTAGATATTGTGAATATTTAGTGAAGTATATTCCAGTATTTTCATTTATTTCATCTGTGCGGGGTGAGAGCCGCATAAGTTGGGAGGGAACTTAATATGAATAAGGTATTCAAAGTAGTATGGAGTGCGACTAAGAATGCATATGTAGTAACATCTGAGTTAGCTAAGTCGCATCAAAAAACAGCAACTACAATTGTAGCTGCAATTTTGTTAAGTGCCAGTTTGGGTGGAGGCATTGCTTCTGCATCCACACCTGCAGATTGGTATAGAACTGATCTTATTGGTAGTCAAAAATGGTTAACACCTGGCCAAGGTAGTCAAGCAGTTGAACAACAACCAATTGATTTACATCAACAAGATCAACAAGATCAACAAGATCAACAACAATGGCAACAAAGCCAACAAAATCAACAACAAGGTCAACAATGGCAACAACAAGACCAACAACAATGGGGCCAACAATCTCAAAAACAAGGCTCTGGTAAGGTTATTGTTGATTTAACTAATATTAAAAATCAAGTTAACCAAAATACTTACAATATAAGCGTATTGAAAGGTAATGTTAACTGCCTTAATAGTAAATTCTATTGTTTAGCTGATAATGTATCTAAAAATACATTAGCTATCAATAATCTTAATGTAAAAGTTGATACACTTAATAACAGTGTGAAAAACATTGAAAATAAAGTTACAAATAATGTAACTAAAAATGTTATCAACAAGGTTACTAACAATGTTATTAATCAAGTAAACAATACTGTAAACGCAAAGATTGATGTTAAAATTGAAGAAAATAATAAGAATATTATTAATCAAGTAAATAACAACATCAAAAAAGAAATTCAAAATAATAACACTACTATCATCAATCAAGTAAATCAAAATATTGATGCTAAGATTGAAAATAACAATACAACAATCATTAATAAAGTAGACCAAAATATTGATGCTAAGATTGAAAAGAATAATACATCTATCATCAATACAGTAAACAAAACTATTAATGAAAGTATTCAAAACAACAATACTGTTATTAATAACAACATTAAAAACGAAATCAATGCTAACAATGTAGAAATCAACAAGACTATTAAGAATGAAATTAATGCTAATAACACTGTTATTAACAATAATATCAAAAATAGCATTGAAGCGAATAATGTTGAAATTAACAAAACAATTGTTAATAAGATTGACGAAAATAATGTAAAAATCAATCAAAATATTGCTAATGTTAAAAACGAATTACAAGCGAATATTAACAAGGTAGATGTTAAGGTTGATGCTAATAGTAAAGCTATCAACAACTTGACTGTTAACGTTAACAATAACAGTAAGTCTATTGTTGACTTGTCTAAACAAGTTAACGAAAACACTAAAAATATCACTTTCAACAATACTATTGCGATAGAAAACCGTAAACTTATCGGTGATAACAAAAAAGACATCAATGATAATAAAAAAGCTATCGAAGAGTTGAAAGGTAAAGTTGGTACTACTATCAACAACATCAACACAACAATTGATAATAAGATTAATGAAAACAACACTAAGATTATTAATCAAATCAATAAAGATTTAGACATTAAAATTGATAATAGTAAAACAAATATTATCAATACAGTAAACACTAATATTGATAATAAAATCAACGCTAATAACACCATTATTAACGCTAACATTGATAATAGCATTAAACAAAATAATGTCGAAATCAATAAGACAATCAAAAATGAAATTAATGCTAACAACACAACTATTATCAATAAAGTGAATGCTGATGTTGATGCTAAGATTAATAATGTCAACACTACTATTAACAATGTGAATACCAAGGTTGATGGAAACACAACTAAAATAGAATTCAATAATAATCGTATCAATACAATTATTGAAGCTATGGGCAACCATGAAGGTCGTTTACAAGCTGTAGAAAATGATGTTAAGAACATTAAGACTGATTTGAGCAATACTACAAATCAAGTCAATATCAATACAAAGGATATTGCTGATTTGAAGGGTAAAGTTGGTCAAAATATTGGCAACGTTCAAGTAGATATTAACAATATTAAAAATGATATTACAAACATCAATAAAAAGATTGATCAAAACGACATCGCTGTCAATACAAAAGTAGATAATAAAGTTAATGAAATCAATACTAAAATTGATAATAAGGTTACAGAAATCAATACTAAGATTGACAATAAAGTAATTGCTATTAATCAAAAAATTGATAACAAAGTAACTGAAATCAATGCAAACATTGATAATAATGTAAATATTATTAACAAGAAAATCGATAACAACGTAAATGTTATCAATACAAAAATTGATAATAATAATATTACTATCAACAAAAAAGTTGATAATAAAGTAAACGAAATCAATACTAAGATTGATAACAAGGTTAACGAAATTAATGCTAAGATTGATAAGAACGATGTAACTATCAATACAAAGGTAGATAATAAAGTTAATGAAATCAATGCTAAGATTGATAATAAAGTAACTGAAATCAACACAAACATTGATAACAAGGTTAATGAAATCAATACGAAGATTGATAACAATGTTATCGATTTGAGCAAGAAAATCGATGCTAATATCGTTGATGTTAACAAGAAGATTGATGCTAATACAACAGCAATCAATAATGTTAATGTTCGTGTAGATGGTGTTAAAGGTGATGTAGCTGGTCTTACTAAACGCGTAGATCGTCATGACGAACGTTTAGACTACTTGCAAGGCAATATTGATGATAACTCCACACGTATTAGTGCTAATGAAGATGATATCAAGAAATTAAAAGGCCAAATTGGTACTACAATCACTAATGTTGAAAACACAATCAATGCTAAGATTGAAGCCAATAACACAGTGATTAGAAATGATATCAATACTGCTATCACTAATAATAACACTGTTATCAATAACAACATCGAAACAGCTATCAATAATAACAATACAGTAATCAATAAAAATATTGAAACTGCTATTACTAACAACAATACTACAATTCTTAATAAAGTTGATAAAAATATCGATGTTAAAATCAATGAAAACAACACAACAATCCTTAATAAAGTTGATAAAAACATTGATGTAAAAATCAACGAAAATAACAAACAAATCAACAATACAATCAATACTAAGATTGGTGAAGTGAACGTTAAGATTGATGGCGTTAAAGGTGATTTAAATGGTCTTAAAGGCGACTTGGATGGACTCAAAGGTCGCGTGGATCATCACGATCAACGTTTAGATTACTTAGAAGGTAATGTTGTAGATAACTCTACACGCATTAGTGCTGTTGAAGATAATGTAAAGGTTAATACTACTAACATTGCAAACAATACTAAGAATATCAATATCAATGCTAAAGCTATCGATGAATTGAAAGGCCAAGTAGGTCAATCCTCTACTGTTATCAACGATATTAAAAATCAAATCACTAATATCAACGGTAAGGTAGAAAATAACACTACTAATATCACAAATAATACTAAGAACATCGCTGTTAATGCACAAGCTATCATGGATAATAGCAAACGCATCAACGAAACAAATGTTAAGGTAGAAAATAACACTACTAATATTGCGAACAATACTAAGAATATCGCTGTTAATGCACAAGCTATCGTAGATAATAGCAAACGTATCAACGAAACAAACGTTAAAGTAGATGCTAATACAACAGCTATTAACAATGTAAATGTTAAAGTGGACGGTATTAAAGGTGATATTAATAATATCAATGTAAAAGTTGATGGTATTAAAGGCGATCTAGATGGCTTAACTAAACGGGTAGATCAAAATACAAAAGATATTAATGTAGCTGGCACAATTGCTCTTGAAAACCGTAAGTTTATCGGCGATAACAAGGTAGCTATTGAAAACAACACTAAGAATATCAATATCAACGCTAAAGCTATTGATGAATTGAAAGGCAAAGTAGGTCAATCCTCTACAGTTATCAACGATATTAAAACTCAAATTACTAATATCAATGGTAAGGTAGAAAATAATACTACTAACATCACAAACAATACTAAGAACATCGCTGTAAACGCACAAGCTATTGTAGATAATAGTAAACGCATCAATGAAACAAATGTTAAGGTAGAAAATAATACTACTAACATTGCAAACAATACTAAGAACATCGCTGTTAATGCACAAGCTATCGTAGATAATAGCAAACGTATTGATGCAACAAATGTAAAAGTTGATGCTAATGCGACTAATATTGCAAAGAATACAACAGCTATTAACAATGTAAATGTAAAAGTTGATGGTGTTAAAGGTGATGTAGCGGGTCTTACTAAACGTGTAGATCGTCATGATGAACGTTTGGATTACTTACAAGATAACATCACAGATAATTCTACACGTATCAGTGTTGTAGAAGATGGTGTGAAATCCAATACGAAAGCTATTGATGAATTAAAAGGCCATATTGGTACTCAAATCACAAATATCGAAAACACTATTACTAACAAAATTAATGAAAATAATGTAGTTATTAATAAGTCTATCGATAACAAGATTACTGAAAATAACACTACAATTCTTAACAAGGTTGATAAAAATATTGATGTAAAAATCAATGAAAACAACAAACAAATTAACAACACAATCAATACGAAGATTGGTGATGTAAATGTTAAGATTGATGGCGTTAAAGGTGATGTATCTGGCCTTAAAGAACGCGTAGACCGTCATGATCAACGTCTTGATTACATTGATGGCAACATTATTCATCATTCTGAACGTATCTCTGCTAATGAAGATGCTATCAAGAAATTGAATGGTAAAATTGGTACAACAATCACAAATGTAGAAAATACAATCAATACTAAGATTGAAGCAAATAATACAGTGATTAGAAACGATATCAACACCGCAATTTCTAATAACAACACAGTAATCAACAAGAATATTGAAACTGCAATTAATAACAACAATACAACTATTATTAACAATGTTGATAAAAATATCGATGCGAAGATTGTTGAGAACAATACGAAGATTGATAGTAAGATCAACAATGTAAATGTAAAAGTTGATGCTAATGCAAAAGCTATTGAAAACAATAGCAAATCTATTACAGCTATTCAAAACAATGTAGCTAATATTAATAGTAAAGTTGATGTGAATGCAGCAGATATTAAAGCAATTCGCACTGATGTAACTAATAATACAACAGCTATTGCTAGTGTATCTAAACAAGTAGCAGGTAACACTGCAAACATTGCAGATGTTTCTGCTAAGGTAAATGCTAACTCCACTCGTATCGATGCAAATGCAGCAGCTATTGGTAACTTGAATGGTAAAGTTGATTCTAATGCGAAGGCAATTGAATCCTTGAAAGGTCAAGTAGGTAAAGGCAACACTACAATCGTTAATGTTGAAAAGAAAGTTGAAAACATTACAAACAACATTAAAGCTCAAAATAGTGTAATCAATGCTAATACTGTAAATATTCAAAACAACACTTCTAACATTAACAATATTAAAGCTAATGTAGTAAACGTTGAAAAGAATGTTAACAATATCAAAGCTGATGTAACTATCGTGAAGAATGATATTACTAACATCAATGCGAAGGTTGATGCGAAGATTAATATTGTGAACAACAATGTTGAAAACATCAAGAATGATGTGAAGACTATTAATAATCAAGTTACAAATATTAAGAATGATGTAACTAGCATCAAATCTGATGTAACCAGCATTAAATCTGATGTAACAAGTGTGAATGCTAAGGTTGAAAACAATATTAAGATTATCAACGGCATCCAAACAGATGTATCTGGCTTGAAAGATCAAGTTGGCAAAAATACACAAGCAATTAAAGACTTGCAAAATGTAAGTGCTGATGTATCTAAGGTAAAAGAACAAGTTAATGCGAATACAATCAAAGCTAACGCTAACGAAGAACGCATTAAAAATGTTCAAAGCCAAGTAGAAGTTAATACTGATAGAATCAAACACAATACTGAAAATATCAATATTAACAAAGCTGCCATCAAGCAAAATGCAGAAGCAATTCAAAATACTAATGTTACTGTTCAAAAAGTAATCAACAAAGTTGATGAACATACTGCAGCAATTAATAGTGTATCTGCTCAAGTTAATAAAAACACTAATAATATTGCCACTATCAATGCATCCGTTATTGAAAATACAAACAATATTACAAAAGTAAATAACCAAGTAACAGCAAATACTACTAATATTGCTAAAGTATCTAATCAAGTTACTACGAATATCAATAATATCAATGTAAATGCTAAAAATATTAGCGTGAATACAGAAAATATTAAACACATTGATAGCCGTGTAACAACTAATGCAAATGCTATTGTTGGTATTACTGAATCTGTGAAAGCAAATGCTAATACTATTAACACTGTTAATAACCGTGTAACAGAAGTATCTAACCAAGTTAATACAAATACACAAAGTATTGCTACTGTAACAAATCAAGTTAATGACAATACTAAATTAGCTAAGGCAGTAGGTGCGATTGCATTGGAAAACAATGAACGTATCAATGTAATGGGCTTACAAGTTAACAAGAATACTGCAGATATTAGTACATTAGCTGAAGCTGCAAATTACAGCTTGCGTGCAAGTGCATTAACAATTCAAGATCATGAAACTATTGAACAACATACAGCACAAATTCAAGATAACTCTCGTCGCATTAGCAGTGTAGAACGTGAAGTTAAGACAGTAGGTGCATCTGCAGCCGCATTGGCAGCATTGAAACCTATTGAATACCATGAAGGCCAAAAAGCTCAAATCATGGCAGCTGTTGGTACATACAAAGGTAAAACAGCAACTGCATTAGGTGTTGCTCATTATGCAAATCCTGATTTGTTATTCCACGCTGGTGCTGCTTATGATGGTGATAATGGTGTAATGGCAAATGCTGGTGTAACTATTGGTATTGGCTCCGCTCCTACAGCACCTTCCAAACCTGCATCTCCTGCAACTGTAAAAGTTCTCGAAGATAAGGTTGCTAGCTTAGAAGCACAAAATAAAGAAATTAAAGAAGTGCTTGAAAAAGTATTAGCTGCTAATCCTCAAGTAGCTAAAAAGACAACTAAATAAGATACCTCCCAAAAGGTAGGCACTGAATACCTGTCTATCTAAGGTATGTATAACCGCGTAGTACACTCGTGCTACGCGGTTTTCTTTTGATTTGAAGATGAAGAAAAATTCATAATTTCATCAATTTTTACGTTTTATTTATTGTAACGAGTGGGGGATTGTGGTAAAATTTACCATATAGTGGTGAATAAGGATTGTAAGGCGGTGATGTTAGATGTTCATGGGTGAATATAATCACACTATAGATGCAAAAGGACGGTTGATTATACCTGCCAAAATACGTGAACAACTAGGTGATCACTGTGTACTTTCAAAAGGCCTCGATAAATGCATCGCTATATATACTGCCGAAAGTTGGGAGCAACTTTCAAAAACATTACAATCATTACCATCTAATAAAGCAAATGCGCGTGCTATCAAACGGTTTTACTTTGGTAGTGCTGCAGAACTTGAATTTGATAAACAAGGCCGAATTTTGGTGCCAAGCGCCCTTCGTGAGCATGCTGAGCTACAAAAGGATGCGGTTATTATTGGTACTGGTGATAAGGTTGAAATTTGGAGCCGCGAACGCTTTGATGCATATGATGCGGAAGTGGCTGACAGTGTAGAGTCCTTGGCTGAAGGATTAGAAGGCATTGTGTTGTAGGAGGCTATCGTGGAATTTAATCATGTCAGTGTGCTGTTGAATGAAACGGTGGATTCTGTTGTTACCAATCCTGATGGTATCTATGTTGACTGTACCTTAGGTGGCGCTGGTCACGCTCATGCCGTAGGTGAACGATTGAGTTCACAAGGCATGATTATCGGTTTAGATCAAGATGAAGATGCCTTAGCGGTAGCGAGACAACGCTTGTCTGATTTAACTTGTCAGGTTATGACGATACCTACAAATTTTTCAGATTTAAAACATGCTTTAGAAGAGCAAGGTATTTATGAAGTTGATGGATTTATATTCGATTTAGGTGTTTCTAGTTATCAGTTGGATACACCGGAACGCGGTTTTTCGTATATGAATGATGGACCTCTTGATATGCGTATGGATAAAGAGGCACCTATTACTGCGGAAATCGTCGTGAATGAATATGAATCTGATAAATTATTACAGATTATCCGTGATTACGGTGAAGAACGCTGGGCTAAACGTATTGTTGAATTTATCGTGGCGGCCCGTAATGAAAAGAGAATTACCACTACCGGCGAATTGGTGTCAATTATAAAAAAAGCTATACCAGCAAAAGCGAGACAGGATGGTCCACATCCTGCAAAACGTACATTTCAAGCGATACGCATTGAAGTGAATCGAGAACTTGCTATTTTGCATGATAGTTTTGTAGATGCTGTGAGTATGTTGAAGCCAAAGGGGAGAATTGGTGTTATTACATTCCATTCCTTAGAGGATCGCATCACAAAACAAACATTTAAAGAGCTAAGTACAGCTTGTATTTGTCCGCCAGAATTACCAGTATGTGTATGTCATCATAAGGCTGTTCTTAAGGCTAAAAATAAGGCCATTGAGCCTAGTGCAGGGGAAGTAGAAATGAATCCTCGTTCTAGAAGTGCAAAACTTAGAGTAGGGATTAAATTGTAGTATTGGAAGGGGTTATTTTAATGTTAGCGAGAAAGGCTGTTGTGGGCCACGTTAAACGTGATGTGTTGCTAGGTGTACAAGCGAGAAAAGCGAGAGCTAGTGTTGTTTTTGATATTAGTCCATTGATGAGACAAATCATTCAAGGTATAGCAATCCTTGTTGGTTTTTTAATGATCATGATGGCTATGAACGCATATACTACAAAATTAGGTTATGAAGTAGTTAAAACACAACAAACTGTAGTACAATTAGCAAAGGATAATGATACCCTTGATGTAGAGGTGGCATCCTTAAAATCTCCAGTACGCATTCAAAAAATTGCGGAAGAACAATTGGGGATGGTTTTGCCTGATTCCTTTGTGTATAGCACTAAAAGTACGACTTCAGAACGCAATGTACAAACGAAACAGCAAATTATAGATTAGCAGGCAAAAGCAGCTCTTATGGGCTGCTTTAATTTGCGTATATAGAGGAGAATGTAGTATGAAAACCTTAAAAGATATTATAAGTACGTTAGATGTACAACAAGTACAAGGTAATGAAAATGTATCTATTCAAGATATAACAGCTGATTCCAGAGCAGTAAAACCAAATAGCTTATTCATCGCTCTTGATGGGGCTACAGTTGATGGTCACAATTACATCGATAAAGCGGTTGCTGCTGGTGCTGTTGCCGTTATCGTATCAAAACCGGTTACTGTGCCTGATGATGTGTGTGTTATCACCGTTTCTGATACACGTCAAGCTATGATGGCGTGTGTTCCATACTTCTTTGATTACCCAGCTAATCGCATGCGTATGATCGGTGTTACAGGCACAAATGGTAAGACGACTACGACTCATATGATTCGTCATATTCTTAAGGCTCAAGGTCACAAGGTGGGGGTCATTGGTACTGTCCATATTATGATTGGTGATACGAGTTATCCAATTCATAATACGACACCAGATGTTGTTGATTTACAGCATATTTTGCATCAAATGGTTCAAGAAAATGTGGAATACTGTGTAATGGAAGTATCTTCTCATGCATTGGCACTCGGCCGTGTTAGCGGTGTTGAATTTGATACGGCCGTATTTACGAATTTGACGCAAGATCATTTGGATTTCCACAAAACATTTGAAAATTACTTGGCTGCTAAATGTAAATTGTTTGAACAAGTTAGTGCAGCTAATCAAGAAAAAGATAATAAAGGTGCTGTTATTAATATCGATGATTCCTATGGTCATCGCGTTATGGAAAAAACTACGGCCCCAACGATTACGTATAGTACATTAGGCAAGGGCACATTGAATGCATCAGATGTTCATATGTCTACTAAGAATAGCCAGTATACTGTGAATTATAAGGGTGAAAGCTACCCTGTATCGATGAATACAACAGGACTATTTAATGTGTATAATACATTGGCTGCTATTGGAGCTTGTTTACAAGAAGGCATCTCCATGGAAGCGATTGATACGGCGTTAAAAACCTTTAGCTCCGTTCCTGGACGTTTTGAATTAATCGAAGAAGGGCAAGATTTTGCCGTTGTTGTCGATTATGCTCATACACCGGATGGGTTGCAAAATATTTTAGAAACTGCAAAGGCAATTAAAGAAAATCGTATCATCATCGTATTTGGCTGCGGTGGCGACCGCGATGCTACAAAACGTCCAATTATGGGCCGTATTGCAGCAGAGTACGGTGATAAGATTTATGTAACATCCGATAATCCGCGTACCGAAGATCCTGTACAAATTGTTAAGGATGTTGAAGTGGGTGTAAAAGAAGCACTTCGCGACGGTACTTCTTATGAGGTAATTGTCGATCGTAGAGAAGCAATTAATCATGCAATTCATGATGCAAAAGCAGGTGATATCGTTATTATCGCTGGTAAGGGTCATGAAAATTATCAAATATTAAAAAATGAAACAATTCATTTTGATGACCGAGAAGAGGCTCGAAAAGCTCTTAAGGAGATCTAATATGGCAGAATTTACATTACAAGAAATAATTGATGCTACTAGTGGCACATGTAAGGGCGATGTAAGTTTACAATTTAAAGATGTATCTACAGATACGCGTACGATTGAGGCAGGATATGTATTTGTAGCCTTGCGAGGCGATACATTTGATGGTCATGATTTTATTAATACGGCCATTGAAAAAGGGGCAACAGCAGCAATCGTTGAAAAGGGACGCAGTGTAGACGGTATTATTTGTGTTGAAGTGGAAAACACGCTAAAGGCATACCAAGACTTGGCGAACTTTCACAGACGACGCTTTCAAATTCCTGTAGTGGCCATTACTGGTTCATCAGGTAAGACGACAACAAAAGAAATGGTAGCTGCTGTTCTTAGTACTGAGTTTAATGTATTAAAAACAGAAAAGAATTTTAATAATGAAATTGGTTTACCAAAAACATTGTTGCAACTTTCACCAGAACACGAAGCCTGTGTTGTAGAAATGGGGATGCGTGGATTAGGTCAAATTGAAGAATTAGCTCTTATTGCAGAACCGACAATTGGTATCATTACAAATGTAGGAACTAGTCATATTGAATTGTTGGGCTCTCAAGAAGCTATTGCTGAGGCAAAGGGTGAATTGATTAGATGTTTAGGCCCTGATAGTGTGGCCATTCTAAATGAAGATGATCATTTCGTAAAGGCCATGAGTTCTATTGCAAAAGGAAAAACTGTTACTTACGGTATTCATAGCAATGCTACGGTAATTGGTAGTCATTTACGCTATAAAAAGGATGGCATTAAGTTTACCTGCAAATGTTATGACGAAGTATTTGACGTATTTTTGCCTATGATTGGTGAGCATAATGTGTATGATGCGTTAGCTGCTATTGCTGCAGGTCGTGTGTTAGGCGTTAAATCTAGTAAGATTAAAAAAGGTCTTAGTGATTTTACAGGCACACCTATGCGTCAAGAAATTGTGGCATTTGAAGACATTGTTATTCTCAATGATGCGTATAATGCCAATCCTTCTTCTATGAGTGAGTCCATCAAAGCATTGGGTCAATTAGAAGGTAAACGTAAAATTGCTATGCTCGGCGATATGCTTGAATTAGGTGATTTTACGGAGGAAGGTCATCGCCAAGTGGGTAGATTGTTGGCCGAAGAAGGGTATAGTGTTGTATTTACCTTTGGTGAGGCGGCAAATTTTATTGCTAAAGAAGCAAAATTAGCAGGCCTTGAGGTACATCGTTGTAATAGCCATCTTGAAATGGCAAATGCATACAATGATATTCGTGAAAAAGGCGATGTTATTTTGGTAAAAGGTTCCAGAGGTCTTCGAATGGAACGTGTTGTAGAGGAATTAAAAGAACGTGAATAGAGGTTATAACGGCTAGATTCTTCTAGCCGTATTGGCCGTTATTAGAGAATAGGGGAGTAATATGATTTACCACATTCTATTAGCATTTGTAGTGACATTTATAATTACATTAGTATTGGGCAAAATTGGTATTCCTATGCTTAAATCATTGCATGCTCAACAAAGTATACGTGAGGAAGGTCCTGAAAGCCATCAAGCTAAGGCTGGCACACCGACTATGGGTGGTGCATTTATGATGGTAGCTCTTACGATTGGTGTGGCTATTTTTGCACCATGGAATGTGGCTACAGGTATGTTGTTATTCCTTACACTTGGTCATTGTTTACTCGGATTCTTTGATGATTTTGTAAAAGCTGTTAAAAAACGTAATCTTGGCTTAACTGCAAAACAAAAATTATTAGGTCAATTTATTTTAGCGGCTATATTCTGTTACTTTATTACTGAAATTATGGTCATTCCTACAACATTATGGATTCCTGTTGTAGATGCACATATCCAATTAGGCTTTGCCTATTATATTTTAGCTTTCTTGATCATTGTAGGCGCTACTAATGCGGTTAATCTTACAGATGGTCTCGATGGTTTAGCATCCGGTACATCCGCTGTAGCGGCGATTGCGTTTTCTGTAATCGGTTTGATGATATACTCCACTGAAAGTTCTGTGGCTGCTGAAAGCGTAGCCTTTTTTGGGGCCATTGTAACCGCCGTATGTTTAGGATTCTTGGTATTTAATATTAATCCAGCTAAGGTATTTATGGGCGATACAGGCTCCTTGGCTCTTGGCGGCGCCTTTGCAGGCATGGCTATTTTAACTAAAACAGAATTATTACTCGTAGTGATTGGCGGTATTTTCGTAATGGAAGCCTTGTCTGTTATCATTCAAGTCATTTCCTTTAAAACACGAGGCGTGCGCGTATTTAAGATGAGTCCAATTCATCATCATTTTGAGTTATCCGGTTGGTCTGAACAAACTGTAGTTAATCGCTTCTGGTTCGGTGGTGCTGTTCTAGCCATTTTAGGGGTTATACTTGCAACTGTAACAATTTGATATAAGAAACGTATCTTTGCAAATTGATAGTTAAGTACGTGAAAATACTTAACTTGAAGGGCATTTAATGGTATTCTTATAAGATGAGATAAAAATTTTTCGTGCTTAGTGATTTAGGTGATATAAATGGATTATGGAGAGAAAAATATTCTTGTTCTTGGTGCTGGTTCCAGTGGAATTGGTGCCGCATGGGTATTGGCACAGTTACATGCAAATGTAGTTTTAAATGATTATAAACCAGTAGATTTTGAATCATCTACGCGTAAACGACTGGAAGAAGCTGGAGTAACTATCATTACAGGGCGACAAGATAATAACTTGCTTGATGGTGTAGATCGTATCATCATTTCTCCGGGCATTGCCTTATCCATTCCAATCGTACAAGAGGCTTTGCATCGTAAGATTGATGTAGTAAGTGAAGTAGAGCTTGCTTATGATGTTTGCAAATCTCCTATTTTAGGTGTTACTGGCACAAATGGTAA
>ERZ773254.753-NODE-753-length-16654-cov-5.541960_pt1 | contig 16654 bp, 10 predicted proteins | sample MGYA00580516_ERZ773254 | MGnify/ENA primary metagenome ERZ773254 (study PRJEB29015, sample SAMEA2738158) | human oral metagenome | biome: human oral; feature: human-associated habitat; material: saliva | place: China | collected 2192 ...
ATGCGGCGCCGTATGCCTCCAGCGCCCACACTTCCATCTCACCGAAGCGCTGACCGCCGAATTGTGCCTTACCGCCCAACGGCTGCTGGGTAATCATCGAGTAAGGACCGGTGGAACGAGCGTGAATCTTGTCGTCCACCAGGTGGTGCAGCTTCAGGATGTACTGGTACCCCACCGAAATCGGGTCAGGGAACGGCTCACCCGAACGACCGTCAATCAGACGTGCCTTGCCGGAGCGAGTAATCAGACGATCGCCGTCACGGTTCGGATTCGCGTGATCCATCAAGTCGAAGAGCTCGTCCTCATGAGCGCCGTCGAACACGGGGGTTGCCAGGCGGGTGGGTCCGGATTCCTTCGGGAAGTTCGGCATATTCTTCAGCCACGCCGGGTCACCCTCAATCTTCCAACCCTGCTTAGCGAGCCAGCCGGTGTGAACCTCAAGCACCTGGCCGATGTTCATACGACCGGGCACGCCCAACGGGTTCAGAATGACATCAACGGGAGTACCGTCTTCCAAGAAGGGCATGTCTTCGACCGGCAGGATCTTGGAAATAACGCCCTTGTTACCGTGGCGACCTGCAAGCTTGTCGCCGTCGGTAATCTTACGCTTCTGCGCAACGTACACGCGCACAAGCTTGTTAACGCCCGGGGGCAGATCGTCTTCATCGTCGCTTTCGCGGTCGAAGATGCGAACGCCGATCACGGTACCGGATTCACCGTGGGGAACCTTCAGAGAAGTATCACGAACTTCGCGGGACTTCTCGCCGAAGATTGCGCGCAGCAGGCGCTCTTCAGGGGTCAGCTCGGTCTCGCCCTTGGGGGTTACCTTACCGACCAGGATGTCGCCAGCCTCAACCTCGGCACCAATGTGGATAATACCGCGGTCATCCAGTGCAGAGAGAACTTCCTCAGAAACGTTGGGAATATCGCGGGTAATTTCTTCGGGACCCAGCTTGGTGTCACGAGCGTCAATTTCGTGCTCTTCGATATGAATCGAGGTCAGCACGTCCTCGGAAACCATGCGCTGGGAGAGGATAATCGCATCCTCATAGTTCAGACCTTCCCAGGGCATGTATGCCACGAGCAGGTTCTTACCCAGAGCGAGCTCACCGCCGTCGGTCGAAGGACCGTCCGCGATAACGTCACGCTCCTCCACACGCTGACCGGCCTTCACCACAACACGCTGGTTGTAGCAGTTGCCCGGGTTCGAACGGGAGAACTTCATGATCGGGTACGAGCTGGTGGTGCCGTCATCGTTGCGGACCAACACCAGATCGGCCGATACCTCGGATACCACGCCAGCCTTCTTCGCCAGCACGGAATCGCCGGAGTCAAGCGCAGCGTACTTCTCCATACCGGTACCAACGACGGGAGCCTCGGATTCCAACAGCGGCACAGCCTGGCGCTGCATGTTAGCGCCCATCAACGCACGGTTTGCGTCGTCGTGCTCAAGGTAGGGAATTAGAGCGGTTGCCACAGACACCATCTGACGCGGGGAAACGTCCATGTACTGCACAGCGCCAGGGGCAACCAGCACGGCCTCGCCAGAACCATCGCCTGCACGGCAGAGAACCTCGTCCTCAGCAAAGGTACGCTCGTTAGTCAGCGGGGCGTTCGCCTGCGCAATAATAACGCTCTTCTCGTCGTCGGCAGTCAGGTAACGCACCTTGTCGGTGACCTTACCATCTTCAACCACGCGGTAGGGGGTCTCGATAAAGCCGTAAGAGTTGATACGCCCGTAGGTTGCCAACGAACCGATCAGACCAATGTTCGGACCTTCAGGGGTTTCGATGGGGCACATACGACCGTAGTGCGAGGGGTGCACGTCGCGCACTTCCATGCCCGCGCGGTCGCGGGAAAGACCGCCGGGGCCCAGCGCCGAAAGACGACGCTTGTGGGTTAGCCCAGCCAGCGGGTTGTTCTGATCCATGAACTGCGAAAGCTGCGAAGTACCGAAGAACTCTTTAATCGCTGCCACCACAGGGCGGATGTTCACCAAGGACTGCGGGGTGATGGAATCAACGTCCTGAGTGGTCATACGCTCACGCACCACACGCTCCATGCGGGAAAGACCGGTGCGAATCTGGTTCTCAATCAACTCGCCCACAGTGCGGATGCGGCGGTTACCGAAGTGGTCAATATCGTCGATATCGATCTTAACGGAAATTTCCTTGCCGTCACGCTTACCGGGGATGCTGCTCTCCTGAGCATGCAGAGCGCACAGGTAGTGAATCATCTGAGCGATGTCGTCCTGGCTGAGTACCGATGCCTCGGGAGAATCAAGAGGAACATCTACACCGAGCTTACGGTTCACCTTGTAACGACCAACCTTCGCCAAATCATAGCGGCGCGGGGTGAAGTACATGTTGTCGAGCAACGCCTGTGCGGCCTCCACCGTCGGGGGCTCGCCCGGGCGGAGCTTACGGTAGATATCGAGCAGAGCCTCGTCCCGGGTTGAGACGGAGTCCTTCTCTAGGGTTGCACGAATAGAATCATAGTTCCCGAACTCGGCAAGAATCTTTGCCTCGGTCCATCCCAGAGCCTTCAACAGCACGGTCACGGACTGCTTACGCTTGCGGTCCAGGCGCACACCCACCTGATCGCGCTTGTCTATTTCAAGCTCAAACCATGCACCGCGCGAAGGAATAACGCGTGCTGAGTAGATGTCCTTATCGGAGGTGCGGTCGGGTGCCTTCTCGAAGTATGCACCGGGTGAACGCACCAGCTGGGAAACGACCACACGCTCGGTACCGTTAATCACGAAGGTACCGGATTCGGTCATGAGCGGGAAGTCGCCCATGAAGAGGGTCTGCTGCTTAACCTCACCGGTGGTCAGGTTCATGAATTCAGCTTTAACGTACAGGGGTGCCGCATAGGTTGCGTCACGATCCTTGCACTCTTCCATGGTGTACTTGGGATCGGAGAATTCCGGATCCGAGAAGGACAGCTGCATGGTTTCCTGGAAATCACGAATCGGGGAAATCTCCTCGAAGATCTCAGCAAGACCGGATTTCTCAGGTACAGAGGTGTCACCTGCTGCCTGGGCGTTTTCCAGACGCTTTGCCCAGCGTTCGTTACCTACGAGGCGGTCGAAGCTGTCGGTCTGGATAGCCAGCAGGTTGGGAACCTTCAACGGTTCACTAATTTTTGCGAATGAGATACGACGGTCGGAATTGTTTTCCGCACCGTTAGCGGCGTCATGGTTAGAGGTGCTCGAAGCGACCAAAATGGGGATCCTTCCACAGACATGTCTGTTAGCAATCTGCCTCCCGGCGACAGAGCCGTAAGACATCATGATGAAGACCCCGAAAACGGTGTGCAAAGCTAGTAGATGTCGAACGGTTTTAACGTCACCTTCAGCCCGTGCCCACCGCTATATGAAGGCACAAAGGTCAGGGAAAGCGTAAATATTAACAATACACTATGCTCGCGCGTTTGTCTACCACACCCGTACAGCAGATGCAAGCGCCGGGTTCAAGTGAGCTTTTTACAGCCCTTCCGGAAGCTTCCGGGGTATATCTCCTAGGCTTTTGAAATCGCGTATGAGCACCCTCTCGCTCTCCCCTGCTAATCCTATTCTTCGCGCAAGAAAATACTGCCGTCAGGGTTGGTGTAAGACTCAACCGCCATACCCACTTTCACCAGTTTCGTGCCGTTTTGGAGCACCATCATCATACCGTGCTCAATATCCCACTCAGTCTCGGCTTCCACCACAATCAGCACATTGTTATTGTCCCAGGCAACCGTGCACCGATCCCAGATAGGATCCACAAGAGTCCACACCTGAGATTCGGGAATATCCGGCAAGTATTGTTCCCAGTCGTACTCATCCGCCATATCAAAATACATACGGTAGAACTGGTACACATAAGGGGTTGCCTGAGCAAAAATATCGGCATCGGGTGAACGGAAGTTGTTAATCGCGGCACGAATACGCTGCCACCCGGCAGAGTCAAGAGCCTGCATATCGAAACTAAACGTTACCGATACCTTCTTGAGCGCAGGCACGGCCACCGGGTCGCTCACATAGAGCTCTTCGTCAGCATCGTAGGTGAAGTTTATGATATTGGGGTCGTGGGTGTTATTAGATTTCATCGCTATCGCTTTCCTCCTATGTAAACTCTCATTTTTCACCACCGCGCCCCATGCGGTCTTTTTTAGCGAGCATGTTCTCGAATTGCTGTCTCCAGTTCTTCAAGAAACCGCGCGGTAGGCGGAGCGGGCTCTTCTTCCGACATAACACTTATCGGTGGGTGCGGGGGAAGACCTGGAATATGATGCACCCGCACTGCTGTTCCCTGTTTCTCAACGATAGACTGCGCGATTATGGCGCATCCCAGGTTTGCCGCAACCATCTCGCGGATGCTGTCCGGACTGTGCGTCTCAAAATCCACTCGCGGTTTGACTCCGATTACGCCGAATGCCTCGTTCAGCAGGTGGCGCAGACCGCTATCTGAGGGTAAGCAGACAAATGACTCATGCGCCACATCAGCCAGTGTACTTACATGACCCCTGCCAGCAAGCGGCGTGATGAGTACCAACCGTTCACTCGTAATTTCGGTTCGCTGCCATCCCTGACGTTCATCGGCAGCACCTGCAGGCCCGATCACCACATCAACCTGACCCGCTTCTAACTTACCCAGCAGTTCTGCAATAAGCCCGGTAGACAATGAAATCGTCACCTGTGGGTAACGTGCACGAAATCGACTCAGCAGACCAGCGACATCAAAATTACCGGTGAGTGGCGTGACGGCCACACGCACATGACCCGCTGAAACCGAGTGGAAAGACTGCATCAGCCGCTTGCCTTCTTCAAGGTTCGCCAACGCCAGCCGAGCATAGGGTAAAAATTGTTCCCCGGCAGCGCTGAGGGTCACAGTTCGGGAGCGGTTCAACAGCGTGACCCCTAGTTCCTTCTCCAGCCTTTTGACGTGTGCGGAAATAGCAGGCTGTGCCAGATGCAGGTCAGCAGCAGCTTTGGTGAACCCGCCACACCGTACGACTGCCTCAAAGGATTCCAAGTAGCGTAGTTCCATCTATCCATAATAAAACGTTATGGATTCTATAAAAACCTTGTCTTAGACATATAGAAGTGTGGGTGGAAAAATTTTTCATATGACATTACATCAACATACAGATAGTCCAGCCACCCGGAACCTCGGAGCTCTGAGGACCTCAGCCTTAGGCTTTGGCTGCATGGGTCTGTCTCAGGGGTACGGGTCTGCTGATGATACCGAGTCCATCGCGGCCATTCATGCTGCTCTTGATGCTGGGGTTACGCTGCTTGATACCGCAATAAGCTATGGTCAGGGGCATAACGAGGCGCTGGTAGGTCGCGCCATAGCATCCAGTGGCATGCCCCGCGAAAATCTGCAGATCGCAACTAAATTCGGCATTGTGCGGGGCGATCACGGTGTTCACCTGGATGCCCACCCGGACCGCGTTGCAGGTTACTGTGACGAGTCGCTGCGTCGCCTCGGAACTGAAACGATTGACCTGTACTACCTGCACCGTGTAGACCCGCAGGTGCCGATCGAAGAGTCAATTGGTGCGATGAGCGAGCTGGTATCCCAGGGGAAAGTACGCCATCTTGGAGTGTCTGAGGTGACAGCTGACCAGTTGCACCGTGCCCACGCTATTCATCCGATTGCCGCCGTGCAATTTGAATGGTCGCTCATGTGGCGTGAACCTGAGGTAAATATTGTGCCAGCGGCACGCCAGCTGGGTGTGGGCCTAGTCCCCTATAGCCCTCTGGGCCGCGGGTTGCTTGGTGGAAGTCTCAGTACCACCAGTGTTGCCGAAAGCCCCTTCCGGGCGAATGACCCGCGGTTTAACGGTTCCAGTCTCACTGTTAATATGCGCCAAGTTGATGCCCTCGCCTCGTTTGCGCAATCCCGCTCCATGACCATGGCTCAGCTGGCTCTGGCGTGGCTTCTTGCGCAGGGCGACGATGTTGTTCCTATCCCCGGAACACGCAATGCGCAGAGGGCACAGGAAAATGCCGCGGCTATGCGCTACCACCTAGAGGCAAAAGACTTAGCCGCCCTGGAGAGCATGGTACCAACAAACGGTTGGGTGGGAGACCGCCAGTCTTTCGCCGTACCGGTAACCGCTCGACCAGTGTTCTAACCGACTGCACAATAAAGATAAAGAAAACGCTCGCCCTGAATGCCCCTGCGGCTTCCGGGCGAGCGCTCCCCTACCATTTTGGAGCTAACACTCCACCACGTTAACCGCCAGGCCACCCATTGAGGTTTCCTTGTAACGGTGTGACATATCCATGCCGGTTTGGCGCATCGTTTCGATCACTTGGTCTAGGGAAACACGATGCGCACCATCACCGCGCAGCGCCATGCGTGCCGCCGTGACTGCGTTCGACGCGGCCATCGCGTTGCGTTCAATGCACGGAATCTGCACCAACCCGCCCACGGGGTCACAGGTCAGCCCCAGGTTATGCTCCATCGCAATCTCTGCGGCGTTTTCAATCTGCTCGTTCGTACCGCCCAAAACCTGAGCAAGACCGGCGGCGGCCATCGAGCTGGCGCTGCCGACCTCTCCCTGGCATCCCACCTCGGCACCGGAAATTGAGGCACGCTTCTTATACAGCACCCCGATCGCGGCGGCAGCCAAGAAAAAGTCGATCACCGCATCCTCACGCTTGCCCCGACCGCAATGCCGTATTCCGGGCGTATAGTTCATCGCATAGTGCAAAACCGCCGGAATAATGCCGGATGCACCATTCGTCGGCGCCGTCACCACGCGGCCACCAAACGCATTCTCTTCGTTCACGGCGAGCGCGATTAGGTTCACCCAGTCGATGGCGTATTCGGGTGATTTATTGGGGTCTTCGGTCATTAGGTCGCGGTGCCATGCCCCGGCGCGGCAACGTACTTTGAGGGGCCCAGGCAGGTAACCAACACGCGATAGTGAAGACCCGATGCATTCCTTCATAACCTTGTAGATGTGCAGAATTCCTTGGCGTACCTCAGCCTCACTGCGAAGCGAACACTCGTTTGTCATTTTGAGCTGGGCAATACTCATCCCGGTCTCGTTCGCCATGTCTAAGAGCTCGGCGCCGGAACCGAACGGGTAGGGTGGGCGTTCTAGGGATGCTCCCCCGGTTGCGGGCTCGTCACCTTCGACAATAAATCCACCACCGATGGAAAAATAGGTGCGCTCCAAAAGCATCTTCTCGCCCTCGAATGCGGCGATCTTAATACCGTTTGTGTGGCGCGGAAGCACTGTTAGGGGACGCAGGGTTATATCGAGTTCTCGGTAGTTCAGAACCGGTCCGTAAACTTTGCTCTCCTCGCCGCAGGGAGCCGTCGCACCGTACATACTGGAAGGATACCCGGCGAGCGGCAGAGTGCCGTCCACGCTATTACGCTCGATCATGGCGTCTGCCTCGGTGAGGCAGATAGTTTCGGGCACATGCCCGCACAACCCTTTGAGCGCCGCGCTCATGGTGCCGTGCCCTGCCCCGGTTGCGGCGAGTGATCCATACAGGTCAATATGCACTTTCGTGATGCGTGAGAGCAGGTTGGTGTCAATAAGTTCGGCGATAAAACGGTTGGAGGCGCGCATCGGCCCTACGGTGTGGGAGCTGGAAGGACCTATGCCGATGCTAAAGAGCTCGAACACGCTGATATCGTATTCGAGCGCTTCGGCTTGTTTTTGCACACTACTTGGAACGCCAGTATCTAGTGCCACATTATTCCTTCATCTGTGTGAGTATGCGCTTGCCCGCCAGGTTTTATATGCGGCGGTTCGTCCGTTTGTTGGGATTAGCTTCTGGGAGTACACCTGTAGGTTCTCCCGATGTAACCGCCCGAAGACGGTATGCAGCCTTCATTGTCTGCTGGTTTTCCCTGAGGTTTATGCTCACCGAGCATCTTGCAACCTGCTGAGTTCATCCTAGCTTACTTCAAGTCATGGATAAACTAAGGCGACATTATGTTTGCGTGCGCGCCCGGGCTTGCCTGTGCGATAAACTTCGAGTCGATATACCGACACAGGCATGCTGAAGGGCGGGTAAATATACTTCAGCACATTCACCCGCCCTATGCCTCTTGCTCGGGTTACCTGAGATGAAGCAGTATTTACTTCTCGCGCTTGTAGAACGGAAGCGAGACCACGTCAAAAGTTGCACGCTTACCGCGAATATCCACATCTACCTCGGAACCGACCTCGGAGAATTCGCGCTTCACCAGTGCCATTGCTATCGGGTAACCCAGGGTCGGGGAAGGAATACCGGAGGTTACCTCACCGATTTGATTACCCTCGGCATCGACAAGGAACGAACCCGCACGTGCCGGGCGCTTTGCCTGGGCTTTCAGTCCAACCAGAATACGCTCCGACGGAGACTTCGCCAGCTCGGTCAGAGCGGTACGACCCACGAAATCGACGGCCTTCTTCTCCAAAGCGATCTCAACTAGGCGACCCAAGCCGGACTCGAAGGGGGTAATATCCAGGCCCAGCTCATGACCGTAAAGCGGCATACCAGCTTCCAGACGCAGCGAATCGCGTGCCGCCAAACCTGCCGGGGTCAAGCCGAAGGGCTCACCTGCGGCGGAGAGCGCATCCCACAGTTTCACAGCGTTAGCATTCGGTACGAAGAGCTCAAAACCGTCCTCGCCGGTGTAGCCGGTACGTGCCAGAAGTACATCTACCCCGGCAATGGTGACCGGAACGGAGGCGTAGTATTTAAGCTCACGTACCGCATCCTCATCTGAGGCACCAGCCGCAAGCAGAATTTCTTCGGCACGCGGTCCTTGCACAGCAATCAGGGAGGTGTCGTCAGATTCGTTGACGAACTTCACATCAAAATTACCCAGACGCTCGCTCATGGCCGCAAAATCGTTATCAATGTTGGCGGCATTGGGCACAACCAAGAATTCTTCGTCGCCCAAGCGGTAGGTGATAAGGTCGTCAATCACGCCGCCCTTGTCGTTGGCGAGAATCGAGTACTTGGCGCGACCAGGCTTGAGTACGGACATGTTGGAGACCAGAGCGTAGTCGAGGAATGCAGCGGCATCGGGCCCGGTGATGCGGAACTCACCCATGTGGGAGAGGTCGAAAATACCGGCGCGGGTGCGCACAGCCTGATGCTCGGCAACATCGTTGGCGTATTTGAGCGGCATATCCCAGCCGCCAAAGTCGGTGAATGCGGCTCCTAGCTTTTCGTGGACGGGGTAGAGTGCGGTCTTCTTGGGTGACATGTTTCTCCTTAGTACATAGTCATATACACTGCTTTGTGCCAGAACGGTTTATACCAGAACGATTATTCTTGTTTTTAAGAACATTCATTCTATTTTATGTGTGTACAGTAAGCCTTCCGGGCGCCCCGCTCCCCCGCCTCCTAACAAACAGGCGAAGAATGCGGGACGCACAGAAGTTCATCGAATCGTCGAAGCTACTCGGCGTGAGCTTCAAGATCGAATGCCTCCATCGGAGGGCATTCGCAGACAAAGTGACGGTCTCCGCCCGCACCGTCAATACGACCCACCGGGGTGAAGTATTTATTCAGACGCAAAGACTTCACCGGGTACGCCGCCTGCGTGCGGGTGTAGGGGCGGTCCCACTCGTCAGCAGAGACGACCTCCACAGTGTGCGGGGCGTTACGAAGTACCGAATCCTCCAGTGCGACCTTGCCGTCTGCGACCTCAAGAATCTCGTCGTAGATGGTCTCCATCGCCTCAATGAAACGGTCGAGTTCCTCCTTCGACTCCGACTCGGTCGGCTCCATCATCAGGGTGCCCGGAACCGGGAACGCCAGGGTGGGGGCGTGGAAGCCGAAGTCCATCAGGCGCTTGCACACGTCCTCAGCGGTCACATGCGAACGGTCGGTCAGCTCACGCACATCCAGGATGCACTCGTGACCCACCAGCCCGCCCGGGCCGGTGTACAGTACGGGGAACTTATCGTTCAGTTTCTTCGCCACATAGTTGGCGTTCAGTACCGCATATGCGGAAGAGCTCTTCAGACCCTCGGCACCGCTCATCGCGATATACATCCAGCTGATCGGCAGCACCCCGGCCGAGCCGAAGAACGCCTGCGAAATCGGATGCGCCGCGCCTTCAGGCAGGTTACCTTCAGCGTCAGCGGTGTAGGCATCACCGGGCAGGTACTTCACCAGGTGCTCCCGCACCGCCAACGGGCCCACGCCGGGGCCGCCGCCGCCGTGCGGAATGGAGAAGGTCTTGTGCAGGTTCAGGTGGGAGACGTCGCCGCCGAACTTACCGGGCTGTGCAAAGCCCATCTGCGCGTTCAGGTTAGCGCCATCCACATACACCTGCCCGCCCGCGGCGTGCACCAGCTCGCACACTTGGGCCACCTGCTCCTCAAACACGCCGTGCGTGGAGGGGTAGGTGATCATAATGCCTGCGATCGCATCGCCGTACTTCTCAATCTTCGCCTTCAAATCCTCAACATCGATCGAGCCGTCGGATGCGGTTGCCACACCCGCAACCTTAAGCCCAGCCAATGCGGCGGATGCGGCATTCGTGCCGTGTGCAGAGAGCGGAATGAGCACAGTATTGCGCTGATGGTCACCATTAGCCTCGTGGTAGGAGCGGATGGCACGCAGACCGGCGTACTCGCCTGACGCGCCTGAGTTCGGCTGCAAAGACACCGCATCGTACCCGGTAATAGCCACCAGCCAGTCAGAAAGCTCACGGATGAGCTCATGCCAGCCCTGGGCCTGATCGACCGGTGCCAGCGGATGAACGCCCGCGAATTCAGGCCACGAGATCGGTTCCAGCTCGGCCGCCGCGTTCAGCTTCATGGTGCACGAACCCAGTGGAATCATCGTCCGATCCAGCGCCAGATCCTTATCCGAGAGGCGGCGCAGGTAACGCATCATCTCAGTTTCGGAGCGGTACTTGTGGAAGATGGGGTGCTGCATGTAGTCGTCGGTGCGCAGCAGTGCATCCGGGATACCAAACGCAGGGTCAGCCTCAGCGGGCAGCTCCCCGCCGAGAGCCTTCACAAGGCGCCCCAGCACGGCATCATCATGCGACTCACCCACAGAGATACCCACGCGGTTAGCGTCGAAACGGCGAATGTTAACACCGGCATCCAACGCCTTAGCCACCAGCTCATCAGCCGCGCCGGGTGCTTCGACAACAACGGTGTCGAAGAAGTTCTTGTGCGCAATACCGTAGCCAGCCTTCTGCAGGGCAGTGGCCACACGTGCCGCATTCGTGTGCAGGCGTTCAGCAATAGCGCGCAGCCCCTCGGGGCCGTGGTACATGGCGTAAGCACCGGCAACAATCGCCAGCAGAGCTTGGGCGGTACAGATATTACTGGTGGCCTTCTCACGGCGGATGTGCTGCTCGCGGGTCTGCAGAGACAAACGGTACGAAGGCTTACCGGCGGAATCCTGCGACACACCGACCAGACGGCCCGGCATAGTGCGTTCCATACCCTTATGCACGGCCATGTAGGCGGCATGCGGACCACCAAAGAAGAAGGGCAAACCGAAACGCTGGGTATTGCCCACGGCAATATCAGCACCGAGTTCCCCCGGAGACTTCAGCAGGGTGAGCGCCAGAAGATCGGCGTCCACGGTCACTAGGGCGTTACGTTCCTTGGCCGCCTTCACAAGCGGCTCAATATCACGAATTTCCCCGTCGGATGCGGGGTATGCAAGCACCACACCGTACAGATCGCCCTCGGGCAGCCCCTCCGAGAAATCGGTGACGACGAACGGGATGTCGAGCATCTGCGCACGGCCACGCACCACCGAAATCACCTGCGGAAGGCAGCGTGAGTCAATGGCGAAGAAACCGTTCTTCACCTTACGGTTAGCGCGGCGCATCATCACAACCGCTTCAGCAACCGCGGTCGCCTCATCCAGCAGGGAGGCGTTGGCGATCTCAAGACCGGTCAGTTCCATGACCGTGTTCTGGAAATTCAGCAGAGCCTCCAGGCGGCCCTGCGAAATTTCAGCCTGATACGGGGTGTATGAGGTGTAAAACCCGGGATTCTCAAGAATATTACGGCGAAGCACAGCGGGGGTTACGGCATCATAGTAGCCGGCACCAATCATCTGTGCGTACACCTTATTCTTAGCGGCATACCCGGCGATCTTAGCCAGCGCATCCTGCTCAGTCAGCGGCTCCGGCAAAGGCAGATCGGCACGAAGACGAATCTGTTCGGGGACGACGGCGTCCATCAGAGCCCCTAGGGAGTCATACCCCAGGGTGCTGAGCATCTGCTCAGCGTCTGCGGAACGGGGGCCGAGATGACGGTCAATGAAAGACATAATATCTATCTCCTAATCGGCGCAAACCGTTAGCGGTTCACAACGGTGCTGTTGTGTATAACAGTACTAATTTTCCCACAATGTGGGCTTAAACTTCTAGCTGTCTGTGCCCTGTGACACGCATATTATGGGGGGTTACCGGCACATATATGAGCAGGTTAGGGCGCGTCAAGAGACTTCTTGCCGCCGCGCACTATGAGCGTCATCCCCACCCCGACGGCCGCGGTCAGGGCCAAGAGCATCAACCCGTTAAAGTAGCTGTTCGCGGCGGCATTATAGGTTGCGCCCATCACCAGCGGCGGGAAGAACCCGCCCAGCCCACCGGCGGCAGCCAAAACCTGCATTGTAATCATAAATTAGAGGTATTTACGTTCAGAGCCATCTGTTTCGAATTTGTGACCGCCACCCCATATTGGTTTTAGGGTACGAAACTCACGTAAAAAGCTCTGGCCGCTCCCTCAGAGTAGGGAACGGCCAGAGCCATGGAAACAAACAATTGAGTGAAAAACTCAGCTACTACTTCGCTACGGCATCAGCCTTATGATGTTCCGGCTTACCGCCATGCTTGACCAAGAATGCCGAGGCAAAGGCCACAGCTGCAGTTACAGCCAACAGAGTTAGACCGATAAAGTAGTTACGATGTGCGGCATCGTAGGTTGCACCCATCACCAGCGGCGGGAAGAAGCCGCCAAGAGCGCCGGCAGCAGCGATCACGCCGGAGACCGCACCAACGTTCTTCGGGTCAGCCGCGCGGCCAACCCAACCGAAGACCGAGCCGGAACCCAAGCCCAGCAGAGCTGCCATCGCCAAGAAGATGGGACCGTAGACATGCTCAGCATCCGGCTGAAATGCGGTAACCAGAGCCAAAACCGACACACCGCCCAACGCAATGAAGGTAATAATCTTCGGACCAAACTTATCAGCCAAGATACCGCCGAAGGGACGAGCGATCACGGCAGCCGCCGCGAAGCCTGCGGCACGAGCACCAGCATCTTCAGGGTTGAAACTGTAGATATTGTTCAGGTAGGTCGGCAGGTAGTTCGAGAACGCCACAAAGCCACCGAATACTACCGAGTACAGGAAGCACAGCTGCCAGGTTGACTTCACCTTGAACGCCCGAATGATCTTCGGCATCAGCGGGGTAACCTCGCGGTTAGCGGTAGCCGGTGAATCACGCAGGAACAAGAATGAGATAATGGCGGTTACCGCACACAGAGCCGCAATGATGTAGTGGGTATTCATATAACCCACGAGGTTCATCAGACGCGGAGTAAAGAATGCCGACAGAGCGGTACCGACCATACCAGCACCGAAAACACCGGTTGCAAAGCCCTTACGAGCGGGCGGGTACCAAGCGGAGCTGAACGGAATACCCACCGCGAACACGGTACCGGCGATGCCCAGCAGGAACGAGAAGACCAATATCAGGGGGAACGACTTCATCGAGCCGGCAACACCGACCAAGAGCACCAGCGGAGTGCTGACGGCAAGTACCAGACTCATCATGATGCGCCCACCGTACTTATCGGTTAGACCACCAACCGGAATACGCCCAATCGCACCAATAAAGATAGGCATAGCAACCAGCAAACTCGTAGTTCCCGGGTTCAAATGCATCTGATCCGGCTTGGCGTAGTACTTCGCAAGCGGACCGACAATCGTCCACGCCCAGAACCCAACGGTTGAGGCGAAGGTAACCAGCAGCAGGTTAAAAAGCTGCCCCTTTTTTAGGTCGTAACTCTCAGCAGTGGGAGCACTCATGATTCCTCTTTGTGTTATGTGTTGTGTGTATATTGTTAGCGATTGACGCGCTCACGTGGGAGCACCTCTTGCGGGTTGTCCCAACCACGACGTGCGCCCACGCGCTCATTGCCGCGAGAACGGTAGATGGTGTAGGGACGGAACAGGTAGTGCAGCGGCATGGTCAGTGCATGCACCAAACGAGTGAAAGGCCAGATAATGAACAGCACCATAGCCACAATGATGTGAATCTTGAAGGCGACAGGCACATTCACCATCAACGCTACCTCTGGGTGGAAGTAGAAGATAGAACGGAACCACACCGCAATGGAGGTGCGGTAGTTGAACTCCACCTCATGCCCGTTAACCGGGGGCAGACCGCCCGAGGGGTCAAAAGCGGAAATCAAAGTTGCGGCGGTACCCGCCAGAATGACGGCGACCAGCACAAAGTACATAAACTTATCGTTCATCGTCGTTGCAGAGAAAACCTGTGCATTACGACGACGACGCCACAGAAGCAGGAACAAACCAAGAATAGTTGCTGCAGCGGCTGCGGAACCGCCCACCAAAGCGACAATGTGATAAGTGTGGTCGTCCACCACGAGGTCTGTGAGCATCTTAGGCACCACTAGACCGCCCACGTGTCCCATAAACACGGCGGCTAGACCGTAGTGGAATAGAGGCGATCCCAGACGCAGCATCTTGGATTCATAAATCTGTGATGATCGAGTGGTCCAACTAAACTGATCGGTACGGTAACGCCAAATAGTGCCGCCGATCAGAACAAGAATAGTGACATAGGGAAGCACGCCCCACAGGAGGGTGTCTACAATCCCCGGCTCGCCGACAGGCACCGCATGTGCTGCGTGCTCGGATACGAGTGCGTACACGATGTACTCCTAATTTGAGGGGTCTAAATATTATTAGGGTTAACTTGGGTCAGCCGCGGATCGGCATACCCGCTCAGACCAACGGTCTCAACGGGCGGGCCATAACCCGCCATCTGCTGCACCTGTTCCTGAGTCTCGGGAGAGACACCGGGGAGGGTATTGCAGATACTCTGTAATAACCCGTAGTGTGGGAGGTCTCCGTCCCGAAGCGCTAAACGAAGCAGCTCTAATGAGGGACGGTATGCTTGAAGCGCTGCGCGACCCTGGCGACGATCCACCAGCGCCGCAAACTCCAAGACAAGAGGTAAATAGTCGGGAAGTTCCCCGTTAAGGCGGGTGAGCATCCCCGAATCGCGATACATTTTCTTAAATCGAAGAAGGGTTTCGCCGCGACGGCGAGTATCGCCATCCGTCCAGTAAGAGAGGTGCAGAGCGTGCCTGCGGGAGAGGTCGTATTCCTGCACGTAGTCACTCTGAACTTCTTCAAGCTCGCGAGCCGTAAGCCAATCCGCAACGGTTTGCACAGCCTGCACGAAATCGGGATTCTCAGTTGCCTGCGCCAAGCGCGTAAACTCCGGCAGAAGATCAAGAGTTTCTTCCGTCGGATAGCTCAACAGCATGCCGCTGACCTGGTAAATCACCGAGTCTCGGTCTTCACCTGCACCATAGTCACGATCAAACGGATCAATGTTATCGTGCGCGGCTTGCGCCGATTCCGGGGTATTCCCGGAATCGGCTTTGCCCATAAGCTTGGAAAAGAATCCAGCCACTACTTACTTCTTTCCGGTGGTATTCGGGAACAGACCATCCGGACGCGAGTTCCCATCCCAGCTAAAGAGGCTCACCTTGTTAGAGCTCTCATATACGCCAGTTGAGACGGGGGTCGGGCGACCTTCCATGTCGTTGAATGCGTCACCGTACATGCCGGGACCACCATCAACGCTCAGCGAGCATCCCATCTCTTCGAGGTTATGCGCATCTTCCATATGAGCCGGAGGAATCACATAACGCTCGTTGTACTTAGCAATCGCCATCAGACGGTACATTTCGTACATCTGTGCACCGGTCATACCCACCGAGTTTGCGATCTCCTCATTGCCTTCGCCGCCCAAATTAATGTCACGCATATAGGCGCGCATTGCGGCTAGGCGCTTGAGCACGAAGGTCACGACCTCGGTATCGCCAGCGGTAAACAGCTCAGCAAGGTATTCAACGGGGATGCGCAGCGCCTCGATCGCACCGAACAGGTTCTGGCTGTTCTCAGCATCGTGTCCCTGGTCCTTGAGCAGATCCACAATCGGCGACAGCGGCGGAACGTACCAGACCATCGGCATGGTGCGGTATTCGGGGTGCAGCGGAAGCGCAACCTTCCATTCCTTCGCCAGCTTGTACACGGGCGACTTCTGGGCTGCGGTAATCCACGCCTCGGGAATATCGTTCTCGCGTGCCAAACGAATAATCTCGGGATCCGAAGGATCGAGCATAAGCGAAAGCTGCGACTCGTACAGATCCTTCTCATCGGCAACGGATGCTGCCTCAGTCACGCGGTCTGCATCGTAGAGGAAGATGCCGATATAGCGCATACGACCCACGCAGGTCTCGGCACATACGGTCGGAATACCGGCCTCGATACGGGGGTAGCAGAACGTACATTTCTCTGCCTTACCCGTCTTGTGGTTGAAGTACACCTTCTTGTAGGGGCAGCCGGTGATGCACTGACGCCAACCACGGCAACGGTCCTGGTCCACCAGCACGATAC
>ERZ773254.760-NODE-760-length-16423-cov-20.612048_pt1 | contig 16423 bp, 10 predicted proteins | sample MGYA00580516_ERZ773254 | MGnify/ENA primary metagenome ERZ773254 (study PRJEB29015, sample SAMEA2738158) | human oral metagenome | biome: human oral; feature: human-associated habitat; material: saliva | place: China | collected 2192 ...
ACTGCCCTCCAATTCACGAATGTGTGTACAATCTTGCATCACTTCGAGCACACCTCTAAAGTTTCCTTGTGCGTCTCTCACAGCTATATATGTAATGTGTAAGAACACGCCAGGTTTGTTAATCCAGAACTCAGCCTTATCTTGTTCGCCACTTCTAAGTTTATCTACTACTTCTCTAACAATGTGTGCACTTTTTTTAGGGTGGCAATTCATAACCTCGCGACCTATTACATTCTTACTTCTGGGGAAGATGCGATGGTCTGTATCTGAATAGAAGCACACTAATTCGTTTTCGTCTACATACGAAATATCGAATGGAAGATGTTGATAAATAAGATTTATTTGTTCCAAAGTAAGCTTTCCAGTAGTTACGTTAAGTTTACTTTCGGGAGCTGTGCCGTATCCATATTTAGATAGAAGTGCCTGCAAGTCTTTTGCAAAACCGTTGTTATCGGTTTGTTGCGGAGCAGTTGTTGTAGGTTCCTTTTTATGTTCTACGTTAAAGAAAGCGAAGCCAATTTCTTGGTCTCCCTCTTTCATTTCTTCAAATTCGTGTTCGTTTATTAGAGCCATTGATGTGGGGTAGAGAATAACTTCCTCCTTATGCATTAAGTCGCGAGCATAGCTTATAAGTTCTTGTTGTTTAGCAATAAACTCTTCTTCTTTATCTTCTTCGAGCAAAGCAGCCGATTCTCTAATAATGTCGCGCACTAAATCGTCGAACGTCCACATAACAGTTGTTGGTCGTGTAAATCCTTTTTGTTCCAACACAGGGTATAGTTGGTTTTGCTTTCGTTTGTAGTGTATTGGATATTGACTTATTTTATCGTATAGTTCCAACCATTGATTCTTAATCATAGGATATTGAACAAGGTCTTCTACAGCCAGCAACAGTTTTCTCATTTCGTCGTTTTCACGATAATAATGCATAATGGGGTGGTTGTTGGGCAGATTTGGTCGCGAATAATCCATAAAGCCATCAAGCAGTTGTAGCGTCTTTGTCATATTCACACGAATACATTCATGGTCGTCCTCTTCTGTCATAGTTTGTTCAATTAGCGCAATATGGTAAGGCTTAATGGTTCCCACCTGTTCGCTAAATTGTTTTCTAGCCTCTTCAAGCGATAGCTTTCCAGTTTCGTAAAGGTCTTCTATTTCGAAGATTTTATCTAACTTATCTTGTTCTACTTTAGGCAAATTAGCCTTCATTTTGTTCTCCATTCTGAATAATTTTTATTGTTACGGTTACAAAGATACTACTTATTTAGAAAAGGGCGAGGTAACATTTGTGCTTTTGCTGTTTTAAAATAAGTTAAACAGAATGGTGCGATTATATTTTTTTACTATACAATTCCATAAATTATGCTGTAGCAATTAGTTATTAAAAAATATATATTTAATATAGTATTTTGTATGTTTTTTTATTATAAATCCGTCTTTTTTTTATTATTTTTCCACCATAATCAAAATATATTTTGTATATTTGCAACCCTAAAGAAAAAAGGTAAAAGAAAGAGGTAATATATGTCTAAGAAATTCGCCGAACATACTGGATTGAACTTAGTGCGTACCAATAAGGACGTGTTAGAAGCATGGAAGAAAAACGATATCTTCCATAAGAGTATCGACGAGCGCAATGGCGCACCACAATTTATATTCTTTGAGGGACCTCCCTCTGCAAATGGACATCCTGGAATACACCATGTGTTGGCACGTTCTATTAAAGATACCTTCAACAGATACAAAACAATGCAAGGCTTTCAGGTGCATAGAAAGGCAGGTTGGGATACTCACGGACTGCCAGTAGAACTGGGAGTAGAAAAAGAACTGGGCATTACGAAGAAGGATATAGACAACAAAGCGTCTGAAAAATATATTTCGACAGAAGAGTATAACCATAAATGTCGTGAAAATGTGATGAAGTTTACAGCCGAATGGCGTGAACTTACAGAGGAAATGGGATACTTTGTAGACCTTGATAACCCTTACATTACCTACGATAACAAATATATAGAAACACTTTGGTGGCTTTTGAAACAGCTCTACAATAAGGGAATGCTCTATAAAGGCTACACTATTCAGCCCTATTCACCAGGAGCAGGTACAGGACTTTCGAGCCACGAGCTGAATCAACCCGGTTGTTATCGCGATGTAAAAGATACTACCGCCACAGTGCAATTTGCTATTGTGGAAAACGATTGGAATGCTCTCTGTAAAAAACAGGGTATTAAAACCAATTCGTGGGGAACACCATCGTTTATTGCATGGACAACTACGCCTTGGACATTACCATCTAATGTGGCACTCTGTGTAGGTCCGAAAATTGAATATTTGGTAGTTGAAACCTACAATCCATATACAGCCAATAAGGCAACAGTGGTGTTGGCTTCTACCAGACTATCTGCTTACTTTAAGCCAGAAGGCGAAGTGAAAGAGGGAGAAATGCCTGCTTATAAACCCACCGATAAGGTTCTGCCTTACCGTGTAGTGGGAAAAGTAATGGGAACCGACCTCGAAGATGTTCACTACGAACAGCTTATGAAATGGATTAAACCCGTTGAACGCATAGGAGAACTTGCCCCCGCATTCGTAAACAACTATGCTGAGGTGCACAAAGATAAAGTATTCCAAAGCGAAGACGGCAGAGATACATTCGTAGAAATGGAAAGCGAAGCCTTCAGAATTATACTTGGCGACTACGTTACTACCGAAGATGGTACTGGTATCGTACATATTGCACCTACTTTCGGTGCCGATGATGCCAAAGTAGCGAAAGATGCGAATATTCCAGCACTCTATCTTATCTCGAAAAAGGGCGAAACACGTCCTATGGTAGACTTGCAAGGCAAGTATTATACCATTGAAGAGCTAGACAAAAACTTTGTTTCGGCTTGCGTAAACATAGATGCTTACGGCAAACATGCAGGCGATTACGTGAAGAATGCCTACGACCCACGTTTCAACACTAATGGCGTGTGGGATAAAAAAGGTTCAGAAAAGGCTGAAGACCTTAACATTATGCTTTGCATGGAGATGAAAATGGCGGGCGAAGCATTCAATATTCAAAAGCATACCCACAACTATCCACACTGCTGGCGTACAGATAAGCCTATTCTTTACTATCCGCTTGATAGCTGGTTCATAAAAGATACGGCTGCAAAAGCACGAATGGTGGAACTTAATAAAACCATTAATTGGCAACCAGAGTCTACTGGTACCGGACGTTTCGGCAACTGGTTGGAAAATCTTAACGATTGGAACTTGAGCCGCTCGCGCTTCTGGGGAACACCATTGCCTATTTGGCGCGACGATAAACGCAACGAAAAATGTATCGGATCAGTAGAAGAACTGTACAACGAAATAGAAAATGCAGTTGCTGCAGGCGTTATGAAGAGCAATCCACTGAAAGAACGTGGCTTCATAGTGGGCGATTATAGTAAAGAAAACTACGATCGTATAGATTTGCACCGCCCATACGTAGACGAAATTGTGCTTGCTAACGAGGCAGGAGAGCCAATGAAACGCGAAGACGACCTAATAGACGTATGGTTCGATAGTGGTTCTATGCCTTACGCACAGCTCCATTATCCATTCGAAGGCGAAATAAACAAAGATGGTTTGGCTAAAACAGGACTATCAGAAAGCGAGTATCGCACACAATTGGTACACTCTACATATAGCGGAATACCCGTTCCACCAGCATTCTATCCAGCCGATTTCATTAACGAAGGCGTAGACCAAACACGTGGTTGGTTCTTTACACTGCACGCAATAGCCACAATGGTATTCGATTCGGTGGCATTTAAGAATGTAATATCAACAGGTCTTGTGCTCGATGCTAAGGGTAATAAGATGAGTAAGCACGTGGGTAACGTTACAAATCCATTCGAAATGATGGAGAAATATGGCGCTGACCCAGTACGTTTCTATATGATGACCAACAGCGAACCATGGGATAACCTTAAGTTCGACCCCGAAGGAGTAGATGAATGTCGTCGCAAATTCTTCGGCACATTATATAATACGTATAGCTTCTTCGCTCTTTATGCCAACGTAGACAACTATAATGCACCAACAGAAGGCACATTTTCGGTATTGTCTGACGATGCAACGGAGATAGACCGCTGGATTATTTCAAAACTTAATTCGCTTATAAAGAAAGTAACAACAGAACTTCAGAACTTCGACCCAACACGTGCTGGACGCTTAATAGACAGTTTTGTGAACGACGATTTAAGTAACTGGTATGTGCGATTGAACCGTAAACGTTTCTGGGGAAAAGAAATGAGCGGCAACAAACGTAGTGCTTACGATGCTCTATACACTTGCCTTATGACAGTGGCAAAGCTACTTGCACCATTTGCTCCTTTCTATTCCGACCAGTTATATCACGACCTTGGTGGAAAGAAAGAGAGTGTACATCTCGATAAATGGCCAGTTGCTGACGAAGCAAATATAGACAACGATCTTGAGGCACGTATGGATATGGCACAGCGCATTACCTCTATGGTTTTGGCTTTGCGACGCAAAGTAAACATAAAAGTGCGCCAACCGTTAGCCCAAATTATGATTCCAGCCATCGACAACACACAACGTCAGCACATAACAGCTATGGCAGACCTTATAAAACACGAGGTTAATGTGAAAGAACTTAACTTTGTAGAAGGTCAGGGAATACTTGTGAAGAAAGTGAAATGCAACTTCCGAGTAATGGGAAAGAAGTATGGCAAGCTTATGAAAGACGTTGCTGCAAAGATGAATAGTCTAAATCAGGACGAGATAGCACAGTTTGAACAGAGTGGAAACTATACTTTCGACTTGCAAGGAACACCTATCAGCGTAGACGTAGCCGATGTAGAAATAATCTCAGAAGATATGCCAGGCTGGTTGGTAAGCAACGAAGGCAACCTAACAGTAGCACTTGAGGTAGACCTTACCGACGAATTGAAACGAGAAGGAATGGCACGCGAACTTATCAATCGTATTCAAAATCTACGTAAAGAAACAGGTTTCGAAATTACAGACCGTATCATTGTTACCGTATCGCCTAACGAAGAAGCTACTGCTGCTATCCATTCTTTTGGCGAATTTATAAAGAATCAGGTGTTAGCAAATAGCATTTTGGTAGCCGAAAACAATGGAACAGAAGTAGAATTCGACGACTTTAAACTCAACATACTTGTACAAAAAGCGTAAAAAAGGATTACTGCACGTGGTGGCTGGACGCTCTTCCATCACGCGCAGTACACCTTATTATATATAGAGAACAATAAAAATCCAAGTAAGACACTATTAAACTAAGAACTATGGAAGGAAAGAAGCGTTACAGCGATGAGGAACTCGAGGAGTTTCGCGCTATTATTAACCAACGATTAGAGGTGGTAAAGTCGGATTACGAAGAGACAATGAAGGTCTTGATGAATAAAAACACCAACGATGTAAACGACACTTCGCCCACATATAAGGCGTTAGAAGAAGGAAGTACCAACCAAACCAAAGAAGAATTGGTACAGATGGCACAACGACAAAAGAAGTTTATACAAGGCTTACAAGCAGCTTTGGTGCGCATAGACAACAAAACATACGGTATAGACCGCATTACGGGAGAACTAATTCCTAAAGAACGTCTCCGAATTGTGCCACATGCAACGCTCAGCGTGGCATCGAAGCAAGCCAATAAAGACCATTAAAGGTTCAGATGAGTAATAAAAAGAAATGCACAATAGCAGTAACAACCATTGTATTGCTACTGTTAATTGACCAAATTATAAAGATATGGGTGAAGCTAAATATGAATATTGGCGAAGAAATTGTCATATTCGATTGGTTTCGCATATCGTTTATAGAAAACCGTGGAATGGCTTTCGGAATGGAAATAGGAAGCAAACTCTTCCTAAGTCTGTTCCGAATAGTTGCCGTAGGAGTTTTAACATGGTATATCTATAAGCGTATTAAAGAAGGAGCACGTATAGGTTACATCATAGTACTTAGTATGATATATGCTGGTGCGGCTGGAAACATTTTGGATTCGCTCTTTTATGGCGAAATATTTACCGCATCGCACCCCTATTATACCAATCTTCCAACAGCACATTTAGTGGCGTGGGGCGAAGGCTATGCGTCTGTTTTAATGGGCAATGTGGTGGATATGTTTTCGTTTCCACTATTTCACGGCACCTTTCCTGAATGGCTTCCAATATGGGGCGGAGAAGATTTTACTTTCTTTTCTGCTATCTTTAATTTTGCCGATGCATGTATATCGGTGGGCGTAGTTGTGCTTTTTCTTTTCTATCGTAACGACTTTAACAGCACAAATACTACACCGTCAGCAACAAAAACAACAGAGAATATTGCTGAAAACACTGTAAATGCACAAAAAACCAACGAAGAATAAACAACAATAATGTATACACAGAAACACAACAAATTGCTATATGCGTGGGCAAAAATATGTATTTTGCTTGCGTTTGTGTTGGTTTCGTGTAAACCTACCGTACCTTCCACTTATATTCAGCCTGGAGAAATGGAAGATTTGTTGTACGATTACCACATAGCAATGTCTGTGGCAGCAGTAAAAAATGCTACTCCAGAACAACAAGAGGCATACAAACTGGCAGTGTTTAAACGCTATGGAATAGACGAAACTGAGTTTGAAAATTCGTTGAAATACTATTTGCGACATACCGAACGACTAAAGAAGATATACGAAAATATAGACGAACGACTGAAAAAGGAGGCACAAGCACAAGGCGTATCGGCATCTGACTTCAATCAGTATGGCGATAAATCGCTCAAAGGCGATACTACAAATGTGTGGAATAGGGCAAAAGCGGTGATACTAACACCACAATCGCCTTACAACTACCATTATTTTGAAGTGAAAACAGATACTACTTTCCATAAAGGCGACCAGCTAACGCTCGAATTCGACCCTCTTTTCATAGTGCAAGATGGTACACGAGAGGGTGTAGCAGTGTTCACTGTAACCTTTGGAAACGATAGTATAGCAACCGAAACTGCACGCTTCTTTAGCGAAGGACACCAGTCTGTTCCTATCCAAGACACTGCTCATTCTGGTATAAAACGGGTGCGTGGCTACTTCTATATGCCACAACCACACGACAATTCCACTACATTCCGTCTCTTAGCCATCACCAATATCAAGCTAATTCGTATGCACGAGCAGAAGCAAACTACTGTTGCGCCTGCCGATTCTACCAATAATACTTACCCAATACGTAATGTTGGAGGCGAACCAGTGCAGAAAAAACAAGGCGAAAAAATATCAGATGCCAATCTACAGATGGTTGCCGACGATAATGCTGTGCAGGAAGCAATGCGCAAAAGAGGCATTCCAAAGCCAGCTACACGATGAGACGAATAGCCGTTAATACAGCAATTTACAACAACAAATGTATAGAACCTGCTGTAATAGAACTGGTTGGCGATAGGGTAGAGCACTTCTTCCAACTCAAAGAAGAAATTTCTATGACAGAATGGATAGGAGGAGAAGTGGTTTTACAAGTGCATAGAGGAGAGCTCAGAGCGTATAAAGATGGGCAGATGCTTAGCGAAAGTCAGTCGCTTTAGGGCATTTAGGTTTTGGAGCAGCACTATGAGGAGAATATTTATAGAGAGAATAGTGTTCCCATAGATACTATCTTCTATAGAAGCTAAAAGGTTCTCCTGGTGTCCTTAGAGCCTTTAAACGAAACAAAAGAACATTAAAAACAATATAAAGCAAATGCAATTATTCGTTAGTTTATTGCTTGCAACACTCTCATTTGCCTCTCCTGTGCACATACATGTACAGCTTGCGGGCAACTTTGGAGAGCCTCGTCCCAACCATTTTCATGGTGGAATAGATATAAAAACCGAACGTGGAGTAAACTTTGGAGTCTATTCCATTGCCAATGGATACGTTTCTCGTGCCATAGTAGGTGAGTATGGTTTTGGACGCGCACTGGTAATAGCACACCCTAATGGCTATTCCAGTTTTTATGTACACCTTAATCGTTTTGCACCACAGATACAAGCTGCTGTAGAACGATGGCAATACACACACCATAGCTATAATGGCGATATTCATTTTCAGCCTGGTGAAATACCAGTAAGTAAGGGACAGTTTGTTGCTCTTAGTGGAAATACAGGAGCATCGCAAGGTCCGCATCTCCATTTAGAGATGCACCAAACAGCCACTGGAAACCTTATGGACCCACTGAACTGGCTTTCTCATATAGTACCAGATACCAAAGCACCCACCGCCTACTCGTTTAAAAGCTATCCACAGGCAGGTCAGGGTGTTTTTCAAAATACACAAGAAAGTAGAATTTACTCCTTTGGTAATACCCGATACCGTGCTTGGGGCAAAGTAGGATTCGGCACATGGGCTTACGATCACATGGATAGCGTGTACAACAACTATGGTGTACGCCACACCGAACTATATTGCGATGGTAAGCTAATCTACAAAAGCGATGTAAACAACATACCACAACAATGCAACAGAATGATTAATGTGTGGGGCGATTACGAGCATTTCGCCAGTCATCGCATCTGGTATCTTAAGTCGTTTCGTGAGCCTGGCAACCGTCTTCCCTTCATAACGACTAATGCTACAGGGGGTATTGTAAATTTCAATCAGCCTCGCGAGTACCATTTACAATATGTTTTCAGCGACTATTATGGCAATAAAACCGTGAAAGACATATATGTTCAGGGCACACCACAAGCCATTCCGCCTGCACAACCCATTGGTGGTGCTAACGCTTTGCTGGTAAATCGCAACAACAATGTGGCTTTCGCAGCAGCTCTGTTACATGTAAAAGGTTCGCTATTGGCACGCAACTGTTTGCTACAACCACAGCAAACAACTCTTGCAAATGCCCTTTCGGCAGGCTATCGCTTTGCTCCTTTGTCGCTTCCTCTACTTGCTTACACTCCTTTAAAGATAAAAATGACCGCACCAATAGGCAATACTTCTAAACTATATATGGCTGCTATAGCACGTGGAAGTGGTGCTGGCGCTCCACCAATGTACTGTGGGGGAAGCTATAAAGATGGTTGGCTACAAGGAAACATACGCGATTTGGGACTGGTATACTATGTTGCACACGACAACACACCGCCAACCATTAGACAAACATCGGGTAATCCGGCATCATTAACGTTCCATTTGTCTGATACAGGTACTGGCGTAAAGAGCTACGAAGCCTATATCGACAACAAATTTGTGTTGTTTGAGCAAGGTAAAGACCGGTCTAACATTTTCTGCGACCTACGCAAAACGCCTATCCCGGCTACGAAAACGCAACACACATTGCGCATAGTTGCAACCGATAGACGCCAAAATGTGGCTACCTATACCACAAAAATAACCTATTAAATTCCAATATATATAATGTGAAACTCTAATTTTTTAAACCTATATGATTATGAAAAAACTAATTTTAGGCGTACTTGCGCTCTGCTCTTACCTTTCTGCAGAGGCTTGTACCAACTTTATTGCAACGCGAGGAGCAACTACCGATGGCTCTGTTTTCGTTACTTACAGTGCCGACGACTATGGTATGTTTGCCAGTCTTTGCCACTATCCTGCAGGAAAACACCCAAAAGGCGCAAAGAGAGAAATAGTTGATTATGACTCTGGAGAACGTCATGGCTTCATAGACGAGGCTCCAGAAACCTATAATGTAATAGGAAACATCAACGAATACCAGGTAAGTATTGGCGAAACAACCTACGGCGGACGTAAGGAAATGGTAGATAATACGGGTATTATAGACTATGGTTCGCTTATGTATCTGGGTTTACAACGCTCTAAAACTGCTCGCGAAGCCATTAAAGTAATGACCGATTTGGTTGAAAAATATGGCTATCAGTCAAGTGGAGAAAGCTTTACTATTGCCGATCCGAACGAAGTTTGGATTCTCGAAATGATGGGTTGCGGTGGCGATAAAAAGCAAAAAGTGGTATGGGTTGCCGTTCGTATACCCGATGGAATGATATCTGGACACGCTAATCAGGCACGTATCGGACAGTTCTCTACCTATAATACCGATGTAATAACATCTAAAAATTGCATTAAATTCGCTCGCGAGAAGGGCTGGTTTAATGGAAAAGACAAAGACTTTAACTGGAAAATGGTTTATGCAGCACCCGATTTCGGTGGTCGTCGCTACTGCGATGCACGTGTGTGGAGCTTCTTTAACCACTTTAAAGATATGTCTGAATACTTGCCTTGGGCACTTGGTAAAGATAAAAATGCTAAAGATATGCCTCTTTGGATAGCTCCAGACCGTAAGCTAAGCCTTGCCGATATGGAGATGAGTATGCGCGACCACTACGAAGGAACTGCCTTAAGCACACTCAACGACTGCGGTCAGGGCGATTGGGAAATGCCTTATCGTCCTACACCACTTACGTTCGACTACAACGGAAAGAAGTATTTTACAGAGCGTCCTGCATCTACTCAGCAGAGTGCATTCTCATACGTGTGCCAATTACGCTCTTGGTTGCCTCGCGAAATAGGCGGTATCATCTGGTTTGCTAACGACGATGGCAACATGGCAGCATACGTTCCAATATACTGTAGTAACGTTGATCGTGCCGAATGCTTTAATACTCCAGGAGCAGATGCTGTTACTTTCTCCGACAAAAACGCTTTCTGGGTATGCAATTGGGTAGCAAATATGGTTTATCCACGCTACTCTCAGATGTTCCCAGCACTGAAAGCTGTTCGCGAAAAGTTGGAAAAGGGCTATGCTGCTAACCAAAATGCAGTGGAAACAAAGGCACAAGAACTCTATAAAACCGATAAGGATGCGGCTGTTAAGTATCTAAACGACTACTCAATAGCTAAGAGTAACGAAATGCTTAACGAGTGGAAACAACTTGCAACTTACCTTATTGTGAAGTTTAATGATATGGCGGTGAAACCAGAAAAGGACGGTAAGTTCGAACGTACTGCCACTGGTTGGGGTGCACGTCCCGCTCGTCCGGGTATGAGCGAGGCTGCTAAGAAGGCTATTATAGAGCAAACTGGCGATAAGTTTGAGGTTCCAGCAGAATAAAATAATATTTTTTTATTTACAAAGAGAGCAGTTCCAAAGTAGCATTTGGACTGCTCTTTTTTGTCTCCTTTGGGGGTATCATTTCATCGAACCCTTGCATTTGTTTCATCGTACACGCATATCTGTTCGTCATTTTGTGGGTGTATATGGATACGCGGGCACGATAAATCTGCCCCTACGGCTGCTAACGGTCTGCTAATAATGCTGCTAACAAATTGGAATAATGTGGCAAATATGCTGTGAGATATTCACATTCAACTACGAAATGCGTGCGACCGATTTGCAACAACATAACATTCGAAAAACAAAAACCATACTTTTGCAATGCAAAAACCCCCTTTTTGCACGCCAAAAACCATACTTTTACACAGCAAAAACCATACTTTTGTTCTGCGAACACGTAACGTACACAGAATGAACTGGTTGCGAACACTCCTAAAAATATCAACGAACGCCCACAAAAACACCCCACGAACACTCCGAAAGGCGTAGGGGCCGATTCATCGTGCCCGTATCCTAGCATAACCAAAAACGTGTATATTCGTTATCAAATACGCATATCCACATTATTAAATATATACATTCATTTCAACTCAAACGCATTTCCGTCCCCCCATTACGTGGGTATTTACGGATATGCGGGCACGATAAATCGGCCCCTACAGCTGCTTGTACCCTGCCATAACGCTACTAACGGATTGGAATAATGTGGCGAACACTCTGCAAAATATTCACATTCAACCACAAAACACCCAACTAACATTCCGAAAAATATCAACGAACGCCTACGAAAACACCCCACGTACTCTCCGTGAAATATCTACGTTTACCCACGAAATTCCCCAACGCGCACTCCGCAAGGTATTTTTATCAATTCATTGCGCTCGTATCATCAACAAAAACAATTGGTTTTGGGGTTCGTAACACTATGTGTTGCTGAAACAATATGGCATGTATTGTTCTCGTAAAATAAAGTAAAAAACGTCAATTCGCCCCCACCTGTTACATCGTAAATATAATCTTTTAACTACCTTTGCACATCTAAATCCGATTAAAAAAATATGAAGAGATATATTATAAGCATACTTTGTATGCTCGCAACAGCCACAGTCATAGCACAAGAATACCACGGTGAAATGGAACGACTGTATCCTGACAAAACAAAAACAACCAAAAAAACAACCAAAAAAAACACTACAACAGAGAAGAAAACGGATACCGACGAAAAGAAAACCACCCCAAAGGCTGCCAGCGAACCCACAACAACGTTGCTACCCGACCTTCAGCAACTGGCAAACGAACTGTTGAAAGGACGCAAAGGAAGCATTGTTGCCATTCGACCGACTACCGGAGAGGTGATATGTTTGGCAACAAACTCGCCCGAAGGTCCTAATACCGACTTGGCTATTGCCACAGCTTACGCACCGGGGTCTACCTTTAAAACAGCACAAGCACTCACTTTCTTATCGGAAGGTACACTAAAACCCGAAACCAAAATGGCTTGCTATGGAGCTTTTCGCGAAGAAAACATAAAAGTGAAATGCCACAAACACAGTTCGCCACTTATGCTTAGAGCTGCTATTGCCAGTTCGTGTAACACCTATTTTCTAAAGTCTTTTGAGAACATGATAGGCAATAAAGCAAAATATGGCACCTATTCGGCAGCCATAGACAAGTGGTATAGCTACATGACGAGTATGGGATTAGGCGGTCCGCTCGGCATCGACATGCCAGGAGAAATGGGTGGATTGGTACCCAATTCGGCTTATTTGGCTCGCCGATATCGCATAGGCTGGCGTCCGCTCACCATTATTTGGACAGGAATGGGGCAAGGCGACATAACAGTAACCCCCCTACAACTATGCAATTTAGCTGCTACCATTGCCAATCGTGGCTATTTTTACACACCACACATACACGCCAACACCGCAGAACACCCACTACCGAAACGCTTTACAGAGCGTAGACTTACGCTAGTAAGCCCTAATGCCTATCCACCAGTGATAGATGGAATGCGCAATGCCGTAGCATGGGGAACCGCACGCGATATAAATACAAAAGAATATACCATTTGTGGGAAAACTGGAACGGTGGAAAATCAAGGCAAAGACCACTCGGCGTTTATTGCTTTTGCACCAATGAACAACCCCAAAATAGCCATAGCAGTGTTCATTGAGAACGCTGGTTTCGGTGCAGATGTAGCTGCTCCCATCGCAGCACAGATTATAAAGAAGGCACTAAAACGATAGATTGCAACACAAAAAATGGTGTGCTATAAAACTAAATATATGTTATGAAAACAGGATTGGTATTGGAAGGAGGCGCAATGCGAGGCTTATTCACAGCTGGCGTTATAGATGTGCTAATGGAAAACAATATTAAGTTTAACGGTGCCATAGGGGTTTCGGCAGGCGCTGCCTTTGGTTGCAACTACAAGTCGGGACAAATTGGACGTGTAATACGATACAGTAAACGCTTCGCAAACAACAAAAAATATGCCTCGTTGTGGTCGTTGCTTACCACAGGCGACTACTTTGGAGCTGAATACGCCTACCATTTCATACCAAATAAGCTGGATATTGTAGACTTCGAAACCTTCCGTAACAATCCAATGGAGTTCTGGGCAGTGGCTACAAACGTGGGATCGGGAAAGGCAGTGTACCGCCAACTTAACACGTTAGACTATGAAGAATTGGAGTTTGTGCGGGCTTCGGCATCAATGCCACTGGTTTCTAACATTGTGAAACTTAACGGACAACGCCTGTTAGATGGGGGTGTAGCAGACTCTATTCCGCTTGCCTTCTTCCAAAAACAAGGATATCAACGCAACGTTGTGGTGCTAACGCAACCAAAAGGCTACCGAAAGCAACCCAATAAGCTAATGCCGTTGATGCATTTGCAGCTACACCGACACCCAAAAATGCTGAAAGCACTGGCAGAACGACACATTATGTATAATAAAGAGGTAGACTTGGTGTTACAAGAAGAGCGAAAAGGCAACGTTTTTGTGCTTCAACCGCAAATTAAACTTACCATTGGACACACATCGCACAACCCTAAAAAAATGCAAGAAACCTACGAACATGGACGTAAAGTGGCTACCGAAGAACTGGAAAAGCTAAAGCAATTCTTAGCAAAATAGATATTTTGTAGGTGCACTTAACAACTTTAAAGAAACTATTTTCCATAGCAAATATCTTGTTTTAAGGAGTATACATTTTGCAAAAACATTGTTTTTTGCAAATGTTTGAGGCATTCGCAGAACACTAAAAATACCATTTTTTAGAGAAACAAACACACAAACAGAACACAAAAAAGTATATCTTTTCAGACAACTTTTACCATCTTATATTCTCAAAAGTTTTCCAAAACAGAAAACTTATATATCTTTTAAGAAGCAGAACATTTTCTTTTTATTCTAAATAAGCTAAAAACTGTATCTTTAAAGCCATTTTATATATACTTAATAATCAGAGTATTATAAATAAAATTGCACATATATGGTTAAATAGACGGTAATTTTTTATTCTTAAAAATACTCTTTATTCATTTTCTTTTCCCTATCTTTGCATCGAGAAAAGTTTTCCAAAACAACCATTAAGGTAACCAACAGGAACAACAAAAACAACTCAATCAATAACATAAAAATATATAAAGACATACTGAAAAGGTAAAATGAAGAATTTCACAATCACAAAACGCGACGGCTCAAAGGACCGTTTCTCACTCGACAAGATTATGAATGCCATTATAAAAGCATTCGACAGTGTTGGCGAACCCACCGATCTTGGTACTGTTTCAAAGGTTTTAGCGAACATAAAAATACACGACGACATTAAAGTTGAGGACATTCAGAATCAAGTAGAAGAGGCTTTAATGAAGGAAGGACACTATAATGTAGCAAAAAGTTTTATAGTTTATAGACACCAACACACCGAAGATAGGGAGGTTTTAGAGAAAATGCGCTTCCTAACAGACTATTGTCATGCAGAGAATGCTGCCACTGGCTCTAAGTTTGATGCCAATGCTAACGTGGAAAACAAGAACATTGCCACCCTAATAGGCGAGCTTCCAAAGCAAGGTTTCATTAGATTGAACCGCCGTTTGCTTACCGACCGCATTAAAAAAATGTACGGAAAGGAACTCTCTGACGAGTATTTACACTTGCTAACACACCACTTTATATATAAGAACGACGAGACAAACCTTGCCAACTACTGTGCTTCTATCACTATGTATCCATGGCTTATCGGTGGAACAACATCGATTGGAGGTAACTCTACTGCCCCTACCAACCTTAAAAGCTTCTGTGGTGGATTCATAAATATGGTGTTTATGGTTTCGAGTATGCTGGCTGGTGCATGCGCAACACCCGAATTCTTGATGTATATGAACTACTTTATACAGAAAGAATATGGTAAAGACTATTGGCAACATGCCGATAAAGTGGTAGATTTAAGTCTGAAACAACGCACCATAGACAAGATTATTACTGACTTTTTTGAGCAGATTGTATACTCGCTAAACCAGCCAACTGGTGCCAGAAACTATCAGGCTGTGTTCTGGAATATATCTTATTACGATAAATTCTACTTTAAATCGCTTTTCGAAAACTTCTATTTCCCAGATGGTTCGCAACCCGATTGGGAAGGTGTTTCGTGGTTGCAGAAACGCTTTATGAGGTGGTTTAACCAAGAAAGAACTAAGGCTGTGCTAACATTCCCTGTGGAAACAATGGCGCTTCTATCTGAAAATGGCGAATGTCGCGATACCGAATGGGCTGACTTTGCTGCACAAATGTATGCCGAAGGACACAGCTTCTTTACATATATGAGCGACAATGCCGACTCGTTAAGCTCGTGTTGCCGTCTAAGAAACGAGATTCAAGACAACGGTTTCTCATATACTTTGGGTGCAGGTGGCGTATCTACAGGATCAAAAAGTGTACTCACCATAAATCTAAATAGATGTGTGCAATACGCTGTAAATAAGGAAATAGACTATAAAGAGTTCCTTTCGCACATTATAGACCTATGCCACAAAGTGCAATTGGCATATAACGAAAACCTGAAAGACCTGTTACGACAACACATGTTGCCACTATTCGATGCAGGATACATAAACATAGACCGACAATATCTAACCATTGGTATTAACGGATTAGTAGAATCGGCTGAATTTATGGGGTTGGATATTACGCCAAACGACGATTATAAAGAATATGTACAGAGTATTTTAGGACTGATTGAGGCCTATAACAAACAATATCGCACTAAGGAAGCCATGTTCAACTGCGAGATGATACCTGCCGAAAACGTAGGTGTGAAGCACGCAAAGTGGGACAAAGCCGA
>ERZ773254.767-NODE-767-length-16340-cov-3.170586_pt1 | contig 16340 bp, 10 predicted proteins | sample MGYA00580516_ERZ773254 | MGnify/ENA primary metagenome ERZ773254 (study PRJEB29015, sample SAMEA2738158) | human oral metagenome | biome: human oral; feature: human-associated habitat; material: saliva | place: China | collected 2192 ...
CACGAGCGCGATAGTCACCACCCTTTACGGTGTCGTAGAAAAGACGATATACAGAGTCACCGTCGTTTTGGTAATTCTTTGCAGCGTTGATACCACCTTGTGCAGCGATAGAGTGTGCGCGGCGAGGAGAGTCTTGGATGCAAAAGTTCTTCACTTTGAAGCCCATTTCACCGAGCGAAGCAGCCGCACTTGCACCAGCAAGTCCAGTACCTACGACGATAACATCGAGCTTACGTTTGTTTTTGGGGTTCACCAACTTCTGGTGAGCTTTATAGTTGGTCCACTTCTCGGCCACGGGGCCTTCGGGGATGCGAGAATTCAAAATAGCCATTTGAGAAATGCTTGAATTTTGAGATAAATGGGAGAATGTGCTACGATGCTAATTTAGCAGCCGAAGTGCATAGTGCCATTGAGCATAGCGGCAACGGCAAACTTCACAACGACAGCAGCAAACATGAGCATGATGATGGTGGAGTAAACATAGCTGATGCACTTGATGCGGGGCAACCAAGTCTTGCCGCTAGCACCGAGGGTGTGCATTGCACTCCACATACCGTGAGTGAGGTGGAACCAGATGGCCAAGAGCCATACAAGATAAAGCACGGAGTAAACAGGATTAGCAAAAGTGTATTGAATCCAATGGTAGCCATCAGCGGCCAACCATTCGTTGCCAACGTGTGCCAATTCCACGAACATCATCTTTGCCCAGAAGTTATAGAGGTGAAGGGCGATGCCGAGGAGAACAACGATACCGATGACAAGCATGTTTTGAGAAGCCCATTCCACCTTTTCAGGACGGTCTACGACTGCATAACGGCTGTTACCGCGAGCGTTGCGGTTTTGTGCTGTCAAAATAAATGCATAGACGAAGTGGACGAGCATAAGTGTACCCAGTCCTGCGGTTGCTGCCACGGCATACCAGTTGGCACCGAGCATTTCGCAAATCATGTTGTAGCCCTCAGCAGAGAAGAGTGCTACCACATTCATGCATCCGTGGAAGGTGAGGAAGAGAATCAGGGCGAGTCCAGTGACCGACATGAGCACCTTTCTTCCGATAGATGAAGTAGTTAACCACATAATAGTTTTTGAAGAAATTAAATTGTTGATGAATTGTTATAGTTTCGAGAGAAGGACAGGCAGAAACACACCAAAACTGCGCCACTTTCTTCTATGAAAAATGGCGTTAGTAGGTGTGCGTTATGCTGTCTATCATTTTGATTGTTCGCTTTTTACGACAGGTGTTTACAGCCTTGATGTTCTCCTGATAAATGAGGAGACGAAGTATTATCTGCAAAAATAACAGAAATCTAGCAATGCACAAAAGGAAAGTTCAAATTTATTAAGATGTATCGCGCTAGATATAAATGATATATGCCATTTTATAATCCTAATTGTGTAAGTAATCGTTCGCCTCGTGCAGCTTCAGCTTCGCCCAGATCCATAAATTTATAGAGCATATTGAGGGCAGCGCGTTTCACGCCCACATCTCCCTCGGGCGCAGAGAGTTCTGTTGCCACATGGTCTAGCAGTTCGTCGGCATCGCGCTGCGTAGGATGCAGACCAGCCATGAAGAGGCGACCCAGTAGCAACCAACCTACTAGTCTTTGTATCAGTACTTCCGAAGAAATGAGTCGGAAAGCCATCGACGAAGCATAAGGACGATGTTGGAGCAGATGCAACACCAGCACCTGTGCTTCCTCAGCATAGCGCAGTTGTTCCATCCAGAGCATCGCTAGTTCTTCGTCAAAATCCGATTGTGGCATCGTCATGATAGCGAGCAGTCGAAGTTCTCGGATGTCTTCTTTCCACAGTGCAGCGGCGAGTTCGTAGGTGTGAGGAATCTCAGAGGCTATCTCTGCTAGTCGGGGTTGGTCCACGCCAAAGTTCACGCGATAGTCCACTCCATTTTTGCGCATCGTTCCGCTGAGCACACCGTTCATGGCAGCACGAAGTCTGCGTTTGATTTCGCGCAGTTGGTCGTCGAGAGGTTGGTTAAGTTCAGTCATTCGCTTATATATTGTATAGTCGTTGTAGTTGAGTTTGCTGCAAAAATACGAAATCTGCGCCAGCTAGCGCAGATTTCGTCGCATAATAATCATCATTATCGCAGGAGGTAGCCCTTCTTCTCAGTCACTTCAGAAGCGCAGTTCCCAGCGAATGGAAGGAATAATAGAGAGCAGGCTCAATTGTTTCCATCTGTCCTCTTCGTGAAACACCAAATAAGGGTTCTTTCGGTTCAACACATTGTAGAGCGAGAAGGTGAGTTCGTGTTGCCAAGTGCGTCGCTTCCACAATACGGAGTATCCCACGTCCAGTCGCAGGTAGTTTGCCATGCGGTATTCATTGACCTTACTCATCTGCGTGCGGTAGTTGGCATGGAAGCTATAGAGATGGTTGTGGGTGGAAGAGGAACTAGTCGTTTCCCAGAAGGGCAAATCTTCAGCGGAGTAGGTTGCCACAGGGATGGTCATGTTGTGTCCCGACGAGAAGTAAAGCCCCGTGTGGAATCGCTGCTCACGTCGTTCACTCGCTTTCAGCAGATATTGCGATTGCACGTTGAGGTTGTGCGTGCGGTCAAACTTGAAGGGGAAGCGCAGTCCGCGATTGATTTCGGCAAACTGCCGTGTGGTGCGTGAGAGGGTGTAAGCCATCGAACCCGTCCAGCGACCTTTGCGCTTCTCCAACCACAGTTCCAAACCATAAGAAGCTCCTTTTCCAGCAGCCACATCTTCTTCCCACGACACATTGTGCACCGCGAAGAGATTGAGCAAACTCTTATAGGTGGCGATGTGTGAGAGATGTCGGTAATATCCACCGAGGGTGGCATAGAACGTGTCGTTGCCCCAGAATCCGCCTACATAGTATTGGTGCGACACCTCCGCGGGGAGTTGTTGCGAAGCTGGCACCATCAAGTCGAGTGCCCAGCCCACTGGCAGCCCTTCCAGACTGTGCTGAAACTGTGAGAGGCGGTCGAACGTCACTTCCACTCCAGCATTGCGTGTGAGGAAGGTAGAGCCTTGTAATCTCACGTCCAAGTGGTGCGATGGGTGCTTTGCTGCATCTTTATAGAAAGTGTAGCGCAGCCCACCTTTGAACTTGTAGCGATTGTCTTGATATTCCGCTTCGGTGAAGAGCGAAGACTGCGAGGTGCGGTAGTCGCTTTGTCTCACAATAGCGTCATAATGGTTCAGATAGGTCTTCTGCATCGCAGGTTTGAAAGAGAGCGCACGCACATCCACACCTCCGTTTATCGCTATACTTCTCCAACGCGTGAACAACTGGCTGCGAATAGCCCTTTCGTTCTTCTCCGATCCTAGTCCCATTCCGCCGCTCAAGCCTCTGATGGTAAACTCTCGCTGCTCTTGTATGGAGGTGAACTTAGAAGAGTAGGCAGTAGTCACTAGTCGCGTCCCAAGGGTGGGTTGATAGTTCCATTGCAACTTTGCCACACTGTTGTCCCAGCCCAGATGGATGCTGTTGCTCGTCGCGTAGTCTTCAATCTCTGGTTCATATTTCAGTTGGTCGTGACTCCCATAGAGCATCATTTCAAGCGAGTGCTTAGGGTGAATCGCCCAAAAGAGTTTGGTATAGCCATCTTGCACTTGTGGGTTGAAGTCTCCCGACACATTTTCCGCACCAGCTATCTTCTTCGCGAGCAGATATTCAGGACGGAGCAGAGCAGATCTTCCCGCCAGTTGGAAGGAGAGTTTGTGCTTCACGAGATAGCCTTGCAGCGAAGCCCCCACCATGAGAGGAGAGAGGGAGGCAGAAAATTGATATCGCTCCAAGTTGGGCTTTGGAGTTTCGATTTTGAGCAGCGATGAGAGCAAATCTCCGCTAGCTGCCGAGATACCACCCATCTGAAAAGTCGATTTGTCCACGATGTCCGCATGGAAAGTGGAGAAAAGTCCAAACAGGTGTGTCGGAGCACTAATTGTCACCCCATCTAGCTCCACGCGGTTGTTGCCGTTGCCCCCTCCACGCACGTAAAATCCCATGCCGCCTTCCATGCCTTGTGCCACACCTGGCAGCACTTGCATATAGCGCATCACGTCAGTTTCGCCAGTGAGGGTGGCTATTCCTTTCACCTCGTTCGTGCTGTAGGTGAAGGCATTGTTGCCGCGTCGTTCGCGCACCGCCGTCACAGTGAGCGTGCTAAGGCTCTTGCCCAGCGGAGTCAAAGAAATGTCGTGAGGAGTGCCAGTGTGAAGCACCACTTTCTTTTGCGCATATCCTTGCAAGAAAGCGATGATTTCCAGTTGCTTCGCTTCTTGTTCTAGCTCAAATCTTCCGATGGAGTCCGTTAGCGTCAGCACCTTCCCTTGAAGGTTCATGATTTCCACCTTCGGCAGGGGCACTCTAGAGTGTGCATCGCGCACCACTCCTCCGAAATGCTCCGCCAATGCTGTGAGTGGTAGGCAGCACAGCATCGTCAATAAGTAGTATCGCAATCTATTCATCATGGGACAATGGGGGTGGAACCACTAGAAAAAACATTGTTATTGTAATAGAAATCCTGTTGCCAGTAAGCGGCAAATATGCCCAGACCATTTTCGATGTTGGAGAAAATCACTGTTTCGTCAAACCAGCGTGCAGGGTCGTCAGGGTCTTCATAAAACTTCAATTTCTCCAGTATCGATTTTAGATAGCGATCATATTCTGCAGAGGCTGAGCGCATCACGATGAATACAAAAGCTCCTGCGTTTTCTGCGACTGTAAATTCATAAGGAAGCTCACGAGTAATTTCTGGGTTGGGGACTACTCTGATGTATTGCTCGTAGGGAACTGCGCCATCGTCAAAGGTGTTATATTTATTTACGGTCTCATCTTGGGTGAAGCGATCGGCATCTTTGTGGGTCGTTGCTATGATGCCCGCCAAATGCGCCTTGGGATCGTCTTCCAATTTGGGAGGATTGAGAAAGTATTGTGGACCTCCTAGGCTAGAGAATAGGGCACAAATCCAAAAGGGAGCAGTGTGATTCACTTGTAGAAATGGCTTAGTGCGATTTCTGTTGCGTGGCTCTCCATGGTAGATGCCCACGGGGATGGGCATGGTAGTGGTTGCTGTGATGGTGGGATGTCCAGGCACTTCCACAACAAGCCGATAAGCCTTTCCGCGTTGAGGGGTATAGTTCAACTCCCACTCCCCATATCCTATTTTTGAGAAAGTGCCCACTGCTTTGTCTTCCTCATAGAGGGTTGGGGTAGCCACTTCCACTTCTTCTGAAAATGAAGTTTCGTTGACAGGTTGGCTGTAAGTGAGTTGTAATTTCTGCACCTTAGTGTTGTGTAGCACACACGACACCACCACCTTTCGCGAACCTTCCTTGGGGGATATGGATAAATCGTCCACACACGCCGTGAGCATGATGAGTAGGCACCAATTGGCTAACAGAAGCCACCAGCCTTTTCTTCTTTTGTGCATGAATTAGGGATTAGACGTTAGAAATTAGACGTTAGAAATTAGACGTTAGGGATTAGAGACTTTAGAGGCTAGACTTTAGACGTTTGAATGTAGACATTATACTCTAGATTATAGAACTTAGAGCTTAGCACTATGCAGCCAAAGGGAGTACCCAGTCGCGTGAGCCTTCTAATGTCTAACCTCTAATGTCTAACCTCTAACGTCTAATCTCTAATCTCTACTTCCGTGGTATCTCTCAGCACCTTTCCGTCTGTGGTTTCTAGGATAGACACGAATTTCACGTGCGCTGGCACTTCGGGAGGAGTGGCGTTGAAACGAAATACGATGACAGGGGGAGCCATTGGTTTAAGAGCTAGCCATTGCGCAATGGTTTCCACCTTATTTTGCGAGCGGTAGCCCCATACCAAGGACTGAGTGGTATGGGTAATAATTTGTTTGGGATGGAACTCAAAGATAGAGAAGTAGTGGTTGAGCGATGTCCCTGCAGCTTGTCCAAAAAGCGGAGTTGTGGCTATGATGTTGAAATCCTTGACACCCGTTACACGATATTCCCAAGGTTTGATAAAGAACCAATCTAGCCCTTTTTGATTGGTGCTCCGTGTCTTGACTACCCCTCTGTAATAATCATCCCCTAGCAGTCTTTCCAACTTTTTGTTTCCTGGCGCAATGGGATAGTCAGAGGTGTTTCTCTGCCCCATCTCAGAATAGGTTTCTGGAAATAGATTGGGGTATTCTGCTATATGTGCTTTAAGTGGACCATTAGTTGTGAACAGACACAGTAGAAAGTCTTGTGCCTTTATTGGTTGCCCAACTTTTGGAGTCGGCTCGCAGAAGTATCCTTGGTGGTTTTCCAAAGCGAGCGTAGCGATGTTGTTGCACTGTCTTGGATAATATTCGAAACCAAGGCCTGTGTCCCGAAGCTGCACTTCTTCTTTCTTGCAAGAAGCGCATAGACTTAATGCACATGCTAAAAGGTAAATAAATGGGTGTTTCATCATTTTATGTGAATTTAGGTAATGTTTATTGGGTTGCGTGTGGTGACATTTTTAGAACCTAAAGTTATGGATAATTTCTTTTCTACATAGAAATTTATACCTAGTTGTATTCCATATACTACTTTCTTCTGTAAGGTAATGTCCATCATCATTGCGTCCATCCCAACCCCAATTCATTTTCCAATAATATGTAATATCTGTTTTTTCCTTAGTGTACTTTCCATATTTGGGAAATATTACAATTGTCTTTTCGTCTTTTTCTCTTTTTTCTTTTGGGAAATCGGGATCGCTATAATCTATGGGGGGGACGTCATCATCAATTTGCATTTCTCTTGGAGGTTTGCGATTCTCGTTTGTTCGCGGACGTCTTTCGTAAGTGTATGTGTATTCTGTTACGACTTCTTTGTATCCATCGATAATCCATGAATGTCCTTCTGCTGATTGTGTTTTTGTACAGAAATGTGGTTCTTCTTGTTTTGCTGTGGTGATAGAGGCTCTAATATTTACAGGAAGGTTGTTGTCTAATGATTGGCGGACGAGTTTTGCATTATATGCTGAATAGTCACAATTGATGCCATGCTCTTTGTATAAGTATAGCAATTCTTTTGTGATAGCTCCTGAGCCTTCTAGGCTATATTGCATATTGACTTTGGAACCGACATAAGCCATCAATACACTAACAAGGTTTGTGCCTTCAGAAAAATCTGCATTATAATTACTTGTTTTAAGCATTCTGTCCCATGCTTCAGTAGTTGGGTTTTTAAATGAGTATGTTGGAACTTCTGTTATATTCCATATACGTCTGATACCATCAATTTCTGTATACGCAGTTTTGGGGATTCCTTTGTATTGGTGAAAATAATACAACATTTGTGCTCCTGCTACTGCAACGCAGCCAGTGGGACAGTGAAATCCTGTGTCTTTCCACAATGGGGTGTGTTGATTCCATGGGGATCTTTGTCCCCAATGGGTTTGGATGAGGTGACCAACTTCTTTCGTTTGTTTAATCTCGATTTTTGTGTCTATTAGAACATCTTCGTAGTATTCTGGAGTGTCGTAGTTTATGAATGACCGTGAGATTGGAAGTGTAGATGAATTGCGTTTGTCCAGCTTCAAGGCGAGAGTGTCAATGTTAAGCCAAGAAGAGTAGGAGCCACTGATGGTATCTTGTAAATTAGTACGTTTTATATTCTCTATTTTCTGGACTACTTCTTCTAGCCAAACAGTAGAACCACCTAGATTTCGTTTATTGAAGTGACCTGTTTGCGCAGAAGCTAGTATAGCTTCAGTGCGCTTGTCGCCAGAAATAACTAACCAACCATGGTTGTCTGTGAAGTTTACAATGTAGAGCAACGTGTCTGTCCCTTGAATGACAGGTTCTACGCTGCTTACACTACGAGTAATGCTGTCATCGAAACTGACCTTATGGGCAAAGTATTCAGCAGATTTTTGATGCACTTGAAATTTGTTGGCGACTAGCTCAGGCGTCTTGCTCTGATGTTCTGCGAAATAGTCGTCATCAAAAGCAGAACAGCTAGCAATTGCTAGGCATGCTAGAAGAGTGAGGAGGAAATGTTTCATGATAGTGTTGTTTTTTGTGATTATTTTGTTCTATGTGGCAAATTTAATCCTTGTTTTTGAATTGCCAAATAAAATCAGTGTTTTTTGATACAAAAACGTAAAATAAATTTCTATTGGTTTTGGCGATGTCTGTTTCCTATGTCTATTTATATAGTGGGTTGAAATGGGAGGAAAGAGTGAAAAATCGCGCTAAAAAATGTTGCCGATAAGAAGATTTAAGTTTTACGTGGTAGAGGAGGGGCGAAAAGCCCCCTCTCGCGCGTGACGCGCGCGCCTTCCCTGGGAATTTTGTTTTTTTGCTTTCACAACCTTCACAGAAGGGGAGAAAAAGGGTGGAAAAAGAGGGAGAAAAGAAAGCAATCCCACGGTGGCGATGGTGGATAAAAATGGGGTGAAAATCCTTGATGATGGCGTGATTGTTAAAATTTGTCCGAAAAATTTGTGCTAATTGCTGATTTATAGTAGGTTATAAGGGATGTCTGTGAAGGTTGTGAAAGAGAAAATGATGAAATCGCTGTAGTGCGCGCGTACGCGCGAGGGAAATCCTTGATAAAACGGGGAAATATGTATTTTCGTTAAATAACGATTGGAGTAAACATCGATGAAGACTTTTGGGGGAGAGTCCTGATTGTAAATTTCAAGAGAAAGAGGCGGGAGAGGAACAAGAAGAGTGAGAGTATAGAAAGCTAGGAGAGTCACCACTAATAAGTCGGAGATTTTCTTAAAAAGCTAGGAGATAATTGGAGAAATCTCAGATAGTTTTTGTAGTTCTTTGGAGCGTTGGGATGAGCGGCTCCGAGGAACCCAGTGAATGATGCGATAGGGCAATGATACATTATAGTGCAAAAGGGAGATTGCATCATCGAGAAGAATAGTAATGATTGTGGAAATTCTGTTTTTTTCTCCTTGAAATAGCGCATCATTGGCATTAGTAACTTTATTTTGAAAGATTCATGTAGCAAAAATACGTATAAAAAGTTGGTGAACTAAATGGAAATGCCTATTTTTGCGGGGAAAATATAATTCATTTAAAACCCCATGAGACTACTACATCACTTAGCTGCTGCTTGCGTCTTAGCTTTCCCCACTACAGTGCTGGGACAGAACACGTTTAAGCTCGTGCAGCAGACACTGGACAATCCTAATAATGAGCCAGTGCCTGTGCATCCAGTGCCTCACCCACGTCAGGTGGCTTGGCAAGAAACTGAATTTTACGCCTTCTTCCACTATGGTATGAACACCTACACCGACAAGGAGTGGGGTAATGGTGACGAAGATGTGAAACTTTTTAGACCAACTGCGAAGCCCAATCCTCGTCAGTGGCTCGAAGCTGTGAAGAAGGCAGGCATGAAAGGGGGTATCGCGGTGGTGAAACACCACGATGGTTTCTGCTTGTGGCCTACCACTACTACAGAGCATAATGCTACGAAATCAGGAAATCCTTACACTGCTGACATGAATATTCCTAAAGACTTTGCAGAAGCTGCAAAAGAATTAGGATTGAAATATGGCTTCTATATCTCTCCATGGGACAGAAACTCTGTGCACTACGGTACAGATCGTTATGTGCCTGAGGTGTTCTTGCGCCAGTGTGCTGAGTTGGCACAATATGGTAACGACCAGTTTGAAATGTGGTTTGACGGTGCCAATGGCGGTGATGGCTATTACGGCGGTCGTCGTGGCACAGTGAACGTGGGCGATGCAAGCATCTACTACGATGTGCCCAACCTTCGCGACACCGTGCACAAGGTACAGCCTAACTGTGTGCTTTGGGGTGTAGGTGGTGAAGCTCGCTGGATCGGTAACGAAGCAGGATGGGCTGGAGAAACCAACTGGTGCATGGGACATGGCACAGATGGTGACATCAACGGTTGGTATTGGCATCCAGGTGAAAGTGATGCGAAGGCCACCAACAAGGGTTGGTTCTATCACGACTATGAGTCTCCTCATTCTGCAGAACGCTTGTTCCAAATGTATCTCGAAACTGTGGGTCGCAATGCTACTTTGATTCTCAACTGGCCTCCCAACAAGGCGGGTGTGCTCCCTGCTTCCGATGTGAAAGTGCTCGAAGAATTGGGTCAGATGATAGAAAAACGTCTAGGCAACGACCTTGCAAAGAATGCTAAAATTGAGGCTAGTGAAACTCGTGCAGCTGGCTTAAATCGTACTTATGGGGTGAAGAACCTCGTGGATGGCAATACCACTACCTATTGGGCTACCAATGATGGCACAAAGCAAGCTACCCTCACTTTCACTTGGGACACTCCTCAAGCTTTGCGATATGTGTCGCTCATGGAATTGGTGGCAAAGGGGCAGCGTGTGAAGAAGTTTAAGGTGGAAATCTCACAAGATGGCACCAACTTTAAGCCTGTTGCTCAAAATGTGGCACAAACCACTATTGGATATAAGCGTATCATTCCGTTGAATGGTTCGACTGTTAATAGTTATTCTGCACAAGGCATGCAGGCAAAAGCTCTCCGCATCACTATCGAAGATGCTAAGGCTTGCCCATTGCTCAAGAGTGTAGCCATTTACTAATCTGCAAAGCCCAACACCATGACATTGAAATCTATTCTTCCCTTGGCTGCTTTGGCTTTGCCCTTGGCAGTCCCTGCTCAAAATAATCCAAAAGTTGAAGAGGCTCCTGTAAATGTGAGCTTCGACTTTGAACCTAATCCTGCTAATCCCTGGAGAGAACTCGGTGTGTTTGACACGTGGGAGGAATCTCCTTTCCGTACGGGTAAGTTGAAAGGCAACGTAGCGGTGGTGGACAACCCTACGTTGGACGAACTCAACCCTCTCACTGGACTTCCTGTGAATCCTTCTAAGTGTGTACTTGGTCTCCAACGTTCTCGTTTTGGATCAAACACCTTTGGTGCGCGTATTGTGTTGCAAGAACCAGTAGCGTTGACTCCCAAACCACTCTATATTCACGCTTGGGTGCGCAGTCCAAAGGCTGGACGTGTGCTCATCGCTGGATTGGGTAAGCGTAAAGAACGCACCAAGCAAGTGAATGATGTGGTGCAAGTGGCAGAAATCACCACTTCTCCCCTCGAAGTGAATCAGTGGAGAGAAATTGTGGTGCCAGCAGCAGCCAATAAGGGCGTGGAACTCTATAGCCTCGTTATTGTGCCTGACTGTGAAAGTCCTCACGATTTGAAGGAAGACTTTGTGGCCTACATCGACAATGTTTCTATCAATACGGTTTCTGCTCCTACCCTCATCAGAGGTTACTATCCTATCAATTTTGATAAGGCACAGCCACATGCTCGTAAGGATCGTTACATTGAAGCGGTACAATTCACCATAGATAAACAGAAGTTTAACTACGTCTTGCCACAACCCCGCATGCTCTATAATGAGGCTGGCGTGAGTCATCGCATTTTTGCCAAGGCTGGTGATGTGGTTACTCCTAAGGTGCAGTATAAGGGCTCCTGGATGCACACGTTCTTCTATGTGGATCTTGACCAAGATGGCCAATTTAAGCCTGAAGAGGTGGTGAGCTACTCCTACAAAGATGGCAAGAACAGTGCAGGAAAGACCTTTGCTAATGGTGGCATGTCGTTCCAATCGCCTGAGTTTACCCTTCCTCAGAATATGAAGCCTGGTGTGTATCGCATGCGCCTCAAGGTGGACTACGATGATTTAGACCCCATGGGTCATAAGACGCTTCCAGAGAATGGTGGTGGTTTTGTAGACTTCCTCCTCAACATCCACGATGGTGCAGCGATTGTAAATGACCACAACCTCAATGGTGCGGTGAAGACTCTCGATGGTAAGGAACTGACAAGTTTGCAAGTACCCTATGGACAAGACTTCACAATCAAGATGCATCCTGCCGATGGCTTTGAACACAATGGTTTTGTGCTGAAGCATGGTGTGAATCTCAATGGTGAAGCTACCGTTAAGGATAACGTGCAGTGGGAAACCATCACGATACCTCGTTCTATCTTCAATGCTGATGGCACCTACACCATCCCTGGTAAGTGGATGGATGGCAATGTGCTCATCGAAGGTCGCTTCGTACAAGAAGGTCGTTACAAGCCCGAGCCTGTGCCTGCATGGTTTTCGCGCTTCAATGTGACGAGCATTGATGGCAAGTATTTTGCTCCCAATACGCAGTGGTACTCTCTTCAACTGGGTGAGCAGGGATATGTGATTTATGGTACTTCAGAATCGCACATCGCGCTCGAGGCTACTGCTGTGGATGCAAAGAACCAACAACACTTGTGGTGCTTTGTGGGAAACAATGAAGCAGGTTTTCAACTCTACAATCGTTATTTCGGCACTGGCTATGTGTTGGCTGCCCCCACAACGATGAGTGGTGTGACTGGAGGTTCATCCTTCGTACGTCTGGTTCCCGCAAATCAGGTGCCTAAAGGCTACACTGCAGTGTGGCGCTTCATGGACTCCAAGGACTTGAAGGCAGAAGGTGCTGATGTGGTCTATATGTATGAAGATAAGTTCCCTGCCAACAGAGCAAACAATCGTGACAATAGACTGGCTTTCTGGACGGGCGGTGCCGATAAAGGATCTACCTTTGTCATTCGTCCAGTAGAGATGACTGAACCAGCTGTCACCTCCATTGCTCTCCCTAATTCTGCGACTTCTTCCAAAGAGGTGTTTGATCTTTCTGGTCGTCGCGCAGAGTCTACCTCTCAAGGTGTTCTCGTGATGAATGGGAAAAAGGTGGTGAAATAAGATTTATCTTAGATAACCTAGTATTTTAATAAGGCATAAGCCGTGTCAGAACTGTTTCAGGGTGATACGTCTTGTGCCTTGTTAGTTTGTTTGACTCTGATCTTACGTGATAACAAAATAGCACATATTGATATATGAAAACTCTTAACAGGTTATTGGGCTGTTGCTTGTTGGGCTGTGCGATGTTTTTCGCGCCTCATTCACTTGGGGCAAAAGTCTATGACATCTATCCCCAACCTCAGCAAGAACAAAGTGGACAAGGTGTCGTTGGTTTCACGCCATCGGTGACGGTGGTGTGCGATGCCGCTGTAGATGCTGCTACGCGTGAGCGTGCCAAACAGGTGCTCAAAGAGGCGAAGTTGGAAGCGGTGTTTGCCGAAACTCCTCGTCAAGGACATTCCACTCTCTATTTGGGCGTGGCAGGTAGCAATGGGGTGACCGACCGCTATGCACAATCTTTGCAACTGAAGCGCGATGTGCTGAAGCGCACCGGCAAATATGATCGTCACATCGTGCACCTCCATGCTCAAGAGGGTAAGGCGGAAGTGGTGATTCTGGGTGAGCACTCCGATGCTACGTTCTATGGACTGGCTTCGTTGGAACAAATCCTCGAACGCGGCACACAACAACTGCCTGCGGTGACTCTCTTTGACTATGCCGACCAGCAAAGTCGCGGACTTGTGGAAGGCTACTATGGCTATCCTTATAGTTTGGCGGTGAAGAAGTCGCTGATGCGCTTTATGATGCGCTTGAAGATGAACACCTACATGTATGGTGCGAAGTCGGATATGTATCACTCTGCGAAGTGGGAATCGCCTTATCCCAAGAGTTTGACAAAGACGGACATCGAATATGGCAGAATGTCGCAAGACATGGTGAAGGATTTGGCGAAGACTTCGCAAGCCACCAAGGTGAATTTCATCTGGGCTATTCACCCTGGTAATGATTTTGTGAGCCAATCGAGTGTGGTGACACGTATCATGAAGAAGTTTGCTAGTATGTACGACTTGGGCGTGCGCCAGTTTGCTATCTTTGTAGACGACGTGGGTGTGCCAAAGTCGGATGCAGACTGCAAAACGAATGCAGATCATCTGACGGCTGTGCAGAAAGCGATTGATGAGAAGTGGAACAAACCAGGTAGTGCCTCCGAAGCTCGTGTGCGTCCGCTGCACTTCGTGCCACAAGTCTACACCTTGAGTTGGGTGGGAGAAGCTGACCGCAAACGTTTCTTCAAAGCCTTGTCGGCTGTGCCTTCCGACATCACCATCTACACCACGGGATGGGGTGTGTGGACGGTGCCAAACAGCAATGATTTGGCAACGATGAACACCGAACTCGGTCGCCCCGTGGCGTGGTGGTGGAACTATCCCTGCAACGACAACGCCGATGAGCAGATCTACACCTCCGACATGTACACCAACTTCATGGAGATGCGTGCGGTGGACAACAATGCTCGTTTGCCAAAGGCTTTGCAAAATGGCCTCGGTGTGGTGTCCAATCCCATGCAACAAGGCATGGTGTCGCGCATCGCACTCTTCTCTGTGGCTGACTATGCGTGGAACAATGCGGCTTTCAATAACATGACCTCTTGGAAGAAGGCGTTTAAGTATGCTTTCCCCGAGAACACTGCGTTGCGCGAGGCTTACCAAGCCCTTGCTCCTTATCTCCGCTGGAACGATCACGAGGATATGGCGAAGGCGGTGCAGCAATATAAGAACGGCAATCGAGCAGCCTTTGAGAAGTTGCTCACCCATTTGCAACAAAACATTGAGGTGGTGGCGCAGTGTAAGACTTCTGCCAATGAAGAGGAGCAATTGCTCTACGCGGAGATTGCTCCCTGGTTGCTCAAATTGCAAACGATGGTGGAGGCTGCGCAGCAGTTTGTGCACACTCAAAAGCAATCCTCGGTGAATGATGGCTGGGAACCCTTTGTGCAAGCGACAAAAGCTTATGCTTCATTGGAAACAGACAAGCGTTTTGATGCCGCTGCTTTGGAAGGTTTGGGAAATGGTGTGAGTGTGTCGCATCGACAAGCCAACTGTTCGCACAAGGTGTTCTTCCCCTTCTTGGGAGTATTGCAAAATACAGCTTTGGGTGCGCAACCTTTCGGAGAGAAGTCGCCTTTTGTGGTGCAGACCAGCTCTTCTAATGTGAAAGCAAAGGGACATCTTGATGCGCAGCGTGCTTATCTCGTGGTGAATCACCAGGAACTCCAACCCAAAGGCTACATAGCGATGAGCTTTGCCACGGCTTTTCGTCCTTCTGCCTTGCAAGTGGATGAGGTTCTGCTCAAGCAGTGGAGCGTGCAGGTGAGCGAAGATGGTGTGAATTGGACACGTTTGCAATCGGCAATCCTCCCCAAAGAAATGTTTGTGAAGCACGTAGCTTTCTACAACACGTCTGACTCTCCTCAAACACTGCAATTAGGAGAACAGAATTTCTCGCTGAAGTTGCCACAACCCACCACTCTTAAAGATGTTTCTGTGCCTACGGAGGTGTTGGGGGATGGTAGTAACAAGGGCAAAGCTGCGGTTATAGATGGCGACATTCATACGTTCTTTGCTGGCAAACAGAACCAAGCCTATGGCGACACTTACATGGTCACCCTCACCAAGGCTGAGGAGGTGCAAGATGTGCGCGTTTGCTTCAAAGCCACCAATGGTGACGAACTCAAAGGCGGTAAAGTCGAAGTGAGTGCCGATGGCAAGAAATGGCAATCCTTGGTGGTGAAAGGCAGTTCTAGCATACAGAGCAACGTCTCGCACCGACAGAAGTTGGATGAAGATCTCTTTGCAGTGGATTTTGTAGCTAAAACTCCCATCACCGCAAAGTATGTTCGCCTGGTGGTGACACAACCTCTGACGAATAAATGGCTGCGCCTCTCTGAGATTTTGGTAAATACCCAGCATTATGCCCAACAATTTGCACCTACTGTAGTGGACAATCAGCAGAATGGTCAGCCACAGTTGGTGGATGGACAGGGTCGCACACCTTTGAAAAATGTGAGTGGCAACCAAGTGAACTACAAAATCGACGACTTCTTCCGTCCTAAATCCCTCTCGATCTATTGGGATGCTGCAAGTTGGGAAGGTGCTGCTCCACAACTTTCTATTGTGGAAAATGGCAACACCATCGCGTTGGCTCCCCTCAGCGGCAGTGTGACACAAGTAGATTTGGCGAATCATCCCAAGGCTACGCAGTTGATCGTGCAGTGGGAAGGTAAGAACGTTCCACAAATTTACCAAATTCAGTCCGTTGTCGATGACCATGCTGCTACGACACTGACCTCCCTCCGTAAGTTGGTGCAGCAATCTCAGATGCAACAAGGCAAGGTCTACGATTTGCAAGGACGTGTGCGCCGCACCGATGGCAGCACACTCGGACTTCCTGCGGGCATCTACATTGTCAACGGACAGCGCATTCAAGTGTTAGAGCAAAACTAAGGAGTCGACGGACTATGTGTAGTTCTTCCTCCGCATCACTGAATGATGCTCGTGAGGTTTAATATAGGACACCTCACTAAGATTTATACATAATGAAAGCTCGTGTCAATCCCTAAAGATTGACACGAGCTTCTTTTGTAACAATACTCAGTTTGAGAGATTGTAGCAATACTCAGTTTGAGAGATTGTAGCAAT
>ERZ773254.773-NODE-773-length-16278-cov-3.965666_pt1 | contig 16278 bp, 8 predicted proteins | sample MGYA00580516_ERZ773254 | MGnify/ENA primary metagenome ERZ773254 (study PRJEB29015, sample SAMEA2738158) | human oral metagenome | biome: human oral; feature: human-associated habitat; material: saliva | place: China | collected 2192 ...
CTGACGGCTTTTACCTTCTTCTTGCCTTCCATTGGTGATACCTTCCTTTCATATAACCCTATTATTTTTATTACGCTTGTTACTAACAGCTCCTTACAAGGAATTTGGTCTGCATGGTTTTGATAATTAGTTCACTATATTGTCTCGATTAACGTATTTTTCTTATATATTCCATGCGCTCAGTCAATCCTTAGATATCATTTGAGCTGCTAAACCCGTTGGATTTATTATCATTTATAGATATTTATATGTCAAATGGGCAAACTTCAAGAAAATCAGTTTTTGATAATTTTTTATCGGAATTTGGTAATTTGCTTTAAAAATTTTTGTTTTTTGTCAGTTTACGACAAGTTTATTCGAATTTAGACATCATATATATTGGGGAGTTTAAATTTTTTCAACACAATATATAGTAATCCTATAAAGTGACCATACCGACATAATGTAGTTTTGTCACTTTGCGCATTCGCTTTTTTACAAAAAAATAAAAAAAACAGGCAGAAATTTTAAATCCTGCCTGTTTTGCTCATAAATAGTCCTTTATTTATGCAGCTTTCTATTCCGAATGACTATTTTTCACTCTTCCTCTTCCTTGAGAATACTGCGAGTGAACCTGATGCAATAGCTATCATAGCCAGATACAGCACAATTGCTGTTGTATCACCAGTTTTCACTGCTCTAGATACTCTGTATCCGCGATACTTAGCTCTCGCATTTCTGTTACCATTTGAACTTGAAGTATTGCCATTTACAATTGGCTGATTCTTAGTTCTGATAGTAAAGCTTGTCGAAGCTCCACCCCTCTTATCCTTGAAAGCAACTGTCAGGGTGTGACTACCTGTGCTCTGTCTATCGAGAACTGCTTTCTTAAGGGTAACCCTTACACTTCCCTTTGCAGCTGTATAGTCAACATCCTTTACGAGCTCATTTCCATCTAGGAGAACCTTATTGTCATAGTAGCTGTCAAATGTATTTGCATCGTCCACGCTACGCTTTACGACGAATAGGAGGTCGCCATCGCCCTTTGTCCAGAGCGCATTGTCTCCAGTCTCGAAGTTATAAGTGATCTTCGGAATCACTGTTTCGGACTTCTTGATCTCATGCTTTGCATCGCTATCACGGTAGTACTTATCGCATTTCTTGCAGTGCCAGTACTTGATATTTCCATCTGCCTCAGTTGTTGGCGCAGTTGCTGCAATCTCCTCGAGATCATGGCTCACGAGCCAGTGTGCATATAGCTTAGTGTCTTCTGTAAACGCCTCTGTACCATCTACTTTAGTGCCGCCAGTCTTAGCTGTGAACCAGCCTTCAAATGTCGTGCACGCATCCTTGTCAGGCAGTGCGTTTAGCGTAATCTTTCCGTTTTCATCTGTGGTTAGTTCTGTCGTCTTAGCATCTTCGTCATTGGATAGAAGCTCCACCTTATATGGTACATAGAATGTTGCCGCTGGATCCTTCACCTTGAAGTTAGAGTAAACGCCAGCTCCCTTGCGCTGATCTTCATTAGAAGATATTAGCTTAACCTTCGTATCCTTGCCATCCACAACGTTGCCCTTGAACGCGTTAGCTGGAACATCCTTTAGAGTTTCTGGTACCTTTACCTCTTTGATATTCTGATTAGCAAATGCTTCCCTTCCTATCGACTGCAGTGACTTGCCGAGCTCAACTTCCTTGATGCTTGCACGCTCTTGTGATCTGCTCTTGAACGCAGACTTGCCGATTGTCTTTAGGCTATCTGGCAGCTTTACCTTGGCGAGCTTGTGTCCTTCAAATGCATTGTCGCCGATACTTTCAAGACCCTCGGAGAACTCAACGTTCTCGAGAGGAGCGCCGCTAAATGCCATTTTGCCGATTGTCTTCACTGACTTTGGAAGCTCTAGTGACTTTAGATTTGCACCAGAGAATGCCGCCTGTCCAATCTCAGTTACACCCTCAGGGATTACTACCGAGTTGATTGGATTTCCACCTGTCTTGGCAGGAGCAAATGCTCCAGTTCCTATCTTCTTAATTGCAGTACCATTTACTACCGCAGGAAGTTTGAGGTTTGGATTTACAGCGAGCTTTGCCTTTCCTACCTCTGATAGACCGGTGATCGTATCTCCATTAGCAGTGAAGTCCTTTTCATTCCAGGAAGTGTTCTCTTTCCAGTGAGCATATAGCTTTGTTCCATCATCGAACTTCTCGGATGCAGTTGCCTTCTTGCCGCCTTCACGCTCTGTAAACCAGCCTTCGAATTCATGCAGTGCATCCGGAGCTGTCGGTGTTGGTAGGCTATCTACTCTGCCGTTGTCATCGAGTACAGCGTAACCTTTCTCAACTGTACCGCCATTTGCATCGAATGTGATCATCGCCTTAGACATCATCACACGGTGAGTTGTTGCACCAGTGTTGAATGCCAGGTGGTCCGGATTTACAGTTCTCAAGATTACGACGTGGTTTGCATCAGTTCCTGTGTTGTTCATGAAAGGCTCGCTACCTAGTGTCTTGAGTGACTTTGGTAGGTCAACGCTTGTCAGGAGACCTTCCTTAAATGCGAACTTTCCGATGTGCTCAACGCCTTCCTCGATTTTTAGGCTTGTCAGCGTCAGAGACTTATATGTTCCTTCAAATGCGGAATCGCCGATTTCCTTAACTGTTCCAGGTATAGTCAGCTCAGTTAGGTGATGGAGGTGGAACGCCTTCTCACCAATCTTTCTTACAGACGCCGGAATATTGAGTGATTCAAGTCTAGCTCCTGCAAATGCCATCTGACCGATCTCTGTAACTGTATTCGGAATCTCAATCTCACGAAGACGAATGTTCATCGAGAATGCAGCCTGCGGAATCTTTGTAACGTTCCTTGATAGCTTCAGGTCAACGATTGAATTCGCTGTGAAAGCTCCCTCGCCGAGCTCATTAACTGAATCTGGAATGTGCAGCTTCACGATGTGATTGCCGTGGAATGCGCTGGTTCCAATCTTCGTTAGCTCTGTAGCCGCCTCGAGGTCGACACCCTTAAGCATGTTGTATTCGAATGCTCTTGCACCTATAGACTTCAGCTTATTAGGTAACTTAACCGATTCAAATCCGTTCTCCGAGGTGAAATCGTACTTTCCAACAGTTACCTCTGCTTCAGGGATCGCAAATGCAGCATCACCTATAGCCGTAATCTCCACGCCTGATGGTGATTCATTTGGAAGAACCAGGTTGTGGTTTCCACCGTTTCTCTTCGCAATTCCGCTTGCTGTAAGCCCCGTGATAGTCGCTCCGTCAGCGCTATATGTGAAGTCCTCGCTAGTCCAGCCGCTGCCAACTAGATTGTCGTACTTTATAACGTATGTGAGATCCGCTTTGTTAGGGAGGCTGTTATAAGCATCCACTACCGACTTGCTTTCTGTCAGCAGTGTTGGTTTTACTGGGTTATCTCTAAATGCCCTCTTGTCTATTCCGCTAATATTCGTGAATGACTTAGGTAGCTCAACCGATGACAAAAGCTGTCCTCTGAACGCATTTGATCCAACAGTTCCATTGAAGCCTTCCTTGAGCTTGAGTGATTTCAGTGAAGCTGGGATTGCCTCTGCAGTCTTCTCAAACGCAGATTTTCCTATGCTCGTAACACTTCCAGGGATAGTTACTTCTGCAAGCTGATTATTCATGAATGCATTATCGCCTATCTTCTTTAGGCTCTCTGGCAGGCTGACTGCATTGGCCTTGCAGCCGACAAATGCTCTTCTGCCAATATCTGTAACGCCCTCAGGGATTACGATATCAGTAACAGCTGCCTTGTCAGCAAGCCCCACTGTGTCGTTAGTTCTCCCGAATGCCACGTCAGGTATTTCCTTTAGCGACTTCGAGATAACTATCTTCTCTGCCAAATCAGTTCCGTTAAACGCACCAGTTCCGAGCTTTGTAACTGAATTTGGAAGAACGATGGATGTTAGTCTAGCATTGAGGAATGCAGAGTTGCCAATCGACTCAAGCCCATCTGGCAGATTTACATTAGTCACTCCATATACCTTCTTAGCTGTGTTGTCGATAGTCCCTGCAAATGCAAAGTCGCCGATCTGCTTTATTGTCGATGGCAGCTTAACAGCCTTTGGCACATACACCTTACCCGCATCTGCAAATCCGAATGTTCCAATCTGACCGTTACTAGCAAGCGCATTGTTAACACCGTTTCCAATCGCAACTATATTAACTCCGCTTGTGCTGGTCTCAGGAATCACGAGTGTGTCATTCTTCTTGAGCTTAGCTTTGCCGGATTCTGTTAGTCCTGTAACCACAGTTCCAGCAGCGTTATATGTGAAGTCATCGCTGTTCCAAGGAGATTCGTCACTTGGAATGTTCTGGTTCGCCTTTAATAGCTGTACGTTAGACTTGCCGTTTCCGATATCCTCAACAAGTGCGCCTGGGTCGTTTATGTACATGTACACGATGCCGCCCTTTTTCTCGTTAGCATTGCCCGTTGTAACAGGAGCCTTTCCTGCATTTCTGAGGAATGCCCACTTCGATACCTTTTCAGTTTTATCAGGCAACTGAACCGATTCAATCTTGTTAATAGCAAATGCCATGTTGTCGATAGAGAGCGGATAATCCGTAGTCTTAGAGAAATCAAGGTTTGCAATCTCATTCGTTGCAAATGCCCCATTGCCAATCATCATCAGTGTCGATGGGAAGCGAGCCGATTTCAGTTTATTCTTGCTGAATGCGTTGCTTCCGATATATATCACCCCTTCTGGAACTGTGAGTTCTGTAAGGCTGTTGCCCTGAAATGCACTTGCTCCGATAAAGAAGTCACCTCGCGTAGTCACGCTACTATCCCATAGACCTTTGCTTGGGGCCTTAACATTCTTAGGTAGCTCAACGCTCTCTAGGCCAAGTCCCTTAAAAGCACTATTTCCAACGCCCTGAACTTTGTGTCCATCATCATCTACAGCTGGGACTACTAGGTTCTTGTTGTTTGCAAGCTTTGCTTTGCCGCTATCTGTGAGACCGCTTACAACGTGGATAGTTCCAGTGATGATGTTCATGTTATCCTGCGCTGGTGCAGGTGAGTTATTGCTGTCTAAGGTAATATCTGCGTATGTGAAGTCTTCTGCATTCCACACATTTACGTCATCAGAGAGTATTTTGTGGAATTCAGATTTTGGGAATTTACTTGTATCTGTATACTTTGTAACGTCATCAACATACACCTTTGTCACTAGGCTGTATGCCTCTGTCTTTCCTGATGCGGAAGTAACTTCCTTAGCAAATACGTTCTTTGGCAGTGCCTCTACAGTTTCTGGAAGCTTAACTTCGGCTATTTTCTTATTTCTAAACGCATATCTACCGATAGAAGTAAGTCCCTCTGGTAGCTCAAGCTTACATATCTCAGCATCCTTCAGAAGGTAGTTCTTGGTAGCAAAAGCATATTCGCCAATCTCTGTAACGCCCTTAGGAACTGTGATACTCGAGAAGTTGTTTCCTGCAAACGCTCTAGCACCTATCTTCTTGACGCTGGATGGAATCTCAATGGAAGTGAGTCCTGCCATCCAGTTCTTGTTATCACTGCAACCGAATGCGCTGTCAGGAATCTCTGTCAGCCCATTAGGTAGGTCTATTTTCTCAAGAGCAGGATTTGTCGCAAATGCGCCCCTGCCTAGCGACGTCAAGGTATCAGGCAGAACTACAGTCTTGATACCATTACCCTGGAACGCAGTATCTCCAATGCTCTTGAGGACTGGTGAGAAAGCCACCTCTTTGAGTCCCGAATCGCGGAATGCGTTCTTACCAACCTTCTCTAGGTCCATAGGAAGTGTTACAGAATCGAACTTCTCGTCCGCAGTTGCAAATAGTCCAGTTGCCGAATCCGTATCCGCAATCTCGGTAACTTTATCCAGCTCCGAATTATAGTCAGGGAGCACGAGAGCCTTGTTAACCTTGCGCTTCGCCTTACCGCTCTCGCTGAGACCGGTTATCTTCTGCCCGTCAAATGTAAAGTCATTTACATTCCACGACTCAGTGTCATTGTTGGTGGTTTCCGGAGTTCCTTCGTTTGTGATTAGCTTCTGTACCCAAGACTTAGTATTAGCGGTCGTCTTGTCCGTCGTATGGATTCTATCCATATTCTTATGATCGTAGTTCTCGGAGTACATGTATACCACGCCACTATTTGCAAAATTGCCTTTGAGCGCAGCCTTGCCCTCTGCCGAAAGCTCTTCCATGCCCGGATTCCCAACAAATACAAACTTGTTAACTACCGCTGTATAGTCGGGCAGTCTGACAGACTTAATCTTGTTATTTGCAAAGGTCATGCCATGCATTTCCAGCTGAAAGTATGTTGTTAGCGGAAAATTAACCTTGCTGATCTGGTTGTTTGAGAACGCTTGTGTCTCGAGCCACCAGACAGTTCTCGGCAAGGTTACGGTCTTGATCTTGTTATTCATGAAAGCATTTGGAAGAACTGCAAGCACGCCGTCCGGCAAGTTTACATTGGTCAAGTTATTTCCTTCAAAAGCTCCCTCCGCAATCACGAAGTTACCCCTGCGAGTAATCTTGTGCGTAACTGTATCGTTGTATGACGCGAGCATGCCCGACGGGAAAGTCACCGACTCAACGCCCTTCTTCTGGAACGCATTGCTAGCAACACCAACGAGCGTATTACCCTTATCATCCTTTGATGGCAGCACGAGTTTCTTGTTCTTGGCAAATTTAGCCTCTCCCTTTGCCGAGAAGCCACTTATCGCCTTTCCTTCGATATTTACGGTTCTGGTATAGTCGCACCCGTAAATAGTCTTGCTCATATCTGTGTAAGTGAAATCCTCACTAGTCCATTTCTCGGAATCAGCGCTAGTGCCCGAAGGCGCTTCTGTCTGCGCCTCAGCTCCAGTCTGAGATTCTGCTCCCGTTGTTTCCGCAAATGCGGGCAGTGGAATCGCTAAGGTCACCACTAATAGGAGCGAAAGCAAAATTTTCTTCATGTCTTTGTCCTTCTTTTCCATAAAATTTGAGATGAATATAAGATGTATATACGTAATATTATCTGTACATTTTACAATGTATCGAACTTCATTGCTCTCTGCCTGCATAAATATTCAGATTGAAGTTTTATATATATCAAGAGGCAGTATTGATAATACTTATAGTCTACTTTCTTGGGATGAATCAGCGATTTTAAGTGCTATAATAACAGATATTTTTATTTTACTACCAGGTATGCGCGTATGTTTTTTACACATCTACATACACATTTGGATGATATGAGGTAAGTAAAATATACATAGGGGATAGAGAAAATTATGGGCAGAATTTCTAAATTGAGAATAAAGAATCGTGGGCGAATTGGAATTACCTTCATCTTATCGATGCTTCTGATTGCCGCAGTAGCTCTCACAGGTTGTGATTCAGCTGCGTCCAAAGAGAACTCTAATGCGAAGAAGCATAAACAGACAGAAGCTGCTTCTACCGATAGCAAGTGGGCTTCAGATAGTTCCGACAGTTCATCGAGTTCAAGCGCCGAAAAAGGCTCAGATAAAGAAAAATCCAAGGATAAGAGCAAAGACAAGGAAAAGGAAAAGGATAAGAGTAAGAGTAAGAAAAATGAGAAATCAAGTGCTTCAAGCAGCTCAAGTGCTTTAAGTTCCTCTTCCAGTTCATCATCAGCAGCAGCTAAGCACAAGGTCTGGGTTCCAGAACAAGGTCATTACGAACAGAAAAAGGTTTTCAAATGTAGGTGCGGAAGAGAGTTTAATAGTCCTGCTGAACAGGCTGCACACCGGAATGAGTACATAGCCGAGAAACGCAAAACCGATCCTAACTTCGAGTGCAAAGGCGATCATCTGCCTAAAGGCTGGGTTACTAAACAGGAATGGAAGGTCGATGTGCCTGGACACTATGAATATAGATAAAACGTACAAATAATTGACCACTAGAAAAGCGCAGCGAAAGGATCGTTCAGTTAGGGATTTGTAGAAAAGCAGATTTTGAGTAACGTCTTCAAGCGGTGACAAAAAAGAAATAACGACCATACAAGAGTAGGAATACTCCTGTGTGGTCGTTTTCTTATGCTCTCAAGTACCGAAACAGTATGTGAGGCAATTAATTCTCTATATCGAGCTTAATTTCGTTATTCAGCGATTTTAGATATATGTATTCTCCCTTGTGTGTGTTCAGCGTTCTATGACTAATTATCTTCCGTTGAACAACATTTTTATCTTCATCCTCAAGTTCGCAAGTAAACATCTTGTAATTCAGTATTTCCAACCATATATTGACACTAAAGTGGTTATGATGAATACATAAAAAACCCAGTGTTACAAAAAAGACGAGAAATAAAACTAGCTGATCCCATTTTGTAAAATCAAAAGCAAATAAAGGCAGTATGTATGATAATAGATATTCAGATGTTATTGTTTTATCATCTACAGCATCCTTTATCATAACTTTCATACTTCCTTCCTTTGAATTAGCAGCAAACGCAAACAACAATACTACTAGGGAGATAAGGCTTGCTAATAAAATAATGGAAATACTTATTCTCTCTGTCCATAGATTTTCAGTATTCTCAAAGCGGCTTTTAACATCAATGAAAAGAATAGAAAGCCACAATGGTAGAAATGAAGTAAAGTAAAGGCAACTTGATACGAGTTTAGACATTTGTCATTCTCCTTATTCCCATTTTTTTGAACTTGATACTTCCATAGGATTGTCATCGAATGGGTCAACCATGCCCCTGTCACATAATAGTTTAACAAGTTTATCTGCAGCTCCCGGTTGGCTCATATCAAATTTGTCTCCATCAAGAGGAATACTGAATTTCTTGCTCATTTTCTTTCTACTATTAGTATTCTTCAATTTTTGCAAATGTGATTCATTAAACGAAACGAATTTTCTCGGATTATGTCCACAACTTGCAATACTGCTAAATGCTTCAGCATCATTGATTATGTTTGAATCTATGATATTAGTTGTTTGTTTTTCACAAACAGACTTATAGGCTCTTTCCATGTTAAATAAGTTCTCTCCAGCAAGCGTAAGCATATAAACCGTATTTTCAATAATCACAACATCGATGGCTGTTCTCAATGAAATGACCTTATCAGAAATTTCTGTAAATGTTCCATAAGCACACAAAAATTTGTGCTTTAATGATGTAACAGGGTTTTGCATTGAAATCATCTTTATAGATAATTCTTCTCCACAAATTGAAATCACACCTTTAAGAAGATATGCTTGTGTAGAAAACTCAAGTGGGTCGACTTCGGAATCGGGATTTCCAATTGCTTCAACGAATGATGGATATTCGGTTGAAATCAACTCATTGTCAGTAGTCAACTTATAAATCGTTTTATCAACAATAGAGCCATCATAATCGGTTACGCTCTCGAACATTTTTTCTAATCCTTTTTCTTGAGAACAATATCTGTCGGAAATCTCAGTTAAAAAGTTTGTAAGAGTACCTTCTGGAGATAATGTAATCTCTCGTCCACAATATGTGGTTCCGTTTCTTTTTGATTTTTTAATTTGTAAAAGTTGTAACGACCAAGCATCGCAGGTTGCTACATTTTCAAATACGCTTTTTATTTTACTAATTGACATTTAGACACCTCTCTTAATCGTTTTTCTTACCATACTGAGCCGTATTTTCAGCTACCATAAGTGGCTGACTTGTCCGTGACATTTGGTATAAGAAGCCTGAAGAAGTGTTTGTCCCAGAACGAACATCACTTGAATTCTCTTCAAAGTTCTCTACCTGTTCCATTACCTTATTGAAAACTTCTGGACTATACTGTGGCGGATATCCATTCTTAACAAGACAAATCTTAATATCAAGTTTCAACTGATTTCTGACATTCTGGTTGTTAAGCCAATCTGCAAAGGAAGATTTAGTATCGATTATTTCTTTAACCTTCTTTGCAAGGCTTTTGCATTTGTCATTCACAACTACACCGTCAATTTCTTTATCAATTCCATACTCAAAGTTGTACTGGTCACGTAAAGCAATCAAAATATCATAGAATGCCTTTTCTTCAAAAGTTAATCCGATTTTACGGAAACTTTCTCTGTTTTCATTCATCTGACGTAGAATAGCAAGTGCCTGTTCAGTAGCAACCTTAATAATATCTTCAGATGCCTGTTCCTGTGTTGCTCCGGCCTCTTCTGCAGTAAGGTGATTACGTCTTTCATGGTATTCTGCTATTGTCTTCTCAAGCATCTCTTGGAATGTTTTAGCGGCAACCTGATTGACTTTACCATACTCTTTAATCTGCTTACGAAGCATTTTAATCAGAAGTTCAAGCTTTGTTGCAGGCATTTTTACATCCGACAACTTTTCGAAGTATTCAGGAGAGAAAATATCTTCTTCCTCGCCACTTTCAAGAACACTTTCAACCTGATTATATTTAAGTGCTTCTTCAACCATTTTAGAAACAGCACGATTCATCGTATCTGCATCTACATCACTTGTTCCACTCATCTTGCGAACAAATCCTGCAATAGCCATAAAGCACTGTGCAAGTGCAGACTCTTCCTCGCCAAGTTCACCAGAAGGCTGGCAGATATCAAAAGCTGTTCGCATTCTTTTTACAGTCTGCAAGAAATATGTCTTGAATGATACCTTTCCCTTTTCGCTGCTTAATTCCTGTGTTGATGAAAATACATGCTCGGCTGCTTTCGCAAGCAACATATACCGCTCTACAGGGGCACATTCCAGATTGAGGAATGGTGCCAAGTCATAATCAATAAACAGAGTTTTGAGAACTTCAAGTTCTTCCCTAAAAATCATTGTAGCCTGTTCAACATCATCGGCAGTTGGTGCAACAGATGTATTACCACCATAAACTTTCATGGCTTCACGCATATTGTCACGAATACCAATGAAGTCGATAATCATCCCGTAGTCTTTACCAGGGAATTTTCTGTTTACACGGCTAATAGTCTGAATAAGCAGATGTTTCTTTAAAGGCTTATCATTATACAGGAATGTAAGCGAAGGAACATCAAATCCTGTAATCCACATATCAACAACGATAACAATGCGGAAGTTTGATTTTTCCTGTTTGAACGATGCGTCAAGTTCTTCTGAACGCTTGTCATTCTTAACACCACCAAGATAGTTGTACATTTCCGGTTCATCGTTACTTCCAACACTTGAAACCATAGCTATAAATGGCATAGGCTTTAATTTTTTTAATTCCTCATCAGACACAACAACACCATCAGGCACTTTCTTTTCTTCAAACCATTCAGGATATTTATCCTTGAATTTAAGAAGAAGTGCATAGGCAATTGCTCTGCTTGAACATACAACCATAGCTTTCTGGGTTCTGTCAGGGTCTTGGTCACAAGCAGAAACATAGTGGTCATGGATATCAGCAGCAAGTCTTTCAAGTCTTGATGGTTCACCAAGGATAACCTCCATAGAACTCATTGCACGTTTGCTTGCCTCAATATCATCATATGTGGCACCATCATCGGCACATTTTTTATAGTAGTTTTCAATCTCTGTTGCCTTTTCTTTATCAAGTAACACCTTGGCAATACGAGGGTGATACTTGATAGGCACAGTAAGTCCATCGGCAACAGCCTGATCCATTGTGTAGCGGTCAATTTCTTCACCGAAGGTCTGGTAGGTTTCTGCTATTGGTGTACCTGTAAAGCCAACAAATGTAGCCTGTGGAAATGCCTCTTTTAAGACTTTTGCATAAGGCTTGGACACCATAGCTTTCATATTTTCGTCAGCATCTTTGCTGAACTGAATCTTTTTTGAATGTTCGAGCTGTGTTCTGTGAGCCTCGTCAGAAAAACATATAATATTCTTACGATCATTGATAAGACCGATTTTGTCATCTTCTCGGTCGCAGAACTTCTGAATGGTACAGATATAGAATCCACCACTTTGTCTTGCTCCAAGTTCTTCTCTTAATTGCTTTCTATTTTTAACAACAGATACTTCACCAAGGTTTAAGAACTCTTTACTCTTTGTGAAAAGCTTTGCACCTTGTTTCTGCAATTCTTCTCTGTCAACAATAAGAATAATCGTTGGTGAACCGATAGCGGGGATATCCGTGCAACGAAGTGCAAGCTGGCGAGCAAGAAAAGCCATTGTGTAAGTCTTTCCACATCCTGTCGCACCGAAATATGTACCACCTCTACCAGTTCCATCAACGATGGAATTCACAATACTTTGTTTCAATAGCTTGGATGCAAAGAACTGTGGATATCGGCAAACAATTTCAACTTCTTCGTGGTCGTAAATCGTATCCTGAAAGTAAATATAATCTCTAAACAATTCAAGGAAACGTGCAGGACTATAAACACCTTTAATCATCGTTTCTGTTTCTGCAAACGGTAAAGTAGATACCTCATCACCATCATTTACTCTACGCCAAGCATAGAAATGTTCATAAGGAGTGCGAACCGTACCAAGCCTTGTCTTTACTCCATCAGAAATGCAAGCAAGTGGGCAGTAGTGTAATAAGTGTGGTATATCTCTCCAGTAACGAATATTTATCTGCTCCCATGCATTAAATACTGTTGCATGAGCATCTCCCGGATTTTTTAGTTCAATTACGCAAAGAGGCATACCATTTACAAACAGCAGTACATCAGGTCTTCGATTTTCCTTTTGTCCGTTATTTGTGTATTCAACAGTAAATTGATTCACCACTCTGAAAATGTTATTATCAGGATTTTCAAAGTCAATCAGTTTTATCATCTGAGGGAGTCCGTTCTGTGGTGTGAACTGAACACCATCTACCATCCAATCATATACTTTATGCAGTGTGGCAAAGTCGCTTTCAGCACCTGCAAGACGAACATTATCAAAAACCTGTGTGACTTCTTGATCAGTCAGATCATTGTTTGTAGATGAAATAAAAGCTTTGAAATCATCTGCAATTAACACATCATTTTTTGTGACACGATTGATTTTGTTGCCTGCAAGATAGTTCCAGCCTTCTTTTTCAAGAAAACCAATGAAGGCATATTCAAAATCAGACTCACAAAAATGACCGTTATAGTCTTTTAGCTTAGCCATAGGCTATGCCTCCTTTCTTGCCTCTTCGATAGAGCCTTTTATTAAAATAGGACAGATATCTTTGATTTGTGCTTTGAGTTTTTCATTGATTTCTTTTCGCTCATTATACGCATGGAATACTTCAACTATAGATTTCTGTATTTTGTGACTAGGAACTGGAATTTCAATTTCATAAAATCTATCCATATCTAAATTAGTTCTTATACTTGCATCACTCATAAACCAGCCAAGTCGATCAACTTCTTTTCTTAAGAACCACATCATAATATATTCAGGAATAATCGAATTGTCTTTTGGTTCAAGTACAGTATATGCAGGAGAAATAATAATAGGTTCCTGTCCATTGAATAACGCAATACGTATGCATTTATCACGTCCAGTTTGCATACCTGAAAATGCAAATTGTCCATCATTAACCATCTTATATTTCTTTAAATCCACACCATTTACATTCGCAACAGAAGGCATAAACTGTTTTGTTATGTTAATTCCCATAACTTCTTGAATTCCTTTGTCATTACGACAATCAACTTCTCTTAGCAAACTACCAACGTTTCTCTTAATTGATGTATGTTTATAGTTTTCTATAATAGCATCACAAGTCAGTTTCAAATCTTCCAAACCACGCTCATAGCATTCCTGATTTGATACCATGGTATTGTAGATATCCACATACTTCTGCTGAATATCGAGAGGTGGCAATTCTATATCAACGTTTATGAATTCCTCCCATGCCATTCCATCTCGAACTGAACTATCCGTGTTAAACCAAAAGTATCTATCTCTTTCATTTGACTTCAAATATAGGAAAAAGTAATCACTTAGCAGTTCATCATTTTCTTTAAATCTAAACACAAAATAAGCCGGACTAACTACTTTGTCTTTTCCCGAATGATTATATGCTATTGGCAAAACAACATCTCTGCCTACGTGCATTAAATTACAAGCAAAATAATGAGGTGGAACTATTTTATATTTGCTTGTATCTGATCCAACTTGATTTGATGGTTCGAAAAATTCTTTATCTTTATTTACACCGGAGACATCATCATTTGTTAGTTTTGGAATATTACAGCGTTTTGAATACAATTCAATATATTTACCAAGTTTTATCTTATTCAATGCCATAACCAATCCCCCTAAATGCGTCCTCCAACATCTGCTGGGATTTCTTTTCTGCTTTCATAATATCTTGCATTTCTGCCTGAATGCGTGACATTTCCTTTTCATAGTCTATATTCAAATCATGGTCAATGAACTCTATGTACTTACTTGGGGTTAACGCCCAGCCTTTGTCTTCGATTTCATTGATACCAACACTGCGATAAAGTTCCGGCACTTCGTAGTTTGCTCCGTCTGCACCATCACTCTGCCATGTATGATAAATTGCAGATGCTTTTTCAATTTGACCAGGAAGATTTACTTTTATATCCTCAGTATCTTTAGAATCATTTGAAGATAAAAAAACTTTCTTTAGTTTCTGATGTTTTACGGGATTTTCAGTCCAAGTACGTAAATCCATGAACAATATTTCATGTTCGCGATTACGAAGATTTCTGCCATGATAGTTTCCACCCTTTTTATTCTGATTAAGAATCCAAAGAGTAACGCTGATATCAGTTGTAATAAACAATTCTCTTGGGAGAACAATAATAGCCTCAACTTTGTCATTTTGAATCAGTCTTTTTCTGATTCCTAAAGTATCACTATCATTTAATGCGCCATTAGCAAGTAGAAATCCTGCAACACCATATGCCTTCTTCAAGTGAGAAAGCATATGCAAAATCCAAGCATAGTTAGCATTACTTGCAGGTGGAGTTCCATAATCTGTCCAACGAGGATCATTCTGTAAGTTTTCATCGTACCAACTTTTAAGATTAAATGGAGGGTTCGCCATAATGTAGTCGAAATACAATCCTTTATGCAAATCATTGGTGAAAGAAGAATCACTCATACCACCAAGATGATGACTGATGCCACGAAGAGCAAGGTTCATTTTTGCAAGACGATAAGTAGCTGCTTCTTTTTCTTGTCCATAAACATTTACACTAGATATACTTCCTTGCTTCGATTTCACAAGTTCAGCAGACTGGATAAACATACCTCCGGAACCACAAGCCGGATCATATAAGGTTCCGTCATAAGGTTCAATCATAGATGCAATAAGCTGAACAACATCATGAGGCGTATAGAATTCACCTTCTTCTTTTGTAGCATTAACTGCAAATTCCTGAAGGAAGTATTCATACACATGACCGATAAGGTCTTTTTCTTCACCAAAAGCCTTGTGGCTGATTTTATTAACTTCATCTACAAGTTTCTTAATGTCATTTGCACCAAGGTTACGAGAAGTGAATGTGCCTTCAATAAAGCATCCTTTTAAATCTTTTGAACTTGTTGCAATGCTGTGAAGAGCAGTATCGAGAGCAACATTAAGACTTGGTGCAGGTGTGTTTATGATTGTTGACCAACGAGCCTCAACGGGAAGATTGTATGTTCCGTCAGCAAATGTAGCATCATCAAAGAATGCTGCTCTTATATCTTCGTCATCTGGGTCAAAACCTTGTTCTATTAAAGTCTGACGCAAGTTTTCAATTCCGTCTTCGTACTTCTCTCCAATGAATCGAAGGAATACGAGTGTAAGCATCATGTCTCTCTTTTCAAAGAATGAGCCTGAATTTCTTGCTGCACGCAAAATATCACGGCAGTTAAATAAAATATTGTCTATGTTCAAAGCTTTATCAGCAGCTTTTTTTGTAGCTTTCTTAGCCATATTATTTATCATCCTTTCCAGTGTTTATCCATTGTTCTTCTAACGCACTGAAGTCGAGGTTATGTGTTTCGCAGAACTCCATAATTTTTTTCATAGCTGACATATTAGGTTTGCTTTTTCCACCTTCCCAACGATTGATTGAGGAAAATGAAACGCCTAATTCTCGCCCGAATGCTTCCTGTGATAAGAAACATTTCTGACGGATTTTCTTGATTTCTTCTGAATAAGTCATAGCTCAATCTCCTTTATAAGCTACACATCAATGATATAGCATTATTATAGCATAATATTCATGAATTTTTCTACTCCTCAAAACTACCTCATCTGGTCTTGGGATATTTTTTTATCTTTTTTCATCTCCTCCCAAGGCTACCTAGTAGAAGGACAAAATTTATGGAGCCTTAGAGAAACTTTTTTCTAAAAATTTTCCTTGATGATTTACAAAACATCAAATTTCTTTGCCTGTGATTTGTAAGGAAAAATTGGTTCTTAAAAGAGACGTATATGT
>ERZ773254.776-NODE-776-length-16229-cov-6.948003_pt1 | contig 16229 bp, 12 predicted proteins | sample MGYA00580516_ERZ773254 | MGnify/ENA primary metagenome ERZ773254 (study PRJEB29015, sample SAMEA2738158) | human oral metagenome | biome: human oral; feature: human-associated habitat; material: saliva | place: China | collected 2192 ...
CGGGTGTGCCTTTTGACAAGGTGTTTACCCCGGAGATGCTGGCCGGTGGTTACCAAAAGAAGTATTTCCGCGCGGTGTCTCGTTTGACCGCGCTGGCTCGTGAGGGCCTGCTCGGCGAATCTGAGTAGCCGCCGCCTAACGCTGCGAAACCGTGCAGCGTGAACTGCGTAGGGTGAATCGCGCCGAAAAGTTTATAGTAAAGACCCCTGTCGGATGCTCTACGAGAGGATCCGGAGGGGGCCTTTGTTTGTCTTAGCTAGTCTTCGTTATCAAGCTTGAAGCTCTGCAAGCCTAGCTGGGTGGTGTACACCAACTCGTAATCGCAGAGTTCGTACGAGTAAACACCTGCTTCTACCTCTTCGAAGGGCAGGATGAGCTGCCCCTCCAGCATGAATGATTTCTGCCAGTTCTCGATGCGTTCCTTTTCCAGCTGGTCGAGTGCGGCGTCGAATTGGAGTTTCCCACCCCTGATGCGGTGGTTGGGTGCATCTGAGTATTGGTAGGGGAGTCGAATCGATGAAGCCGCAAGTTGCATGCTCTGCCAGTAAGTCGGCGGGTCATCGGCTGAAGCGTCAAAGCGGAGAGATTCAGCCTCGTCTGTGCCGTTGATGGAAGGCAAAAGCCGGTAGCTTTTAATCGCGCTATTGGGATTGCCCGGTTGGTTCCGCTCCACAACGATTGCGATAACTTCCAGGGATGCGTCGGTGTCGCGAACCTTTGCCTCACCGATTTGCTCGTCAGAGAATCGCCGGTCGTTGGAATGGAGAAGACTCTTCATGCAGTCTGCCATGGTGTACTGTTCACGCCCGGGTGCGCAGAGCAGATAGCCTTCAGCTCGTCGCTCTGCGTGGTCTTGATTCTGCTGATAGTCCCGCTTGGCGCTTTCGTAGACTTCTGCCCAGGCTTCCGGAATTTCGGCAGACACATTTTTCTGATAGGTCTTCTGCACCAGCGGACTGATGTCCGCAGGAATTCGAATAGGTTCACCGTCGAAGTGGGGTAGTAGCTGCGCGTAGCTGCTGAACAGGATCATTGGCTCGTAGACTGCCTTGGAACCACGCGGGAAGTCGGGCGCCTCATCGTGTGAGCCGAAAGTTTCAACTCCTCGCACGTAGCACACTGGCTTGCGGTATGCAGGGGTGCGTTCTGAGCTGCTGCGGCTATCGTGACGGTGTAGACGTCCCATGCGCTGAAGCACCAGGTCAACCGGCGCGAAGTCGGTAATCATTACGTCAAAGTCCAGGTCAAGCGACTGCTCGATGACCTGCGTGCCCACCACAATGAGGCGGTGCGGGCGCGAAGAATCCTCCCCGTCAGCTTCGCTGTAGTGTGCCTTCTTGCCGAGCTTGGAGACAAGAATTTCTTCTTGTTCGGCGCGGTGTGTGGCGGTAAAGCGAGAGTGCGTGAGGATTACGTGCTCTTCACCGAACTGTTCACTCAGGAATGCGTGCATTTCCTGGGCTCGGCCAACGGTATTGCAGATGACTGCGGCGCATCCGTGGTCATTGGCGAGCGGTTCGAGCACGTTCAGGACGCTTTCGGGGCTGTCGTCAATGAGTTTCAGCTCGATTTCGGTTTGCTCTACGGGCTGTTCAACCTTCCATTTCTTGGGAGTTCCGTTGTCCTCGGCGGTGAGCGTGTGGACGACGGGGTAATCCAGATCGAGGAAGGGTTCTTCGGACGCTTCCGGCTTAGGTGCTGCCTGAATACCTGCGAGTCGAGCTTTCATTTTCGCCATCAGGTCATTCTGTGATGGGGGAGCAGGAGCAGCTACTTTGTTCGGTTCTGCTCCAATCTTCAGGCCCCTGGCATAGCTCTTCATCAGATCATCACGAGTAGCTGACGGCAGGGTTGCCGACATGAGAATGACGGGCACATTCATCTGACCCAGCCAGTAGAGCGCAGCGGAAAGGTACTTGCTCATGTATGCGTCGTAGGCATGAACTTCATCAATGATGATGACCTTGGAAGCAAGGCCAAGGTATCGGAGCATCACATGCCGTGCTTGCAGGGCGGTCATGAGAACCTGGTCGATGGTGCACACGACAAAGCTGGACAGGAGACCCTTCTTGGTGCCACTGAGCCAGCTGTGTCGCGCAAGGGACGTTCCAGGGCGTAGTGTTTTTCGGTTGTTATCTCGCCCGGGGGTAGAAGATTCATCGAAAATATCTGCCTTAGAGAGTGCCTCATAGGACTTGTTGAAGCGGTTCTTAGAATGGCCTAGGAACATGGAGTGTGGCTCAATAGGCCCGCCATGTTCTTGCGCCACATTGCTCGTCTGGTATTTCACCCATTCGATAACACGGTCAAAGAGAGCATTAGAAGTCGCCTGGGTCGGTGCAGCAAAGGCTACTCCGGTGCGACCGGTCGCCTGCGCAAGGAATTCGGCCGCGATGAGGCCAGCTTCAGTTTTACCCTGACCCATCGGTGCTTCGATGCACATCATGCCGCCGCTTTGCATGGAGCGTGCCGCTTCGACTACGACTTCCTGCATGGGGCGTAGGGTCGGGTTGCTCCACCCAAAACGGGATGCGTAAAGATCTGCTGCGGGGGTATCGGGATTAGTGTCCAGCGCGGCAATCCAGCGCTGTTCAAGCCCGAGCGCCTGCCAACCAATGCGCGCTCGCTGTTCCTGTTCGGCTGAGCCGAAGGTGCCCATGGGGAAGAAATCAGGGTTTGAGGCAATCCAGTCTGACATGATGACGAAACCGGTAATGCAGAACTGTACGGAGACGGGGATAGTCTGTCCGTGCTGTGCTAGCTGTTGCAACGCCGAGGATGCACCGAAACGTTCCAGGGTGATGTCGTAGAGTTCCTGCCAGGTGGCATGCCATTTGGGGGAGAGGCGCTCTAAAATGACGTTGCTCAGTTCAGTGGATGCAGAGAGATAATCTGCGGGTGTGCCGTGGTGCGCACCGGAAATGCTTGCGAGAGTTTCAGCGACTTCACTCGGCAGGCCCTCGACATTGTTGGTGAGCAGGTGAATGAGAATGCTCTGGCTGTATTTGCTGTGGGGGCAGCGCATACCGCTAGTGGGGGTCACAAGGTCTTCGGGGAACTCAAAGTCCTGCTGCTCGATACGCTGACGGTATATAGCGAGGTTTTCGTCGCGTCGTGCATCGAGCTGCCCGGAGAATTCGGGGGTTGCTTTGCCCATGTCATGGGTGGCGGCGAGCCAGCATACGAGCGCGCGAATATCTTCCATGGACAGGTGGAGGTGCTCACTGAATCGCTCCTGCAGACCGGGGGCGAGCCATGTATCCCAGAGTCGGGTGGCAACAGAACCAGCATCGAGCATGTGCTGAACGAGGGAGAGGCCGCGGGTAGGGGAGTCCTTGTCTCCTGTTTTTGCCCAGAATGATGCTGTTTCAGGTGTTGAAAGATGCTCAGGGGCGGGTGCCATGATTCTCCTTAGACGGTAGACTAGTGCGTACCTCGCTGCGGTGCGAGGCGTATGTTCCCCGAAGCAGACGGGGATGAGCCAATGTATTTATGGTTTGTTAATGTGCTCCCTGCGTAAGCGGGGATTCTGCATCTGTTTCTAGTATATTGAAAAATTTTTTAAATATGTACTTATATTTTGTAAATCTATTGACTTAACCTTCTCTTCGGTCCTATGATGAACTCAACAAGCCAATGAAGGCTCTTCAAAGAACCTCCTGACAAGGCTTAATTATCTGGCCTACTCTCATTGTGGACCAGATCCCGATATTGTGCTCGCTTGTTCGTCATTCGACAGGGAGCTGATTTCAAAGAAGAAAGGAGTGGGAATGGTCGCCAAAGAAGAACCTAAGTTCAATCTTGTAGATGAAGCATGGATTCTTGCCCGGCTTAAGTCGGGCGAAGTGGTTGAGTTGTCTCTGCGTGATTATTTCAATCGGGTGTATGAGATTGACCGAATTCAGACGGATAACCCGCTGACAGATACTGCAATCTTGGGTGTCGTGCTCGTTATTTTTGCTCGTGCATCCTTCCTTGCAGACAGTATTGACACCTCTGGCGGTTCAGCCCAATGGATCCGCCAGATGCGAGAGCCTGATGCTGACAATCTGGTTGCTGCTCTTGGGTACCTTGAAATTTTCAAGGACCGTTTCTGGTTGGTAGGCGGTGACCGCCCCTTTATGCAGGTGCATGATTTGCACACGGCTAAGGGAGATACGAAACCTGTTAGTCGCTTGCTTTTGGACTCGGAGAGCGAGTACTTCTCGGTTCGCGCTGAAAAGACCTTGGACTCTCTGAGTTTTGCCGAGGCTGCACGCTACCTGCTGACGATTCAAGCCTGGGACTACTCAGGCATTAAATCTGGTGCAGTAGGTGACCCCCGTGTTAAGGGTGGTAAGGGCTATCCTCTGGGTGTTGGTTGGTATGGTGCCACCGGTAAGGTGATTGTCCACGGTGCCAACATGATGGAAACCTTGCTGTACAACTTGGACTACGAGCAGTTGACCGATAAAGAGTCATTCGAGAAAGACATTCCAGTATGGGAACGCGCTGAGCCTGATACCGCAGCACCGCGTGCGTACACTGGTGGTCCTGCGGCTCAGTACAAGGATCAACCGGCGCCCGCGAGCGGCATGTGCGAGATTTTGACCTGGCAGTCACGTCGCATCCGCTTACACCATGACGGCGAGCGCGTAACTTCGGTCCTTGTTGCTAATGGCGATAAATGGTTCGACCGCAATACCTATACTGACCCTCTGACGGGTTATCGCTACAGCAAGAACCAGTCGTCGAAGACCGAACAGGTGTGGATGCCTCAGGCTCATTCAGCTGAACGCACCCTGTGGCGTGGTGCTGATGCTCTGCTGACCCGCCTCACCCCGGAATCGGAGAAGCAGAATAAGCCTGCTCCTGTGATTCGTCAGTTGGGTTCGGGAAGGTACTTCCCGACCGACGCGGAGGTACAGGTTCAGCTGGTGGGCGTTGAATACGGCAACCAGAGCGCCGTGATTGAGAACATTATTTCTGACTCGATGACCCTTGAGCTTTCTCTGCTGACTGATGAAGGTATGAGTGCCTCCCAGATGGTGCGTGAAAATATTCAGGCAACCATGGATGCGGCAATTGCTCTGGGGCAGTTTGCGGGTAATTTGTTGCGTGCCGCAGGTCGGGAATATGAATTCCGTGCGGATGCTACCGAAGCCGTACTTAACCGTATGGAGGAGTCTTTCCGCCTCTGGCTTGCAAATCAGGGGGCTGCAGAGGACATCTCCGCCAAGAAAGCAGAATGGCAGCGTCTGGTGCGTAACGCTATCCAGCACGAATCGAACATCCTTATTGATAGTGCAGGTCCTAAGGCTATGCTCGGTTTCTTCGGTAAGGACCTTTCGGGAAACGAAGTTCTTTACAGTGTTGCTCACGCAGAACGGCAGCTCCATGCGCGTCTGCGTAAGATCATCCCTTTGGCTTATCAAGCCTCTACCTCTCACTCACCTCAGGAGGACACTAATGAGTGACCGTACTGCGCAGAATGACCTGCAGCAGTTTATTGCTGCGAAGGTGATGCGCCTTTACCACCAGAAGAGTAGCGGTGTTTCGTCTGCTACTGCACAGCTGGCGAAGCTTCGCCGGGGAACGGGTGAACCGCCCTTGGCTCATCCTGAGCTTTGGGGATTCGTCTTGGAAAAGGAAGACGGTACTGAAGGTATCCCCGAAGAGTACCGCGGTAAGGGCGACCAGCCGAGTAACGCGGAGAACGCCGCGTACACTGCTTTGACTCTTTTTGCTCTGCACCAGCAGGCGCAGAATCAGCCTATGCATGTTGCGGGTGTTTCTTTCGGCCAGGCAGTCGGTCGCTTGGTCAGTCAGACTACTTCTTCGATGAAGAAGCGTTTTGATTCTCTGCTGACTGCTCAGACGGAGAACGCTCGCCAGCATTACCTACGTAGCCTGATTACTCTTCTCCGTTCCGAAGGTATTGCATTTGACTACGGTCGGTTCGCGACTGACTATATGTACCTTCTGAACCCCACGATGCGTCAGAAGGTTCTGTATCGCTGGAACCGCGACTTCTCCTACGGGCTCATCCCTGTTCGCGCTGTTGCGAACAAAACCACTAAGTAACTATCACTCCTGAAAGAAGGAAAAAATCATGACTACTTTCGTCGATATCCACGCCCTGCAGACCCTGCCTCCGTCGAACATTAACCGTGACGACACCGGCAGCCCCAAATCCGCTTTCTTTGGCGGCGTTCAGCGTCAGCGTGTTTCCAGCCAGGCTTGGAAGTCCGTCATTCGCCGCGATTTTGAGTCGCACCTCGACCGCTCGAAGCTGGGTGTACGTACCCGTCTGGTTGCTGATAAGGTAGTGGCGCGCATCCTGGATCTTGCACCCGAATTTGATGATGAGAAGGCTGAGGCGGCTGTCGTCGAGGCTTTCAAGGCGGCAAAGATTAAGCTGGAGAAGCCGAAGAAGAAGGAAGACGAAGAAGCAGGCCGTGCTGTTTCTGGCTACCTGATTCTGTTGAGCAACCAGCAGATTGACAAGCTGGCACAGGCAATCATTGATGCTAACGGCGAGAAGCTCGTTGCGAAGGATGTTAAGGAAATCCTCGACACCAACCACAGCGTTGACATCGCCCTCTTCGGTCGCATGCTGGCAGAAGCTGCCGACTTCAACGTTGACGCAGCATGCCAGGTAGCACACGCTTTGAGCGTCCACGGTTCCGAACCCGATTTTGACTACTACACTGCAGTGGATGACGTCGTTCGTTCTTCTGATGACTCTACCGGTGCAGGCATGATTGGCACCGTTGAGATGGCGGCAAGCACCTTCTACCGCTACGCCAACATCAACCTGGATGCACTGAACGCTAACCTGGGTGATGCTTCTGCAAGTGTTGAGGCAACCCTGGCGTTTGTCCGTTCCTTCATTAACTCCATGCCTACCGGTAAGCAGAACTCTTTCGCCGCACGCACCCCGCCTGACGCGGTTATCGTGACCGTTCGTAACGACCGCCCCATCTCCTACGTGAACGCCTTCGAGAAGGCTATCACCGAGGTTGAGGGCCGCCGCGTGGCTGCTGCTCGTGCGCTCGCATCTGAGGCTAAGAACATTGAAGAAGCATACGGTTACGAGCCGGTCGCTTCGTATGTTCTGGCTTTGGGCGACCTCAAGGAAGAACTGGCAGGTCTTGGCGAGTCTGTTTCTCTGAAGGGTCTGCTGGAGTCCCTCGAAGCTCAGCTGACTGCTCTCACCTCTCAGGAGTCCTAATGCCTACCCTGCTCTTGAAGATGAGCGGGCCGTTGCAGTCATGGGGCACTCAGAGCCGTTTCCGTCGCCGTGATGCTGGGCATGAGCCGAGCAAGTCTGGCGTGGTTGGAATGGTCGCTGCAGCCTTGGGGCGCTCGCGTAACGAGCCGGTTGATGACTTGGTTTCGTTGAAGTTCGCGGTGCGTACGGATGCCCAGGGTACCCTGATTCGTGACTATCAGACCGCTAAGAACTGGGCTAAGAACCCGAATGGTGCGGCTTCTCTTTCGACCCGTATGTACCTTTCGGATGCTGTTTTTGTGGTAGCTCTGGAAGGCGAACGTGAACAGTTGGAGACTATCGAGTCTGCGCTGAAGAAGCCCGTATATCCTCTGTATCTTGGGCGGCGCGCGTGCCCGGCTGGTTACGACCTTGTTATAGGTATCCGTGAGGAGTCTGCTGAGGAGGCTCTGTGTTCGTTGGAGTGGCAGGTGCCTGAGTATCGTCGTAAGGATTTTCCGAGCCCGGTAGCGTTGCGCATCCTGCGTGATGCGTTGCCTGGTGAGCGTGGCGACTTGGTGCGGGATATTCCGGTGAGCTTCAGCTCGGAGCATCGTCAGTATGCTTCGCGTGAGGTTGTGTCGGTTGAGCCTGTTCTCGTAAATATCAAGGACGATCAGCTTGCACAGAACGGGGAGGAAGGGGCTTCTGCGAAGAGCCCTTCTGCCCAGGATTCTGAGCCTGATTACATGAAGGCGGTGATGGAAGCATGACGTATTTTTCTCGTTTCATGATTAATCCGCAGCGTCGTGGCGCGTGGAAGTTGTTGCGTAGCCCGCAGGCGATGCATGCTGCTGTGATGGCGACTTTGCCGCCGGATACGGACTATTCTGAGAGCCGTATTCTGTGGCGTTTGGATGAGTCTCAGCATGCTCCGAATCTGTACATGTTGAGCCCTGAGAAGCCTGATTTTTCGGCTCTTGTGGAGCAGGCTGGTTGGCAGACTCGCCCTGGTGAGAGCGCTCATTACGGTCGTTTGCTGGCGAAGCTGGAGAACGGTCAGGAGTGGGCTTTCCGCCTTGCCGCAAACCCGGTAAAGCGTCACACGAATAAGCAGACGGGTAAGCGTGAAGTGTTCCCGCATGTGACGGCTGAGCAGCAGCGGGCGTGGGTTCGTGAGCGTGCTCCGCAGTGGGGATTTGAAGTAATTCCCGCAGTAGAGGGTCAGGATATTGAGGAGTGCCCGATGGTTTCTTCTCGTCAGGACCTTGCGTTTGCCCGCCGCAATGCTGAGGGCAAGGTCGGGAAGGTGACTCACCGTAAGGCTCAATTTGATGGTGCTCTTCGCATCACTGATGTTGAGCTGTTCCGTAAGTCTCTGCTGTCCGGTATGGGCAGGGGCAAGGCGTACGGCATGGGCCTTCTGACGTTGGCGCCTCTGTCCCGCTAGGGTAACGCGGGTGAAGGGCGGGGGACTGTTCTGTGTGATGGTGCCCCGCCCTTTCTTTATTCACTCATACTTTTGTGCCGATGCTGGCACGCTGATGTTCATAGGAGAAGATCATGCAGGGGGCTATTCCTCCGAGCTCGTCTGAGCTGTTTCGTAGTTCTGACCGTTTGAGTTTTGTGTATGTGGAGCATGCGACGATTTCCCGTGCGGATAGTGCGGTGACGTTTGTGAAGGAAGAGGGCGTGGTTCATTGCCCTGCTGCGAGTCTGAGCGCTTTGCTGTTGGGGCCGGGTACTCGTATTACTCATCAGGCGATGGCTTTGTTGGGGGAGTGCGGTACTACGGTGGTGTGGGTTGGCGAGCAGGGTGTTCGTTATTATGCGAGCGGTAAGTCTGTGGCGCGTTCTTCGCGTCTGTTGATTGCTCAGGCGAAGTTGGTGTCGAATACGCGGAGCCGTTTGGCTGTGGCGCGCATGATGTATCAGTGGCGTTTCCCTGGTGAGGATACGGGCGAACTGACGATGCAACAGTTGCGTGGTAGGGAGGGCGCTAGGGTGCGTTCTGTGTATAGGCAGTGGTCTGAGCGGACTGGTGTTCCGTGGGAGCGTCGTGAGTATGATCCGAATAATTTTGGTGATGGGTCACCGATTAATCAGGCGTTGTCGGCTGCTCATGCCGCGTTGTATGGGATTGTTCATGCGGCGATTGTGTCTTTGGGGTGTGCGCCTGGGCTGGGGTTTGTGCATACGGGGCATGCTTCTTCTTTTGTGTATGACGTTGCTGATTTGTATAAGGCGGAGGTTACGATTCCTGCTGCGTTTGAGGTGGTTGCTGGCTATACGGAGGGGATGGATATTGGGTCTGTGACGCGTAGGGCGGTGCGTGACCGTATTCGTTCTGAGAAGGTGATGGAGCGGGTTGTGCGGGATATTCAGCGGCTTCTGCTGTCTGAGGAGGTTCCTGAGGAGATGCTTGATAGTACTGAGATGCTTTTGTGGGATGAGTACACAGGAGGTACTACGGCGCGTGCGAATTTCTCTGGAGACGAGTCATGATTGTGATTGTGTTGTCTGCTTGTCCGGTGAGTCTTCGTGGTGATTTGACGAAGTGGCTTTTGGAGATTAATCCTGGTGTGTTTGTGGGTCGTGTGAGCGCCAGGATTCGTGAGAAGTTGTGGGCACGTGTGTTGGAGTCGGGTGGCACTGGTCGTGCGACTATGGTGTTTCCGGCGGATAATGAGCAGCGGCTTGAGTTTCAGGTGAATAATGCGGATTGGGAGCCTGTGGATTTTGAGGGTGTGAATCTGATTTATCGCCCGGTGGTTCGTAAAACGGTGCCTAAGTCAGGGTGGAGTAAAGCGAGTAAGTATCGCCGTGCTCGTCGTGGTTAGGAGTTACTGTTTATCGTGTATTCTGGATGCAGGCTCTGGCTCCAAAGTGATTCTATTTTGCTGATGTAGGAGGTAAAGCCCCATGTCAGCAAGTGTGTTCCCCGCGCGAGCGGGGATGAGCCGGCACCCGGCCCCGCCCTACGCTCCTACGTCATGTGTTCCCCGCGCGAGCGGGGATGAGCCGAGCAACCTTGAAGGCGTCCGGAACTTCATTCAGTGTTCCCCGCGCGAGCGGGGATGAGCCGCATCAGTCACCGAAATTCTCTACCGAATCATTGTGTTCCCCGCGCGAGCGGGGATGAGCCGTCGAACCAATCACCTGCACAAGACCCATAGCAGTGTTCCCCGCGCGAGCGGGGATGAGCCAGAACGCACGCCCCGATTATGAGGCTAGGGGCGGTGTTCCCCGCGCGAGCGGGGATGAGCCGCGCCCTATTTCCTAGGCGCGGCAATAAAATACGTGTTCCCCGCGCGAGCGGGGATGAGCCGCATCGAAAAGACCGCAAGGAGGCCCGCCGTAAGTGTTCCCCGCGCGAGCGGGGATGAGCCGCAATTAAGAGGCTCGGTAGCGGCGCTTCCGCTGTGTTCCCCGCGCGAGCGGGGATGAGCCGGGGATGACGTAAACCATATCCTGATTGAGTGGGTGTTCCCCGCGCGAGCGGGGATGAGCCGCAAGCAAAAACCACGAGAAAGGAAAACACGCTGTGTTCCCCGCGCGAGCGGGGATGAGCCTAGCGCTATTCTGTAGCGTTATCATTGCACTCTGTGTTCCCCGCGCGAGCGGGGATGAGCCGAACGGCCGTGACGGTCTGGACGGCCGCGGCATGTGTTCCCCGCGCGAGCGGGGATGAGCCGGCACCTCGCTGAACCGCTCGAACTGGCCAACTGTGTTCCCCGCGCGAGCGGGGATGAGCCGTGGACTACATCTCCCGCGATGAGGACGCCGCAGTGTTCCCCGCGCGAGCGGGGATGAGCCGGCAAACCCTGGCAAGCACCTGCTCCCAGCCGAGTGTTCCCCGCGCGAGCGGGGATGAGCCGCAGACGAATCTGAACCGAGAGCTGAACCTTACGTGTTCCCCGCGCGAGCGGGGATGAGCCGATGCCCCAAAGTCGCCCCGCGCACCGTGCCAGGTGTTCCCCGCGCGAGCGGGGATGAGCCGCGTGTGCACCCAACCCTGCCACATGGATACCGGTGTTCCCCGCGCGAGCGGGGATGAGCCGAACGACCGCATCATTAGCGCGTCGTTGCTGTAGTGTTCCCCGCGCGAGCGGGGATGAGCCGCTGCAGGGGGCGCTCGCTGTGTGTTTGTGGGCGTGTTCCCCGCGCGAGCGGGGATGAGCCGGGTACCCGTCGGCAGTACCTTAAGGCATTGGCGTGTTCCCCGCGCGAGCGGGGATGAGCCGGAGGGGTGCTTGAAATGAGTGTCGGTGGGGCGGTGTTCCCCGCGCGAGCGGGGATGAGCCGGAAACGCTAAAAATGGCACACCTGCACACCGAGTGTTCCCCGCGCGAGCGGGGATGAGCCGTAGACGTGCTAATAGGCATACACACCGAGCAAGTGTTCCCCGCGCGAGCGGGGATGAGCCGCCGCCGAAGCCTTGTTTAGCGCCTCCTGCGCAGTGTTCCCCGCGCGAGCGGGGATGAGCCGTCAGAATCATGCTCACAATGCGGGGCACTCTGGTGTTCCCCGCGCGAGCGGGGATGAGCCGTCGCGAATCGCGCAACGATTCGACCATACTGCGTGTTCCCCGCGCGAGCGGGGATGAGCCGCCAGCGCCTTTAGCGTGGAAATAGTGGAAGCCGTGTTCCCCGCGCGAGCGGGGATGAGCCGGTCACCGTGCGCGACCACCGCAACGTGCAAGTGTGTTCCCCGCGCGAGCGGGGATGAGCCGTTACACCCCCATTATGTATCTCGACGTGGATAGTGTTCCCCGCGCGAGCGGGGATGAGCCGCGGCCGGTTTAATCTCTGCGGTATCCCACCTGGTGTTCCCCGCGCGAGCGGGGATGAGCCGACCAGCCAAGCACTCGGAGCGCCGCTACTCCTGTGTTCCCCGCGCGAGCGGGGATGAGCCGCAGACCCCTATTTCAGGCATGCCCGGCTGGGCGTGTTCCCCGCGCGAGCGGGGATGAGCCGCCGTCTTCGTAATCGCCGATGACCTTATCTGCGTGTTCCCCGCGCGAGCGGGGATGAGCCGGCGTGCGCAATCGCAACCTACAAACCATAACCGTGTTCCCCGCGCGAGCGGGGATGAGCCGGAGTGACATTCTCAACTCTTGGCCGTGGTGCGGTGTTCCCCGCGCGAGCGGGGATGAGCCGCACCACAAACTTACGGCCACCAGAATAAATAAGTGTTCCCCGCGCGAGCGGGGATGAGCCGCGCACTAAGGCGGCTCTCAGCGGCACCCAGGCGTGTTCCCCGCGCGAGCGGGGATGAGCCGAAAGCGATGTTTTCGTAAGGTTCACAAGTGATGTGTTCCCCGCGCGAGCGGGGATGAGCCGCCGAAAGAAAATAGGAGAGAAACAAAAATATAGTGTTCCCCGCGCGAGCGGGGATGAGCCGACGATTCGCGCCGCCTTGAACACTCTGGAAGAGTGTTCCCCGCGCGAGCGGGGATGAGCCGAGGGAATAGCAGAGCACGAACGAGCGAGGAACGTGTTCCCCGCGCGAGCGGGGATGAGCCGCGTAAATGTCGCCGTATTCCGGCTTAGACTTGGTGTTCCCCGCGCGAGCGGGGATGAGCCGCAACACGGCGGCAGGCTTGCCTTCAGGGATGGGTGTTCCCCGCGCGAGCGGGGATGAGCCGGTGCGGTGATGAGGACAGCGGCATGTCTGGCTGTGTTCCCCGCGCGAGCGGGGATGAGCCGCGTCCGCCTGCAATTTCTACGGCACAAGCTTAGTGTTCCCCGCGCGAGCGGGGATGAGCCTGGCACAGGGCAGGCACGAAAAATGGCTTTTGTGTGTTCCCCGCGCGAGCGGGGATGAGCCGGCTCACATGAGCCGCCGTAGCTCTATCATCTGGTGTTCCCCGCGCGAGCGGGGATGAGCCTGTCGGTGGATTCGACCCTAACATGTCATGGTGGTGTTCCCCGCGCGAGCGGGGATGAGCCGACCTCAACAAGCCCATAGAAGGACTAGATTACGTGTTCCCCGCGCGAGCGGGGATGAGCCGCACCACAAATTTACGCCCGCCAGAATAAATAAGTGTTCCCCGCGCGAGCGGGGATGAGCCGTGTAGCGTTCGACGTAGGAGACACAATTACGCGTGTTCCCCGCGCGAGCGGGGATGAGCCGCCCCGCTACGTGAAGGGAATCTAAACCGAATGGTGTTCCCCGCGCGAGCGGGGATGAGCCGACCCCAGCAAACCCATAGAAGGACTAGATTACGTGTTCCCCGCGCGAGCGGGGATGAGCCGCGTCCTCGCCCTCATTACCGGCTCGGGCATAAGTGTTCCCCGCGCGAGCGGGGATGAGCCGCGTATTACCAAATTCTAGGAATTTCGCCCATTGTGTTCCCCGCGCGAGCGGGGATGAGCCGGGCGCGGCGGTGCTCGTCGAGGGCTCTGAGGAGTGTTCCCCGCGCGAGCGGGGATGAGCCGGAGCCAAAGGTCCGCATCCAGCGGTACGTGCCGTGTTCCCCGCGCGAGCGGGGATGAGCCGCGCCCCCGCCTAGCGCGGCTGAACCCCCCACTGTGTTCCCCGCGCGAGCGGGGATGAGCCGACGGCATTGAGATTAAGAGCAATTCTTTTAAGGTGTTCCCCGCGCGAGCGGGGATGAGCCGCCCCGCGTGTAGCACCGCAAAAATCACGGTATGTGTTCCCCGCGCGAGCGGGGATGAGCCGAAAACGCGCCAAGAACGCGCCCGCCTGCTGGTTGGTGTTCCCCGCGCGAGCGGGGATGAGCCGGAAGAACAAAGACAGTAAGTCGGAAACCTTACGTGTTCCCCGCGCGAGCGGGGATGAGCCGCTCGTTAGGACGGCGCGTAATCTCAGCAAGCAGTGTTCCCCGCGCGAGCGGGGATGAGCCGAGGCGGGACATGCCGCCGACCGCGACCATGCCGTGTTCCCCGCGCGAGCGGGGATGAGCCGCGGGTCGATAGTGTCCAAAATCACGCACCCCCGTGTTCCCCGCGCGAGCGGGGATGAGCCGGTGCTCACGCGCCGCTATGTGGTATTTACGGTGTGTTCCCCGCGCGAGCGGGGATGAGCCGATTCGGGACGTGCTAATCACGGTGAAGGGCGAGTGTTCCCCGCGCGAGCGGGGATGAGCCGGTCGTGTGCCATAGCACCGCCACGTCATCCAGGTGTTCCCCGCGCGAGCGGGGATGAGCCGGAAAGCATTAAGAACGGCCATGTCTGCTTCGTGTGTTCCCCGCGCGAGCGGGGATGAGCCGGGGTGCGGGGCTTTCATTAGGGGATGGTGAGTGTGTTCCCCGCGCGAGCGGGGATGAGCCGCAGATTGCCGAATTCATGCGCAATAACCCCCAGTGTTCCCCGCGCGAGCGGGGATGAGCCGAGACCGGCGAGTCATTTAGTATCACGGGTAGCGTGTTCCCCGCGCGAGCGGGGATGAGCCGATGGTGGGCATGGTTAGTTCTTCTTTCCTTCGGTGTTCCCCGCGCGAGCGGGGATGAACCGGTCTGACCAGAAGCCGTATAACGCTCTACCCAGTGTTCCCCGCGCGAGCGGGGATGAGCCGCCACGGAAAGATAGACGGTTGCCATCCGACGGGTGTTCCCCGCGCGAGCGGGGATGAGCCGTACACCTGCGGCGATGCGACCCTCACTGTCTCGTGTTCCCCGCGCGAGCGGGGATGAGCCGTCGTAATAATTCTTGGAGACCTCTTCAGGGTAGTGTTCCCCGCGCGAGCGGGGATGAGCCGTCACGGGTGGACACCATGCCCGCTTCGTCAATGTGTTCCCCGCGCGAGCGGGGATGAGCCGCGGGCGCGTCCACAAGCGCGGCACCGCCTTACGTGTTCCCCACGCGAGCGGGGATGAGCCGCCGGTGCCCCACGTGGTATCGGTCCGGCCGTCGTGTTCCCCGCGCGAGCGGGGATGAGCCGCAGTGCGTGCAGGGGGGCCGGAAATCGACCTAGTGTTCCCCGCGTGAGCGGGGATGAGCCGCCCAAGAAGCGCGTGCGTAAGTACGAAAAGAAGTGTTCCCCGCGCGAGCGGGGATGAGCCTGCACCGCGGACCAAATCCGCGGTACATTTTAGGTGTTCCCCGCGCGAGCGGGGATGAGTCGCGCGGCCCTTTTAGTGGCCGAGGATACACGACGTGTTCCCCGCGCGAGCGGGGATGAGCCGGATGGTTTCGCGCCTACCGTATCTTACGCTGGATGTTCCCCGCGTGAGCGGGGATGAGCCGAGTGTCTCTATTGCTTGGGGTCTTGGGGACGAGTGTTCCCCGCGCGGGCGGGGATGAGCCTGGCAGGGCTCCCTCGGCTCCCTCCCTCGCCCCGTGTTCCCTGCGCGAGCGGGGATGAGCCGAAGCTCGCACAGGAGAACTGGGCAACCCAGCTGTGTTCCCCGCGCGAGCGGGGATGAGCCCACAGGCACATAGCCGAAATTGATGTTTGACAAGTGTTCCCCGCGCGAGCGGGGATGAGCCCGACAGACCCGCAGCTTGCACAATCCACAGACCGTGTTCCCCGCGCGAGCGGGGATGAGCCGGAAGGTTTCGTGCCTACCGTATCTTACGCTGGATGTTCCCCGCGTGAGCGGGGATGAACCTCAGGTTCGCCTGCGCAGAGCCTTCGTCGGTGTGTGTTCCCCGCGCGAGCGGGGATGAGCCGAGCGGCCACCGTTCCGTAGCTGAGGCGTACCGATGTTCCCCGCGTGAGCGGGGATGAGTCTCAGAACTGCCACTGCATCGTGAGATTCAGTGCATATTCCCCGCAGTAGCGGGGATGAGCCCTATATCAAGGGCAATATTGAAAGGCTCTCAACGTATTCCCCGCACTCGCGGGGCACAGGTAAAGCCCCTCGATCCGCAGCAGTAAACTGCAGGCCGAGGGGCCTCCTCATGCATTAGCGTTAGCTGGTAGAAAGGTCAGCGCCCGAAAACTAGGGGATCGCCCCCTACGCCACCACCGCCTCCTTGGCCGCGGTGCCGTTGCGGGTCCACAGCAGGAGTGCTGCCACGCTGTTGATGATGTAGAAAATGTACTTGCCGACGTTCGCGAAGTTGCCCT